>Ga0310811_10000705_pt1 | contig 42843 bp, 32 predicted proteins | sample YCmetagenome_FD_207642 | JGI IMG/M metagenome (GOLD analysis project Ga0310811, IMG submission 207642) | Soil microbial communities from experimental microcosm in Duke University, North Carolina, United States - YC | ecosystem: Engineered > Artificial ecosystem > Soil microcosm > Unclassified ...
CTTTTCACTGATGGCGAACTTTTCGGCGATGTCCTTGTTCTGAAACGCATTAGCAACGGCCGACACGATCTGCCGCTCGCGTGTGGTAAGTCCAAAATCCGGCGTCTGCTGGGGCGCGGTCGCATTAGACACCGCGGCCCGGCTGCGCAACGCCGTCGCCAGGTCGGCCATACACTCGCGTCCGACGAAGTACTCGCCTCCGTGCACGACACGAATGCTTTCGAGCAGCTCGGTCGCTCCTGATTCTTTCAGAACGACACCGCGCGCACCGAGATGAAGCGCGTGCAGGATCTCGTCCTCCTCGATCGCACCCGTAACGAGAATGATCCGTGTGGATTTTGACGCCGCGGCGATCTGTTCGAGAACGACCAGGCCGTTCGCGTCCGGCATCGCGACGTCGAGCAGCAGGATATCGGGCTCGTGATGCAGCGTCAGTGCGACGGCTTCTTCGCCGGTGCCGGCCTCGCCTACAACTGTGAGATCGGGCTCGTCATCGAGAAGTACGCGAACCGCTTCGCGGAACAACTGGTGATCGTCAGCCAGTACCACTCGAACAGGGCGAGTAAGCAAAGCGTTCTCAATCATGGCTAGGTCGCGGGCACGGTGACATCGAGGCGGGCGCCTTTGCCCGGCGTGGAAACGATTCGCAGCTCACCTCGCAGCAGCCGAACGCGCTCGCGGATGACGAGGGGACCGGCGCTCATCACTTCCAGTTCACGGTGCGATCGCTGGCCCGCGAAGGCGAATCCGTGGCCGTCGTCTTCGATGATCAGGCGAACGGAACCGCTGCCCGCGACGAGGCGGACGGTCACGTGCTTTGCGCCGCTGTGTTTGCGGACGTTCGTCAAGCCTTCCTGCACGATGCGGACAATTTCGTAGCGCGTGTGCGCGGGAACGTACGCATCCCGATCGCCGTGGAAGTGCACGGCGATGCCGGTCTCCCGCTCGAAACGCGTCAACATCTCGTACAGCGTGTCGAGGAGTTCGTTTGACGATGAGAACGTCAGCTGCATGCGTCGCGTCAACAGGCGCAGACTGCGAACTTCCGAGCTGAGGACCGCCTGCACGCGGCCGAGTTCGGCGGCTTCCTCGACGCCAAGTTTCGCAACACGCCGGCGCACGACGTCGAGTCGGAGCTCGGCGGCGGAAATGGATTGAACGAGACCGTCGTGCAGCTCGCGTGCGATGCGTGCGCGTTCACCCGCTTCTGCGCGGGAGCGCAGGCGCCGGAGCCGGAAGACGTTGTAGGCGGCCGGTGCCACTTCGGCGGCAATGCGCTGCCCCAGGCGCAGCGCCGTTTCCCGCTCAAACAGGGGGATGCGAGCGTCGAAGATGAACACACGACCGATGACCACATCGCGGAACAGGAGCGGCACCGACATCACGGAACGGCACTTGACGGATTCGATCAACGAACGAATCTCGCGGGTGGCGTCGGCGGTGGCCCTGACGCGAACACCGTCGCGCTCAAGCATCACCACATCGACCCACCGCGCAGAGCGCAGGATGGCATGCCATGCGGCTGATGAGCCGTCCTCCAGAAAAATCGCGCGCTCCGCGTCATCGAGGACAAAGGCGGCGTTCACGTTGTTTGATGCGGCGGTGCGCTCGCAATCCCAGACCGCGGTCTTGTTGCCGCGTCCTTTCAGCACCGTCACTGCGTGCTTCGAACCGTAAAGCTGCAAGGCCGGCCCGAGAACGGATTGCAAGAGACTGTGTCCTGTGTTCAGCCATGCCTCGCGGCCAAGCGATGCAATGGCGGCGCTTTCCTTCCGTCGTTGATGCGCCGTTTCACCGAGATAACCGACGCAGACACCGATAATCCACAGATAGAACACCCGCATGATCAGCAGATTGACGGTGAACCGACCGTCGACGTGACCGAACGTCGCGGCGCCGTAACCGTTCACGAGTACGGCTTCGATCAGCATCAGGACCGCAACCGCGACCGTGGTGAAGAGCGTTTCGAACGAGCCCCAGCGGTACGCGGCCGCCAGCAACGCGTAGACGAAGAACGCGAAGAATGGGCTGTTCGGTCCGTCGGTGAAAAGCGTGAGCGCGGTTGCGAAGAGGATGTCCGCAGCGTGCGCAAAGATCGCCTCACCACGCGGCAGTGTTGTTCGCGCGCGGAGCCAGAAGACAACGCCGATCGAGCAGACGGCGTAGATCGAGACGAGCGCGTACGTAAAGTGGGCGTAGCGGACGGGTTCTGTAGGATCCAGCCAGATGGCGAGCAACGCGACGGCCGAGACGAGCAGTCGCGCGAACGCAACGACCCGCTCGACACGCAGCAGGTCGTCGGTGGCGCCGAGCGTACCGAACCGTCGGTGAAAGAATGCGGAGCGGGCCAGAACTGAGCTCGCACCAGGTGTTAGCATGTCGCTTGCCCGAATAACGTAATCAATCGTGGCTGCGCTAAGTGACTGTCCTGTCACAACTAATTTCACGGAACAGCCCCCGAGTGGCGGCCCTGAATAGTGATAGTTCACGGTCGGGGCGAGGAAAATCCCGCCTGAGGTTGACTGCCGGAAACGCGCAGACTCGGACTGAACGCCACGCGCACAGCATCCTGTTGATCGCGATCAACTCACGACAGGTTATGTGAGACGACAAAGACGGTGCGCGCAGCGATTTTGCGACGGAGACGGCTGCGCGCACCATACGCCAGCGGCGGAGACACGCGCCGCGGGCGATTGCTGGGTAATGGGAGGAGGTTCCGGCTAGGGCCTCGACATATCTCCTGTTGCTCACGCTAGCTCGTTGCGCGCGGCCGTGGTATCCGTTTGGCGCTGTAATAACGGTGACACCGGGGCCCGAGACCAAGGCACCCGATCAGTTCGCTTAACGGTTGAGTCGCGCTCGACCCGGTCACAATCCGTCATCACGCGTGTCTTTCAGGTGAATAGCGGAAAGCCAGGATGAATCGTATCGACGACCTCGTCGTTCGAGCTCGCGCCGGCGATCTGGAGGCGTGTGCCCGCCTCGTCGAGCAGACGCAGGCGATGGCCTATGCCGTCGCGAAGGGCGTGCTGCGCGACGCGGGGATGGCGGAGGATGCGGCACAGGAAGCATATCTGCGCGCATTCCGCCGTCTCACCGATCTGGACGATTCCGCGGCGTTCCCTGGTTGGCTGCGTCGCATCGTCATTACCGTCTCGTTGAATATGCGCCGCGCCCGTCGCGTGATGTTCCTGCCGCTCGACGACATCCTCGAGGTGCCAGTTCTCGACGAGGCGGAGACGCGCTGGACCGAGTTGCAGCGTCGTCGGCTCGCACAAGCGCTGCTGACGCTGACGCCTGGCGAACGCATGCTCTGCGACCGGCGCTATCACGGACGATGGACCATGGCGCGGCTTGCGCAGGCGGCCGGAGTCGACGAGACGGCGATCCGCAAACGGCTGCAGCGCGTCCGCGACAAGCTGCGGAAGGAGATCGAAGTGTCAGAACAGCGTGGGATTCGACCGGACGAAATTCGCTCCGATTTTCCTGCCAGGATCGTCGAGCTGCTCGCGCGCCCGAAACTCACCGACCTGCCGGAGAACCCGGTGGGGAAGATTCTCGAGCTTCTGCGCAGCGTCTACATAGGCTTCGACGAGATCCACCTTCCGGAGATCATCGACTTTCCGGAGGCCATGAAAAATTTCGGCGACGCCTTGTATCTCGGACAGGAGAAGCTGCAGCGCGTCGACGATCACCGCATCCTGCGCTACGACCTGACGCTGCCGCTGCTGCTGACGACGCGGTACGCGGGTCGGCCGCTGCGGTTGTGGTCAGCGGGGAAGACGTATCGGCACGAGGGACTCGACGCCACGCACCTGGAGGCGTTTCATCAAGCGGAGATCTTCTGCCTCGATGAGCGCAGCCGCCTGGACCCGTGGCAGATGACCGCGCAGGCGCTGCACGCCGTCGACGTGATGCTGCCGGATCGCGCCGTGAAGATCGTGCCGACGAAATACCCGATGTGCAGCCAGGCCTGGGAGCTCGAGGTGGACGACGACGGGCACTGGGCGGAAGTCATGGCGTGGGGTGTGTTCACGGACACGATCGTCGGCCATCTCGGTGCCGATCCGCACGTGCACACAGCCATCGGCGTCGGCTACGGCCTCGAGCGCTTCGCGATGGTTCGCTTCGGCATCGACGATATCCGGAAGATAGACGAAGCGCGCGTCGCGTAAATCATGATCCGGGACACAATGTGTTCCGGGTGCATGAATACGACCTCATCGCCGAGTGGTATGCGCGCGATCGAAGCCTGATCACGGGCGTTCCCGAAGTCACCTCGCTCGTCGCATCGCTGGCGGCGGGCGCGTCGGTGCTCGACGTGGGGTGCGGCACCGGAATGCCGATCACGACCACGCTGCTTCTGGCCGGATGCAACGTCATCGGCGTTGACAGCTCGCGCCGCATGCTCGAGCGGTTCGAGGCGAATTGCCCCGGAACGCCATTCATCTACGGACCCATCCAATCGGCGAATCTCGGTGGTCATCGTTTCGATGCGGCGGTGGCGTGGGGTGTCCTCTTCCACCTCGAATACGGGGAGCAGCGGAAGGCGATAGCGAAGGTCGCGTCCGTACTGAAACCCGGTGGCCTGTTCCTGTTCACTGCCGGCGATCAGGCGGGCAGCAAACAGGGCAAGCCCATGAACGGCGTGCCGTTTCGCTACTGGTCGTTCACGGTGGACGGATACCGGAAGCTGCTGCACGAGTTTGGCCTCACATTGCTCAATGTTCAACGCGACGCCGGCGAGAACATTTACTACCTGGCCAGGAAAGAGGCGGCTTAGAATGCGCGGCGAGGTGCAGCCATGATGCGTGCGTTCTACGGAATCGCCGTTGGAAGCCTTCTCTTCCTGGCGGGCTCGATCGTCGTCTCCGCGCAAGCGCAGGGGGCCGGGACGGCATCGCAGCCGAACGGGTTCACCAACCTGCAGGTCTGGCCGGCGGATACACCGCGCGCCGTCGTTCTGAACTTCATGAATGCGTTCGACCGCTCGCTCGGCGTCGAGTGCAACTACTGTCACGTCCAGAACAACGGACGGTTCGACTTCGCGTCCGACGAGAAGCGCGAGAAGCGCGTGGCGCGCAAGATGATTCTGTTCCGCGACTCGATCAACGTGGAGCTCGCCGCTATCGTAGACAAGCCTGTCACCGCCGGACCGACATCGGTGGAGGCGCGTCCGGGGGCGCCGACTCGCGTGCTGTGTGCATCGTGCCATCACGGCCTGCCGGTGCCCGTTCCGCTCGGAGAGGTGATCAGCGAGGCTGAAAAGACGGGCGGTGTGAATGCAGGGCTCGCCAAGTTCAAGGAGCTGCGAGCCAAGTTCTACGGCGGCCAGCAGTACGACTTCACCGACTACGCACTGGTCGGCATCGCCAACACCGCGCTCAACGCGAAACGGCCGGACGATGCGATGAGATATCTGCAGGCGAACCTCGAGTACTTCCCGAAGTCGTCGCAGACGTATCAGATGATGGCGCAGGTCAAAAACGCGAAGGGCGACAAGCCTGGCGCCATCAAGGACCTCGAGACCGCCGTCCAGCTCGATCCGCAGAACAACCAGGCAAAGAACCAGCTGCAGCAGCTGAAACAGTAGGGGAGTGCCGCCGAGCGCAGGCGTCATGCGCCGGCGGACTCGCCGGAGGACATCATGAAGGCCAGCCGTCTCTTGATCGCCGCGATCTCGGTCGCGGCGATCACGACGCCGCTCGTCGCCGACGAAGCGGTCAATCTCGACGTCGTACACAACATTCGTGACGAGGCGCTGCAGAACTCGCAGGTCATGGACCACCTCTTTTATTTGACCGACGTGAGCGGCTCGCGCCTGACGAATTCGCCCGGGTTTTTCAACGCCGCCGATTGGGTCGTCAAACGGCTGGGCGAGTGGGGCATCAGCGCGCATCAGGAGAAGTGGGGACCGTACGGCCGCGGATGGACCTACACGCGCTTCTCCGCGCAGATGCTCGAGCCGCAGTCCGTACCGCTCATCGGCGCGCCGCTCGCCTACACGCCTGGAACGAACGGACCGGTGACCGGCGAGCCAATCATCATCGCCATCAACAACGAAGGTGACTTCAATAAGTACAAGGGAACGCTGAAGGGAAAGATTGTGCTGCTCGGTCCTGGGCGCGATCTGCAAATGAGTCTGCAGCCGCTCGGTTCACGTCGGACGGATGCGGACCTTGCGACGCTCGCGCAGGCGCCGGAGGCGGGACCAGGCCGCGGCCAGGCTGCGCCGGGCGCGGCGGCGATTGGCGGCGGCCGTCAGGGCGGTCCCGGTGGTGGAAACGCCAACCAGCAGTTCCAACGCGCGCTTAACAAGTTTCTGTCGGACGAAGGCGCCGCCGTCGTCGTCCGTCCGGCAGGAGGGCGCAGCGAAGGCGGCACCCTGTTTGCGCAGGGTGGCGGCACGCGCGACCCGAAGGATCCTGTTCCACCGCCAATGGTGGTGCTCACGCCGGAGCACTACAACCGCATCGCGCGGCTGCTCGATCACAAAGTTCCCGTGAAGCTGGAATTCAATGTCGACGCGCGCTTCGTTGACGACCGCATGGATTCCGTGAACGTCATCGGTGAGATACCGGGCGGGCGCAAGCGCGCCGAGATTGTGATGATCGGTGCGCACCTCGATAGCTGGCACACCGGCACCGGTGCTACCGACAATGCGGCGGGCAGCGCCGTGATGATCGAGGTGATGCGCATCCTCAAGACGCTGAATCTCCGCCTCGATCGAACCGTGCGCCTCGCGCTCTGGAGCGGCGAAGAGCAGGGCATTCTCGGATCGCGCGCCTACGTGACCGAACATTTTGCGGCGCGGGAAGACATGAAGCTGAAGCCGGAGCATGCGAAGCTGTCCGGCTACTTCAACGTCGACAACGGATCGGGGAAGATTCGCGGCGTTTATCTGCAGGGCAACGACGCCATGCGACCGATCTTCGAGGCATGGCTGAAGCCGTTCGAGGACCTTGGCGCGACGACGATCTCGATCCGGAATACCGGCGGCACCGATCACCTGTCATTCGATGCCGTCGGCTTGCCCGGCTTTCAGTTCATTCAAGATCCGCTCGAGTACGACTCGCGTACGCACCACTCCAACATGGACGTGTACGATCGCGTGCAGCGTGCGGACATGATGCAGATGGCCGCGATCGTCGCATCGATCGTCTACAACGCGGCGAATCGCGACGAGCTGCTGCCGCGCAAGCCGCTGCCGAAACCGCAGCCTGCGCCGCAGCAACCGCCGAACGCGAATCCCCCAACCCGTTGAGCCACGCCGCACCGTTCGGTGCGCCGAGGCCCGTCACATTGTCGTAGCCGGGGACGAGGTGGATGGTGAGGTGGGTCCGCTTCTACCGATCCGCGGTAGCGAGCCACGCAGACGCCGCACCGGCCTGGCGATCCTTCAGCGCGGCGCATGCGTCAATGCGTTCGAACGCCTGACGGAGCGTGCGCTCGGCGGCGCTGACGGGATGTTCCTTGAAGAACTGTTCGACTTCGGCTTCCTTCTCGCGCGAGCAGAACGCGCCGACGGCGCCGGCGATGCGCGGAATGCCCTGGAAGACGCCAAGCGAGTCGGTCAGCTTCTGCCAGTTTGCCTTGACGAAATCCCACGCCGCATCACGCGACCAGGGCTGACCGATGAGACCGGCGATGAGCGTCGCCGTGTCCTGCGTGCGGACCGCCGGCGAAATCGCAAACTGCAGGGTGCGCTGCACCAGCGCGGGATCGCGGAAGGACGCCAGCGCGTTGAAGAACCGGTAGTACTCCTCCGGTTTGTCGGTTAGCTTCGACAGCTGCGCCGTGTAGCGGTCGTACAGCATCGCATCACCGCCGGCAGCCGCGACGTTGAGCACCGTCGAGGCCAGTGTGCCGGGAACGGAAGCGGGATCGTCGATGTACTTCAGTGCGAGCTCTCGCGCCTGCCGCTGCACATCCGGGGCGTTGCCAGTGACCCCGACCAGGTGCAAAAGCGTAGCGCGACGGCTTTGGCGATCGTCGGGATCCGACGTGCTCCCTGGCAGGCCGAGCGTCATCAGCTCCGGACCGAATCGACGCCGTACCCACTCTTCGAACCGTGCGGCTTCAGTGGCCTGCACAACCGAATCGTGCGCGTAGGCGGTGCTGCGCGCGATCTGTTCGATGACGGGCGGCGCCTCGTCGCCGGCCATGGACGAGGCAATATCGAGGTAGACGCCAATGTCATGGCGGCCGGCGCGTACCATCCACCATTCGTCGCCGAGCAGGCTGAGTCGTTCTGAAGCGGCGAGCGAGGCTCGAGCGGTGCGCGCGATCGCCCGTACTTCTTCCGGCGGGTACTCGGAGAAGTAATAGCCGCGGCCCTTCGCATTGGCGAACACATTCGCGGCACATGCGGGAAGGGTTATCTTCTGATCACGCATGTCGAGCAATTCGCAGCGCTGGCTGTTCGATCCCGGCGTCTTAAAGCAGACGGGAATCGCCCAGAGCTGGGATGTGGAGTCGGTCGACGAACCGGTCATTCCTACGAAGCGTTCCTGTCGAAGCGAGATATCAGTGGTGTTCCCCTGACACGTGGCCTCGACTTTCACCACAGGAACGCCGGGCTGCTGGATGAACGGCGCCATGATGCGGTCCACGGGCTTAGCCGTAACGCGCGCGATTTCGTTCCAGAAGTCCTCGCCACTCGCATTGGCGAACGAGTACTTCTTCAAGTACGACATCACACCCTTGCGGAACTCCTCCGCACCGACGTAGTTCTCGATCGTACGCAACACTGACGCGGTCTTCTGATACGCGATGCCGTCGAACACCTCGTTGATCTCATCAGGCGTCTCGACCTTGGTACGGATCGGACGCGTCGAACGCAGCGCGTCGGTGGCAACGGCAGTCTGCGTTTCCTCGACGTCATCGAGCTCCACCTGCCATTCGGGATGCCACGAGGCCAGCGGTTTGTTCGCCATCCACGTCGCGAACCCTTCGTTCAGCCAGATGTCGTCCCACCATTTCATCGTCACCAGATTGCCGAACCACTGGTGCGCGATCTCGTGCGAGATGATGGAGGCGACGGTCTTTTTCGTGCCGAGCGAGGCGCGCTGAGGGTCGGCAAACAGGTACTCCTCGCGGAACGTGATCGCCCCGGAATTTTCCATCGCGCCCGCGGCGAAATCGGGAATGCCGATGATGTCCAGCTTGCCCCATTGATATTTGATGCCGGTCCACTCGTTGAAGAACTTCACCTCCTGCTGCGTCGCTTCGAGGGCGAACGCCGTCAGCGGCAGCTTGTCGGGGGTGGAGCAGACGCGGACCGCGATCCCGTCGGACATACCGCTGCGACAGACGAAGTCGCCGACGAGCATGGCAACCAGATAGCTCGACATCTTCGGCGTGCGCGAGAACACGAGGGTGTGTGTGCCGGCCTCGGGCCCCGGCGTGTCGGAAACCTGCGCGCCATTTGAGATCGCCGTGTCACCCTTGTCGATCGTCAGCGAGATGTCGAACGTCGTTTTGTAGGCCGGCTCGTCCCACGACGGAAACGCACGCCGCGCATCCGTCGCTTCCATTTGCGTGACCGCATAACGCCGGCCGTTCGCTTTGCTCAAATAGAAGCCGCGCAGCTTGTCGTTGAGAATTCCCGTGTAGGTGATGTCGATCGACGCGGATCCGCGTGCGAGAGGCCGCTCGACGGTGAGCGTCGCCATCTCGCTCTTCTCGTCGAGCGTGACGCGCGCCGTCTGCTTGCGTCCGCCAGAGGTGATCGTCACGTCCGTGAACTGAATTTCGGCGGCATTCAGTGTGATCGACGTCGCGGGATTCGTCACCGAAACGTTGATGGTCTCGCGGCCGCGGAACGTGGCATTCTGAAGGTCGGGCGCGAACCACAGCGTGTAATGGGTCGGCGTGACGGTGGCGGGGAGCCGCTGCGCGACTGCCGCTGCCGACCAGAATCCGAGAAAAGCCACCGCAAAAGCGAACTTGCGCATCCACCAAAGCTACCAGAAACCCGGAGCGGCAGAGATTTCGCAAGGCTGAGCCACAGAAACGGAATCCGGGCTCTTTTTATGACCGGTTTCGTCGTCCGGCTGCCAAACCTGTCCGGATGCGATACGGTCCGGCTGCGGTGCCGGACCCAACCGATGGAGGTTTTGAATGACGAAGTGGGCCTGTGTAATCGGGTTGACCCTTGCGCTGGCTGCGTGCAACGGCGCCAAGGTCCCGGAAAACACGACGGCGACCGACAACGCGGCGACCAGCGGCACCGCCACGAGCGCGCCGATTTCGGCGGCGACCTCCGCGCCGGCCGCTCCCGTGGTGCAGTACAAGGAAGTGACGATCCCCTCCGGGACCACGCTCCGAATGGATCTGTCGACGGCGGTCGCGTCCGACACGAGCAACGTCGAGCAGCCTGTGCGCGCCACGCTGCGTTCGCCTGTATCCGTCAATGGCCAGGTCGTGCTGCCGGCGGGGAGTGAAGTGAGCGGCGTCATCACGCAGGCAGACGGTTCGGGCCGCGTCAAGGGACGTGCGCGCATCGCAATGCGATTCAGCGGGCTGAGAGCCAACGGTGAAAGCTACGACATCAAGACGTCGGGCTATGCACAGGAAGCTGCGGCGACCAAGAAGAAGGACGCGGAGAAGATCGCGATCGGCGCGGGCGCCGGCGCGGCGCTGGGCGCGATTCTCGGTGGTGGCGGCGGCGCCGCGAAGGGGGCGGCAATCGGTGGTGCCGCAGGCACTGGTGCGGTGCTCGCAACCAAGGGCGACGAAGTTCGTCTCGGCCCCGGCGCGAACATCAGCACGCGCTTGACGGCTCCGCTCACGGTTCGCGTTCGTTCGTAAGTGGCATCACTGGCGCGATCGCACACGCCTGACGGCGTTGGCGATCGCGTCACTCACATCCTGCGCGTTGCGCCGGTTCGCCAGCAGCGCTATCCGATCGTCTCCTTCGACTTGAACCTGAATTACGGGCAGATCGCGAGGCAGCCTCGCCGCTTCGCTGAGCCTCACGGTGTCGTTCCACCGTGCCAGCTCGGCGGCCGAGCGCGTCAGGTGATCGGGACGATTCAAAAAGGCCCGTGTCACACCCGCGGCAGGCTGCGGCAATTCGCGAGCGCTTTCTGATAGTGCGCGCGTCGCCCGCAGCAGTCCGGTGCGCGCAAGCCACGGCGAGAAGGTGACGAACTCCGCTGATGGCGTCGATGCGCCGGTGAACGCTCCCGGCGGATTGACGACAACGAGCGAGGCGACGTCGTCGGGGTAGCGCGCGGCGTACAGCGTGGCAAGCGCGGCGCCGAACTCCGCGCCCACGACGACGTAGGGCGGCGGTTCGGCAGCTTTCATCAGCAGCGCGTTCAGTTCCGGCGGCACCGCCTGCGGCGCAAACGGCGCGTCGCCCGACTCGCTCCAGCCGAGGCCAGCGCGATCGTAGCTGCAGACGCGTGTCAGCTTTGCGATGTCCGTCTGCACCCAGGCCCACGCGGACGACATTGCAGTCGCGGGCGCTTCGAGTACGACCGTCGGTGTGCCGTGTCCCGTGCAGTCGATGTGGAGTTGATGGCCGCCCACGTCGATCAGACGCCCCGGATGCGGATAGCGTCGGCGTTCGAGCGCGGTCGCCACACTTTGATAGGTGGCGCCAATCAGGACCAGAAAAATGATGACTACGCCGGTCGTAATGAGCAGACGGCGGACGGCAGTCGGCACGCCAGGCCTCAGGATTCTTGTTCGGCGAGGCCGTACTTTTCGATGCGCGAGTAGAGTTGGGCGCGCGTCAGGCCGAGCAGCTTGGCCGCACGGGTTTTGTTATGACGAGCCTGCGCCAGCGCTTTCACGACGAGCGAGCGCTCGAGCTCGTCGAGATTGACGCCGCCAACCGGAAGAGCAGCGCTCGCGGCATCGGTCGGAAACGGCGTCTTCCGTGTCGCGTTGACCGGGAGGTGCTCGCTGCGGATCAACCCTCCATCGGCGAGGATGACCGCGCGTTCGATCGCGTTGCGCAGCTCGCGCACGTTGCCGGGCCACGGATACGCAAGCAGGTCGCGCCGCGCTTCGCGTTCGAAGCCAGCCGCCGGGCGTCCGACTGTTTCCCCGATCTCGCGCAGGAACATATCCGCCAGCTCCAGCACGTCCTCGGCGCGCTCGCGCAGCGGCGGCAGCTCGATCTCGAAAACGCCGAGCCGGTAATAGAGGTCTTCGCGGAATTCGCCCCGCTGCATCGCCGCGTGCAAGTCACGATTCGTGGCGGCAATGACGCGGATGTCGGCGTGATGCAGCTTCGTTCCGCCGAGGCGCTGAAATTCGCGCTCTTCGAGTACCCGCAAGAGCTTGGCCTGAACCGTCGGCGCCATTTCTCCAACTTCGTCGAGAAACAACACGCCGCCGTTCGCCTGCTCGATGCGGCCCGGCTTCGCCGCGACGGCGCCGGTGAACGCACCGCGCTCGTAGCCGAACAGCTCCGATTCGAGCAGTTGATCCGGAAGCGCCGCGCAGTTGATGGCGACGAACGGTCCGCCGCTTCGCCGCGAGGCGTGATGGATGAACCGCGCCACGACTTCCTTACCCGTTCCCGACTCGCCCGTCAGCAGCACCGTCGTTCCGGCCTGCGCCACGCGGGCGGCGTGAGCGAGCACATCCTGCCACTGACGCGAGTGGCCCACCACGCGGCGCTGACCCGTTCGCGCTTCGAGCTCACGAGTAAGCGTAGCGACCTGCGCTTCCAATCGCGCCGCGGTTTCACGCGCGGCGGCATCGCGGCGTTCGGCCTCGGCCAGATGCTGATGGGAGAGGGCGAGTGCGAGGTGGTCCGCCACGCGCCGCGCGAAATCGACGTCGTCATCGGAAAAGCGCCCCGGATCGCGCGCCAGGAAAAAGAGCGACCCGAACACCGCGTTGCCGAGCGGAATGGCGACGCGCAGCGCCGAGCGCGCACCAACCCTCCGCAGCAGTTTGCCGCGAATCGTTTCCGCTGCGATTTCACTGTTGACGTCGTGGATGATGTACGCCTTCCGATCGAGCAGCGTGCGCTCGACGGGAGTAAAGAGGGTCGGTCCCCAGAACTCGTCGCCCGGTATCTCCGCGCCCGCCATCGCGTAGACGCGGAAGGAGAGTCCATCCTCTGCCCAGGCGGTGAGGGCCAGGATGTCGTGCGGGAGCGCGCCTTTTACGGTCTCGGACAGCTGCGGGAAGATCGACCGGATGTCGAGCGTCTCGGCCACGGTATGAAGCAGGCGCACCAGCGCATCAATCCGCTCGCGGCGGCGAATCTCTCTCATCCGGACGGTGTCGTGAGAGAGCGCCAGCGTGATCAGATCACCGACCGCGTCGAGCAGGTCCTGATCGTCTTCGCGAAAGGCGTTCGGCCGACTGGAGGTCAGCCATACGGCGCCTTTGACGTGCGGCCCTTGTCTGACCGTGCAGATGAGCCGCGAGCGTTCCGTTCCGTCTGTTTCCCCGGGAACTGAGGATCCGGAGTCGGCGATGAGATGGCCTGTGACCTCGACGTCGCCGGCCGCATTGACAACATACAACGTGACGGAGTCGGAACGGTCGAGCCGCAGCACGTGCAGGCGCTCGAACGGAATAGCCTCCCGCAGGAGCGGCGCAGTGCGTGACAGGGTCGTCTCGAGTGAGGTTTCCTCCGATACCACCCGCGCCAGTGCCACGAGCAGCGATTGGGTCTGAATCATGAAACGTGCGCGCTCAGTATAATGCGTCGCACACGCGTGCCCGTGTTTGCACACGGGCCCCTCCGACCCGCGCGTTTTTCAGGCGTTCTAATTCGACCTGACCGCGTGAAGCGCCGACACGCTCACGTGAGAGGTGGGCTCGACAAGCAGCCGCAGCGCGTAGCCGTGCGGCGTACCGGTGGCCGCGCGATAGGGACCCACGCGGTAGACGGCGGACAGTACCTTGCCATTCTTCAGCGAAGACGGCAGGTCGTCGCACTCGCGCGCGCCGCGCTCGATCTGGAAGTGCACCAGCCGATACAGCGGGATCGAAGCCGGTACCTGGCACTCGACAAAGACATCCAGGTCGCTGACGTCGCAGGTGACCACCGACACGAAGCGGAGTGTTCCCGAGGAGTCGCGCCACGTGAGACGGCCGGGCACACGGACCTTGCGGCGAGCGCCGATGCGCTGCTTGGTTTCGGCCGAGGACGACGTCAGTGAGGCAGTGGCGGTGCGAATCACCTTGGGACCCCCTGTCAATTGAGGTTGTGTGTCCTTTCGTAATCAATGTCGAGGCCCGTGTCGCTCCTGTCAGGCTGAACAGTGCGCAATTACGATTACTGTTGAAAAGATTGGTGAAATTGCATGAGCCTTGTGCAAAATCCCATCAGGCCGTGGATAGTTGCTATCCACAGGTGTGTATACCTGATTACTAGGTATCCGCCGCGGCTCCATCAAGTCCCAAGCGGCGCATTTTCAGGTACAGACCGCGTCGGGTAAGGCCCAGAACCCTCGCTGTTTCAGAGATATTGCCGCTGGTTCGGCGCAGCATGGTGCCGATCACTTCACGCTCGACCTCCTCGACGGCTGCCGCAAGATTGCGCCCGCCGACCGGACGCGGACCGACGGGAAGCGATCCGATACCTCCGCCTGCGGGCATTGCCGTAAGGTCGGCGGAGAGGTGGTCGGGTTCGATGGTTCCGCCCGGCGGACTCATCGCGACGGCGCGCTGCACCTCGTTTCGCAGTTGGCGCACATTGCCAGGCCACCAATACCGATCAAACAGGTCCAACGTCGCCGAGCTGAGGTGCACGTCAGGTTTGCCAAGCCGCTCGCACGCCTCGCGCAGGAAGTAGGTGCTCAGATGTGGAATTTCCTCGCGACGTTCGCGCAATGACGGCACGTGAATGCGAATGACGCTGAGCCGGTAGTACAGGTCCTCGCGAAATTTCCCTTCCTGAACCCGCTGTTCGAGGTCGGCGTTGGTCGCGGCGAGCACCCGCACGTCGACTGCCTGCGGCCTCGTTTCGCCGACAGGCATCACCTCGCCCTGCTCGAGGAATCGCAGCAGCTTCGGTTGGATGTCGAGCGGCAGATCGCCGATCTCGTCGAGGAACAGTGTGCCGCCCGCCGCGGTGCGAATCAGTCCGGGTTGATCCGTCACCGCGCCGGTGAAACTGCCGCGGCGATGGCCGAACAACTGACTGTCGGCGAGGTCGCGCTGAGTCGTGGTGCAGTTGTAGGGAAGAAACATCGCCGCGCTGCGCGGGGATCCCACATGGATCGCGCGCGCGATCAAGTCCTTGCCGGTTCCGCTTTCACCAGTGATCAACACGGTGAGATCGTGGCCCTGCAGGCGTTTGATCTGATCGGCGACGCGGTTCATCGCCGCGCTCGCACAGATGAAACCAGGCAACAGCGGTTCGAGCGATTGGGCGGCAATCGGCTCCGCACGCTGCCCGCGACGGTCGCGCGCCCCACAGAGTTCGAATCCCTGCTTCGCAACCGCCGTGAACATGCGAAAGCGCCGCGTTGCCCCGTCGGCCAACCGGTTCGCGGCGACGATGGTGCAGAAACGCGGACCATCGTGATCGCGGCCGAGCGCTTCGGTCAGGAGCAGTCCCTCGCCGTACGCACTGTTGCCCTGTGCGGCAGCGCGGGCGAGTGCGCGAGCGACGCCGGCGTCACACCCCATCATCGCGACGACGCGCACTTCGCCCACGGTTGGAACGACGAAGATTACCGCCGCGTCGGCTTCGGTGGCTTCGAGGAGTGAAGTCGCCGTTTCGCGCGCGAGCAGATCTGAGAGGACGGAGGCCTCCACAAGCCGCCGGATAATCGCGTCGTCTGCTTCGCCAGGAGAGGCCGATACGTCGGCCGGCGCGCTCGTCGTCAGACGGGCGCGCGCCTGATCGACCTCTTCGAGATCGCGCTGCGCCCCAAGCGTGCGGAACACCGCTGCCGCCTGATCCAGATACCGCTGTGCGGATCCGCGCGCACCCGTCGCGGCGCCGAGACGGCCGAGCGCCAGCTCGCTGAGCGCCGCCTGATAACGCTCACCGAGCAGCTCGAACACATTCACGCTCTGCGCGAAGTCGTGGTAGGCGTCGGCGGCACGCGCCGACCGCTCATGCACCGTACCGCGAATACGGAGAAACTCGCCCCAGTTCGCTGGGGCCGAGCGCGGATCGAGCCGTCCCTCGCACGACAGCACACGCAGCTCCGCTTCGCCGATGCGGTTGGCGGCGACGAGCGCTTCGCAGGCGGCGAGGTCCGCCTGAATCGACTCCGCAGGCGGGATGCCTGGTGTTCGCGCGAGCTCGTCGGCCATCGCGAGGGCTTCGTCGTACTTGCCGCTCTTGATCGCGAGCCTGACGCCAAGCACTTTCAACGACCACTCGTACCACCGCATGGTCTGCGTGCCGTAGGCTCCATAGGCCTCGCTGGCGTGACGCAGATATTCCTCCGCGCGTTCGTACGAGCCGCGCATCAGGTGTATTTGCGCGAGCGTGTCGAAGACGGCTCCGGTGGTTTCGTGAAATTGAACGGGGCTCCGCACTTCGAGGCAGCGCGTGAGAATGCGTTCCGCGCGTTCCAGATCGCCAAGCTGCACGAAGATCTGCCCCAGCGTGGCGAGCGCGACGGCCAGGCCGTGACCCGAGGCGAGCGTCTCGTGCAGCGCGACGCTGCGCTCCGCGAGCGCGAGCGCCTGCTCGTGCTGGTTCCGCATCAACGCGACGTTCGCCTGGTTGTGCACAATGCCCGCGAGCACATCGTCGGCTTGAATCGCCATCGCCAGGCGCTCGCCCTGGCGCAGCGCGGCGGACGCCTCTTCTCCGCGGCCGGCCTGGGCAAGCAGTACCGCGGACAGCGAGTGGACGAGTGCCAGATGGCGGCGATCGCCGGCGGCATGCAACGCCGACGCAGCTTCGGTGAGGTGTTCGCGGACGATCCCCGAATCGCCGACCTGCTTGTAGCAGAGCGCCAGCTCGTAATGGGCGAGGCCGATCGATCGTGAGTCGTGGGCGAGCTCTGCGTGTTTCAGGGCGCGGGTGTGAAGCGCGATGGCGCGCGACTGTTCTCCGCGTGCGTAGGTGATGCGACCGTGCAGGCGCCACAGCGTTGAGAGCTGCGCGTCGCTAATCGGCTCGCGGAGCGAATCGGGCGGGCGCCCCAGCGCGGTTGCCGCTTGAGCGAGGTCATCCTGCAGGAGCCACGCCTCGGCGAGCGCGCAACGAACAGCGAATTCGTCTTCACGCGAGAGCGCCCCCGGCCGGAGCGTCGGCTGGAGCAGCTGGGCTGCTTCGGCCCCGCGCCCACGTTCGAGCGTGGAGTGGGTTCGCGCAAGCACGGACTGGACAGCGACCGTCGCCACGGGCAGGAGTATACCGAGTATACAGGTCCGATTATTGTTATTTTTGGACCGGGGTCTGTGAAATACCGAGCAATTCCGCCACGCGCGTGACGAACCGGGGATCTCGATCGGGAAGGTGCACGTGCGCTGCCCTCCGGTTTGCACGGTCGAGCGACTGGAAATCGCCGAGTGCTTGCGCCGTCTCGAGCACGCCAAAAGAGTAGGGCGCGTCTGGCACGGGTATGTCGTTCGCGGTTGGGGCGGTGATGATCAGAAACACACCGTTGTTCGCGCCCCCTTTATGAAGTTGCCCGGTCGAGTGCAGGTATCGGGGCCCATAGCCAAACATCGTGGCGCACCGCTGTTTGACGGCCACGTCGTCGCGCAACGCGCGCAATGGCGGATCGAGCTCAGCGTCGTCCGGTCGAAGATATGCGAGCACCGCGAAGTAGTCGCCGGCGCGAAGCTGGTTGAGAAAATCGTTCGCGCTGCGCGAGCCAAGCTGTTCGCGCGTGGCCGCACTGAACGTCACTTCGATACCCTCGACGGTGAAGTCGGGCGCGCTTCGCGGCAGGTGTCCGCGCGAGGTGTAAGCGTCCAGCAGCGCGCGCGTCGCATCCTTCGCCTGCTGCACGTTAGGCTCGTCGAACGGATTGATCTCGAGCAGCCGGCCAGCCGTGGCGGTCGCGACTTCCCAGCGGAAGAATTCCGCGCCGAGCGATTCGATGCGCGGCATGTCGATCATCATCAACGGCACGCGCGCTTCACGCAGCCGACCCAGCACATCGTCATCGACGGGCGCGCCATTTACGGTCACCGCGACGACGACTCGATCGCTGCCCACCGCAGCTCGCGGCGTTTCGCCAGCGATCGGCACGATGCCCTTGCCATGCTTGCCGGTGCTTTCAGCGATCAGTTGTTCGATCCAGAGGCCGAACGATTCGAGGCGGGAGGGGAGCAGTAGCGTGAGCTTGTCGCGTCCGTTGCGTGCCGCCGCGCCAAGCAGCGCGCCGAGAGCGACGCCGGGATTCTGGCGTGGATTTTTCACGCGACATGAATCCGTCATTCGTCGCGCGCGATCGAGCAGCGGCTGCAGTGGGACAGCAATCAATCCGGCAGGCACCAGGCCGAAGAGCGTCAGGGCCGAGTAGCGGCCGCCGATATCGGACGGGTTGATGAAGACGTCGAAGAAGCCGTCGTTCACGGCGCGCCTGTGCAGCTCGGTGTCCTGATCGGTAATGGCGACGAAGCGCGACGCCCAATCCTTCACGCCCGCCGCTTCGACGCGTCGGCGGGCCGCCGCGGCCATGGCGTTCGGCTCGATGGTCGTGCCCGATTTGCTCGCGATGATGAATAGCGACGTCGGGGCGTTGACGAGCGCGTCGCGCACTGCCGCTGGATCGGTCGAGTCGAGCGTACGGAACCGCGGATGGTCGTCGTCGCGTCCAAACAGCCGGTGAAAGACTTCCGGCGCCAGGCTCGAGCCGCCCATGCCGAACAGCACGACGTCGGTGAACGCAGCGCTGCGCACTCGTTGCACAAATGTCTCGACGTGCGAGAGCTCTTTGGTGGCGAACTCAACCGCTTCCAGCCAACCGAGGCGATTGAAGATAGCCGTCTTGATTGCGTAATCGCTGCTCCAGATGTCCGCGCGCCGCGCCCAGAGCGCGTCGACGAAGCGTTCCCGATCGAGTTGTGAAAAAACGATGTCGAGCGCGGGAGCAAGGTCGGCCGGTTCGATGGAGAAGTCGGTCACGCGATACGATACCTATAGCACACGCAATATGAGTTTCCGGCTGCGCGTTTTGTTCGTCGTCGCCGCGCTGACGCCGCTATCGTGTGGATCGAGTGAGCCCGCCGCGGCGCCGCGCGAAGCCACCGCGTTCAGCGGCGCGGCGGCGACTGCGCCTGTCGATACGAAGCCGCGGATCGTATTCCTTGGCGACAGTCTCACCGCCGGCTACGGCCTCGACATCGATGACAGCGTGCCATCGCTCGTTCAAAAGCAGCTCGAGGCAGAGGGCTACAAGTACGAGGTTGTCAATGCGGGTGTCTCCGGCGACACGTCGGCCGGTGGTCTTCGACGGCTCGAATGGTCACTCGATGGAGATGTTCGCATCCTCGTGCTGGAGCTCGGAGCGAACGATGGTCTCCGCGGATTGCCGGTCGCCGAGATGAAACAGAACCTGAGGACCATCATAAGGACGGCAAAAATGCGCGGCATCGACGTGCTGCTCACCGGCATGGAGGCGCCGCCGAATTACGGGCAGGCATACACGACCGAGTTTCGGCGGGTCTTCCGCGACCTCGCCGGCGAAGAGAAGGTCGCGTTCATGCCGTTCTATCTGTATCAGGTTGCCGGCGTGCCGACGCTGAACATCGCCGACGGCATGCATCCAAATCCCGCGGGCGCGCGGATTGTCGAAGCCAACCTGTGGCGGTCGCTCAAACCGCTGCTCGGCAAGCACGATCGATGATCCAGCTGCGCGGTGTCTCGAAGACCGTCATGAGCGGCGAGCGACCGCTGACGATCCTTCATGCACTCGATCTGACGGTCCAGTCCGGACAATTTCTAGCGGTGCTCGGCCCCTCGGGCAGCGGCAAGTCGACGCTGCTCGGACTGGTCGCCGGGCTGGACGCGCCTTCGAGCGGCGAAATCATCATCGATGACGTCGACATCACGAAGCTGGGGGAGGATGCTCTTGCCAGGCTGCGCGGCGAGAAGATCGGATTCGTCTTCCAGTTTTTTCATCTGGTGCCCTCGCTCACCGCGTTCGAGAACATCCTTGTGCCGATGGAGATTGCCGGGCGGCGCGACGCCGCGGCGCGCGCGCGAAGATTGCTCGAAGAGGTCGGCCTCGCGGACCGTGGTCACCACTATCCGTCGCAGCTTTCCGGAGGCGAGCAGCAGCGCGTGGCGATTGCGCGTGCGCTCTCGAACGACCCACCGATCATCCTTGCCGACGAACCGACAGGGAACCTCGACTCGACGACAGGCAAACTAATCATGCAGCTGCTGCTGGACGTGCGGCGCATGCGACAGACGACCCTGATGCTCGTCACGCACGATGCCGACCTGGCGTCGCTCGCCGATTCGCGGCTGGTGCTTCGTGACGGGCGTGCGGTGGAGACGCAGATGGAGACAGCCAGATGAACCGCGTTGGCGGTTCCCGCTCCGGCGGGCAAGCGTTCGTCCTGCGGATGGCCATGCGTGAAATCCGGTCATCATGGCAGCGCCTGTTGTTCTTTTTTGTCTGCATTGCGATCGGCGTGGCCGCAATCATCGCGCTGCGTTCCGTCATTCAGAGTGTCCGCGCCGGCATGTCGCAGCAGGCGCAGACACTCATCGCATCCGACATCCTGCTGACGAGCAACCGCGATTTCACGTCCAAGGTGCTCGACACGCTCGCCGCCGAACAGCACGCAGGCCGCGTCACCGAGGTTTCCCGTGCCACGGAAATCCCGACGATGGTACGACCGGCGGACCCGGCGAAGGCCGTGACGCGAATGGTGGAGCTGCGCGCCGTGCAGCGCGCCTTTCCGCTCTACGGGACGCTGTCGCTGACGGGCGGGACGTACTCGCACGCGCTGCTTCTGAATCATGGCGCCATTGTTCGACCAGAGCTGCTCTCACAGCTTGATCTGAAGGTGGGTGATCGGATTCTCATCGGCAACGTCCCGTTCGAAATTCGCGGCGTCATCGCCTCCGAACCAGGGCGCAGCCTCGGCGCATTCAGTCTGGGCCCGCGCGTCATCATCGACTACGACGCGCTCGCCGACACCGGGCTGCTGGCGTTCGGCAGCCGCGCATCGCGTCAACTGCTGCTTCGCGTCCCGGGGCAGACACTCGATCTGGTGACCGACTCCCTGCGTTCCTCGTTCGCGAACGAGTTCGTCGGTGTCCGGTCGTATCGGCGCAGCGAAGATCAGATGGGGCAGAACCTCACGCGGGCAGAGAACTATCTCAGCCTGGTCGGTCTCGTTGTTCTCATCCTCGGTGGCATCGGCGTGTCCAGCGTCACGCGCGTGTTCGTGCAGCAGAAGCTGCGCAGCATCGCCATCCTGAAATGCATCGGCGCCTCGTCGAGCGAGATCCTCGCGGTCTACATGACGCAGGTGCTGCTGCTCGGCATGGCCGGCAGCTTGCTTGGCGTAGGGATTGCCGCCGCCGTAATCGCCGCCGTGCCGGCGTTCGTCGGAAATATTTCGGCCCTGTTCCACGTCGACTACGGGCTCACGCCGGCCGCGGTCACGCAGGGCCTTGCGGTTGGTCTGCTCGTATCCGTGCTCTTCTCGCTGGTGCCGCTGCTGGACGTGCGCCATGTGAAACCATCGCTGCTGCTGCGGCGCGATCTTCCGGGACCCGGGCGATTCGATTGGCTGAAATGGATCGTGACGGCGGCAGTGGCGGCCGCGCTCGTCGGCGTCGCCGCATGGCAGGCGGGCTCGCTTCGCGTCGGGCTGATGCTGTCCGCCGGTTTCGTGGCGACAGCCTTCGTGCTGCATCTCGCCGGTCTCGCGTTGGTTCGTGCGGTACAGCCGCTGCGCTACTCGCGATCGTTCGCGCTGCGTCAGGCGGTCCTGCACATCGCGCGCCCCGGCAATCAGACGCGTGTCATCCTGCTCGCCGTCGGCCTTGGCACCTTCTTCATCCTCGGCGTACGAACGCTGCAGGCGAACCTGCTGCAGGACTTCGCGGTGCAAATCGGCGAGGACGCGCCCGACATGTTCCTCATCGACATCCAGGAGGATCAACGAGCGGCCCTGGCGTCATTCATCGACCAGCAGAACGGCGCCGAGCCGCCTCCGAACGTCATCCCGGTGCTTCGCGCGCGCATCACCGCCGTACGAGGCCGTGAGGTGAACCTCGAAACGTACGAGCAGGTGCGCGGCCGCGGCTCGTTATCGCGCGAATACACCATTACGTATCGCCCGCAGCTGAACGACAACGAGGAGCTGCTGCAGGGAAAGTGGTGGGACCAGACACCCTCGACCGGAGAGGCGGAGGTCTCCATCGAAGAGAGCCTGCAGGAGCGTTTCCGCATCAACATCGGCGATCAGATGCAGTTCGACGTGCTCGGCCGCGCCATCCCCGCGCGGGTCACGAGCATCCGCAAGGTGAACTGGCGGGACTATCGCTCCGGCGGCTTCATGATCGTTTTCCGTCCCGGCCCGTTCGATAACGCGCCGCACTCGTACATTTCCTCAGTCAACGGACCACGCGACCCGGCTGCGCGATCGCGCATGCAGGCCGCGCTCGTCGCGCGGTATCCAAACGTCTCGGTCATCGACCTGCGCGAAGTGCTGGACACGATTCAGACGATCGTGGATGGTGTCACGCTTGGCGTTACCGTTGTCGGCGGGCTCGTGCTGTTTTCCGGGATGCTGATTCTGGTCGGCGCGGTGTCGATGACCAAATTCCAGCGCGTGTACGAGGCCGCGATCCTGAAGACGCTCGGTGCGAGCAGCCGCTTGATCGGCGCGATGCTCCTGCTCGAATACGGCGTACTGGGTGCCATCGCCGGCACCGTCGGCGCACTGGGCGCCATCGCCTTGAGCTGGGGTGTCGCGCGCTACGCGCTCGACCTCACATGGCGCGCGGTGCCTGCCATCACTGTCGTCGGCATCTCCGCCACGGCGGTGTGCGTGGCCGCGATTGGCGTACTCGCCAGCCTGGACGTCCTCCGCCACAAACCGCTGGCAACCCTCCGCGCCGAATAGAGCAGGCCGTCCGCTCCTGGGTTAAGATCAACTGTTACGGAGCCGACGCCAGCCGGCACCGTGGGAGCACCACCGCAATGGAAGTCGAAAACTACCGGACGCAGTTGCTGCAGAAGCGCGGCGAGCTGCTCGGAGGCGCCAACGCCAAGCCCCTCCAGTGGACCATGGAGAACAACTCGGGACGGCAGGGCGACATGGCCGACCAGGCGAGCGGCAACAACGAGGTTCACATCCACCTCAAGTTGAAACAGACCGACGCGAAGATCCTGCAGGCGATCGAAGAAGCGTTGAGGCGCATCGACGAGGGCACCTTCGGCATCTGCCGCGATTGCGGCGAGCCGATTGCCGATGCGCGGCTCAACGCCATCCCCTGGACCCGTGTCTGCATCACGTGCAAGGAAAAACAGAAGGCCTAATGTCGGATCTTCCCGCGCTCCTCACCGAATTCGCCGCCGGCCGCGTCGCACTGCTCGAGCGTCATGAAGCGAGCGCCCGCGCGGTCAGCCACTACGACTTCAACAATACGTATCAGTACGTCATCAACCGCGAAGAGACGCACCTCTCGTGGCTGCAGAACGCGCTCGCCGAATATAAAGCCGTCGTGCCGCCAGCGGGCGTATCGGCGCTCGCGGTACCGGCGGCGCCGAAGACCGGCAAGAAGGTCGAGGCGTCAGCATTCCGCAGCATTCTCGACGAAGATGCCGGCTCCCTCGGCGCATTTGTCGAGAAATGGCGGCCGCGCGTAGACGATGTGATGCACGCGCGTCATCGCAACATGCTGAATGTCATCCTCGGCGAGTCGCTCGAGCACAAGCGCTTGTTCGAGCAGGCCGCGGCAGGTATGGAGGATCTCCTCGGCCGCCGTACCGGCGGCGTCGAGCGTGTCGGCGGCGTGCTGCCGACGCGGTGGCTGGAATAGGTCTCGGGCTTAAGGCTACGGACTTCAGGTGCTTTCGCGAAGGCTTTTGCTCAAGCCCGAAGCCTCGAGCCTGACGCCATGAAGGTCGCCATCGCGCTCGGAAGCAATCTGGGCGATCGCGAGGCGCAGCTCCGCGGCGCCATTTCCGCTCTCACTCCTCGCCTGGCGCGGCTTCACGTTTCATCGTTCCACGAGACAGAACCGGTCGATGTCGCCGGCCCGCAGCCGCGGTTCCTCAATGCCGCCGCTGTCGGCGATACGCGGCTGTCGGCATCGGCGATTCTTGATGTCCTTTTGGCCACCGAACGGCGATTCGGGCGCGAGCGGCCGTACGAACGGGCGCCGCGAACGCTGGATCTCGATTTGATCTTGTATGGCGATCAGATCATCAACACGCCGAGCCTGATCGTGCCTCACCCTCGATTTCGCGATCGACTGTTCGTGCTCGAACCGCTCGCAGAAATCGCTGCAGAGTGGATCGATCCCGTAACCGGCAAAACGATTTCGCAGCTGCTCAACGGGTTGCGGCACACGCATTGAACGCGACCGGAAGGAGGTTGAATGGCCAAGTTGCCGGTCGTTGCAGTCATCAACACGAACCCCGATCTTGTCGAGTTACTGAAGGCGCGGCTGGAGACGGCCGGATTCGTGGTCCTCATACTCCACATCGCCGAGATTCGGCAGGGCCTCGATCTCTCCGCGGTACTCGAGGCGCATCAACCGTCGGTCGTTGTCTTCGACGTCGTCATGCCCTACGACCGCAACTACCGCTTTCTGCAGCACCTGCGCGAGACCTCACTGAAGGGTTACCGCTTCGTACTGACCACACCGAACGCGGTGGCGCTGGTGAAGATTGTGGGGCGGGACGAGAAGGTCTACGAGGTGCTGGACGACAGCGCCGACATCGACGCCATCGTCCAGGCAGTCAGAGAAGCCGCGCGGGCGCGGCCGACATCCTAATGCGCGGCTTCGCCTTTGTGCAGCAGGCCGCGCCAGCCCTCTTCAAACAGCGTGTAGACCGCGGGGACTAGCACCAGCGTCACCATCGTTGACGCCAGCAGCCCGCCGATGACGACGCGCGCGAGCGGCGCTTGCAGCTCGCCGCCTTCGCCGATGCCGATCGCCATCGGCACGAGACCGAGCATCGTGGCGATCGAGGTCATGAGCACCGGCCGCAGACGCGTGCGACCGCCGACTTCGACCGCTTCACGCAGCGGCAGGTTGTCGCGCCGGCGAAGCGTGTTGATGTAGTCGACAAGCAGAATGGCGTTGCTGACGACGATGCCGGCGAGCATGATGACGCCGATGTACGCCTGCATGCTGAAGGCGGTGCGCGTCAGCAGCAGCCCTCCGACGATGCCGATCGAAGCGGTCGGAATCGAGAACATGATGATGAACGGATCGCGCAGCGATTCGTACTGCGAGGCCATCACCGCATAGACGAGCAGCACGGCGAGGATGAGCACGATCTTCAGCTGGTTGAACGATTTGGCCTGTTCCTCAACCTCGGATCCGAAACCGATGGAGAAGTCCTGCGGCACGCGGATCTGTCCAAGTCGTCCCTGCACGTTGTCCACAGCTTCGCTCAGCGCGACCTCCGGCTCCGCGTTCACGCGCATGATGCGTTCCATGTTCTTGCGATCGATCTGCACGGGCCCCGTTTCGCGGTTGACGGCGAGCAGGTTGCGCGCAGGCACCACCTGGCCGCTCGGCGTGTTGACCAGGACGTCGCCGATGTCCTGAATCTGCTCGCGATCCTGCTCGCGCAGCCGCACGACAATCGGGTACTCGTTGCCGCGGTCGCGGAACTGAGCGGCGGTCGTGCCGGCGACGTTGGTCTGAATCGTCTGCGCGACGCCATTCACCGTCAATCCCAGCATCGCAGCTTTCGGGCGATCCACGCGGATGGCGAGCTCGGGCCGCGCGTCGTCCTGCGCCACACGGACATCCGCGATGCCGGGGGTGTCGCCCATCAAGCCGATCGCCTGCTGCTGAATGCGCCGCGCATCGTCGATGTCGTGGCCGCGGATTTCCAGCGAAAGCCGCGCATCCTGGCCGCCGCCGAGGATCTGGTTCAACTGGAAGTTGCCGCCTCCGGGGTTGGTGCGTACGATCGCGCCAGGAATGCCGGCCAGTCGGCGGCGGAGATCCTGCGCGACCTGGTCGCTGCTGCGCGTGCGCTGGTCGCGCGGCACCAGCTTGACCTGCATGCCGCCGCGGTTGGTATTACCCGCGCCGCCGAAGCCGCCGCCACCGCCGCCGCCGTTGGTGACGATGGTCGTTGCCTCGGGCACGTACTGTTTCACCAGATCTTCAAGCTGATACATCACCTGTTCGGTGACTTCCATGCGCGTGCCGATGGGCAGCTGCGCGTTCACATTGACCTGGCCTTCATCGGTCTGCGGCAGCAGCTCGGTGCCGACGCGCGGGTAGAGGACGACCGCGACTGCGACGAGCGCTGCGGCGACGCCAACGACCGTCGGCCGGTGCTGCAGCGCAAGGTGAATAGCGCGCCGATAGCCGTCGTCCACCCCCTCGAGGAACATCTCGCTCGCGCGGTAGAACCGGCCGAGGATTCCCGCATGCTGCTGGTGCTCGTCAGGCGTGCGCAACCAGCGCGAGCAGAGGACGGGAACGATCGTCACGGCGACGAACAGCGACATGGACAGCGAGAACATCACGACGAACGAGAGCTGAGTGAACAGGATGCTCGAGATGCCCTGCAGGAACAGCAGCGGCACGAACACCGCGATGTGCGTCAGCGTGGAGGCGAGAATGGCGGACCACACTTCCTCCGAGCCGTCGATCGCCGCCTGCATTCGATCTTTGCCCATGTGCAGGTGGCGATGCGTGTTCTCGAGCACCACGATCGCGGCGTCGACGATCATGCCGATGCCGAGCGCAAGCCCTCCGAACGTCATGGTGTTCAGCGTGAAGCCGCCGAAGTAGAGAAGCGCGAACGTTCCGATCACCGAAATGGGGATCGACGTGCAGACGATGAGCGTCGATCGGAAATCGCGCAGGAACATGAAGATGATCAGGACGACGAGGATGCCGCCGACGACGGCGTGCTCCTTCACATTGTTAATCGCGCGCTCGATGAAGATGGCGCTGTCGTCGAGCACGACGAGACGAACGCCCGGCACGTCACGGTTGATGCGCGCCACCTCGGCGCGGATCGCCTGTGCGACGGCGACGGTGTTCTCGCCGGACTGTTTGTTGATCTGCATGCGCACGGCGGCGTGCCCTTCACCAAGCTTCCCGTTGGCGTCGCGCGAGGTGATGCGCAGGAATTGACGGCGATCCTCCGTCGAGTCGGTGACATCCGCCACGTCCCTCAGGTAGACCGGCACGTTCTCGCGCGTGAGGACGACGAGGCTGCGGATGTCGTCGATGTTTGCGAACTGCCCCTGGCTGCGCACGAGGTAGGTGGAGTCGGCCTGGTCGATCTGGCCGAGCGGCAGGTTCTGGTTCTCGGAGCGAAGGGCCTGCACGACGCGGTCGACCGAGAGGTTCAGCGCGGTGATCTTTTCCTTTGACAGATCGACGTGGATCTGACGACGCAGTCCGCCGTTGATGGTCACGGCGGCAACGCCGGGCGCGCGCTCGAGGCGGGGCGACAGATCGTTCTCGGCGAGCTCGCGCAGCGTGACCGGGTCGTAATCGCCCTCGACGCCAATCTGCATGATCGGGAATGCATTCGAGTCGGCCTTGAAGATGATTGGTGGATCTGCTTCTTCCGGCAGCCGTCCGCGGACGCGATCGAGGCGGCTGCGTACGTCATCGGCTGCCGCATCGAGATTGGTGCCCCACCCGAAGTTCAGGCGGACGTTGCTCTGGCCTTCACGCGAGGTCGATTCGACGCGCGTGATGCCGGCCACCGCGCTGACGGACTGCTCGATGGGACGCGTAATGAGCTCCTCGATTTCGAGCGGACCGACGTTTGCGTAGGTGGTGTTGACGGTGATTGTCGGCTGCGTGAACTCCGGCATCAGGTCGACCGGAAGCTTGCTCAAGGAGATCGCGCCGAGCATCACGATGACTGCGCTCAGCATGAACATCGTGACGGGACGGTGAATGGCTATGCGTGGGATGCTCACTGCTGTCCTCCGCGTCGTCCGCGGAAGCCACCGCGGCGGCCTTCTGTTCCTGTTCCTTGCTCGCCGGGATCGGGAATCCGGGATCCGGGATCCGTTGCTCCGGCGTTGCCGTTGCGACCGCGGAAGCCAGTCCCACGGCTTCCGAATGCTGCACCCGGCGCACCCCGCGCACTTTCCGATCCAGAACCTAATGAACCCCTTGCACCCTCTGAACCCCTTGACCCCCGATTGCCTCGGCCGCGTCCTTCACCGCCGCCGGCGAGGATAATCGGGTCACCGTTGCGCAGACCCGCGGCACCCGTCGTGACCACGCGGTCGCCTTCGGCCAGCCCGTCGAGGACCTCCGTGCGCTCATTCCCTTCGATGCCAATCTTCACCGGCCGGAACTGCGCGATCTGGTTCACCGCGAGGTAGACGCCGCGCGCGCCGTTGGCATCGACGAGCGCATTGGTCGGCACGACAAGCGCGTTGCGATGCGACTCGGTGACGATGCCGACCCGGGCGTACATCCCGGGCTTCAGCCGGTATTGATCGTTGGCGATTTCGACCTCGATGGGCGCCGTGCGCGTCGCCGGGTCGAGCACGGGCGATACGCGCGCGATACGGCCCATGAAGCTTTCACCAGGGAACGCGTCGACCTCGACGCGCGCCATGTCACCGACGCCGATCTGCTTGAGATCCTTCTCGATGATGTTGGCTACGAGACGGACCCGCTGGATATCGACGACCTCGACGACCGGTGCGTTTGCCGAAACGTACGCGCCCGGATCCACGGCACGGCGGGAGACGAAGCCGTTGACGGGTGAGGTGATGATGGTATTGGCGAGGGTGAAGCGCAGTTCGTCGAGTCGCGCCTGCGACTGCGTATTCTGCGCGCGGGCCAGATCGAGCGCCGCCTGCGCCGATTGATACTTCGCTTCCGCGTCGTCCAGGGTCTGCTGCGGGAGCAGCTGGCGTTGAAAGAGATTGCGCGAGCGTTCGACGTTCGTCTTCGCCAGTTCGAGGTCCGCTTCGCGCTGCCGAATCGTCGCCTTGCCGACTTCGAGGGCCGCCTCAGCCTGCTTGACCTGCTCGAGAATCTCCTGATCCTCGATGCGCGCAATGCGCTGGGCGCGGCTGACGCGGTCGCCGAGCTTCACGGTGATCTCCTGCAGCCGCCCGGCGGTCTTCGGCACGACCGAGACCGTCTGATCGCCGATCAGGTTACCGACGACCGCGAGTTCGCGATTCACGTCGGCATGGACGACGGACGCCAGTTCCACCGTCAACTGACCACGTCCTCCGCCGCGCGCGCCAGCGTTGCCACCCGCAGGACCGGCGCCGCGACGCCCAGCTCCCTGGGCGCCCGCAGCCGGCGCTCCCTGCGCCGCCTGTTCCTGTCCGGCAGCCTGCGCCGCGTTGCCGCGGCTGAACACGCCGGAGTAGAACGCCACCCCGGCGAGTGCGGCCGCAACGAGGACCGCAATGATTACGATCTTTTTCATCGATGTCCCGGTGCCACGAGTATGAAGCGTTGTCCTATATGAATGAGAAAGTCCAAATCACACACTATTACGACTAGTTGCCGGCCGCTGCGGCGTTGCCGCCCCCACCTGCGGCCGCCGCGTTCAGCGTGGTAATGCCTGCGCCGCGCTGCGCCGGCGTTTCCTGCAGTCGCTCGTAATCCACGAGCGCCCTGCGGTAGTCGAGCAGCGCGCGGAGCTCCGTGTTCTGCGCGGTCGCGAGATCGCGCTGCGCCTGCACAACCAGAAAGTTCGTCGACAGACCGACTTCGAAGCGGCTCTGTTCTGCGTCCAGCCGCTGCTGCGCGAGGTCACGCGCCAGCGTCGCCGCCTGATACCGCGTCAAGCCGCTTTGCACCTGCAGGGCGGCGTTGGTCACGTCGGTTGCGACCTGCAGTTCGAGCGCCCGCAGCTGTGCCGCCGACTGATTCAGCTGCACTTTGGCTCGCGCCAACTGCGCCTCCTGCGCGCTTGCACCGATCGGATACGAGAGGTTCAGCGCGAGGTTCCATGTCGGAAAGTCGCGGCCGGTCAGCGTCCGCCACGCATCGCCGTAGCCGCCGGGAACGACGCCGATAATCGTGCTCGTGACGCCCGTGCCGTTGCGGCGGAACTGCGTGCCGCCGAGGCCATTGGCGCCGTACATCGCGGTGAGATCGAGCGCGGGCAGTGTCAGGTTGCGCATGTAGCGCAGCGTCACGTTATTGCTGTCGATGGTCTTGCGCGCGATCTGCAGATCGGTCCGGTTGTCGAGCGCCTTGCGAACCGCCGCTTCCACGTTGAGCGGTTCGGGAAGAAACGTCGGACGGTCGACGGGATTGATCGTCGCGTTCCAAAGCGGGTCTTCGGTGCCGCTGACGATCAGCCGCTTGAGCGCGAGCTCCGACGTCTGCTGCTGCGCCTCGGCCTGCGCGACGGCCTGCAGGCGCGTGGCTTCTTCGGCCTGCGCCTGCACGACATCGAGCGGCGCGAGCGCGCCGACTTCGACGCGGGCCTTGTTGTCGGCGACCAGCTTGCTGGCGAGATCGAGCGAGCCACGCGCGACCTCGAGCGCCTGAATCGCGTAGAGCAGCTCCCAGTACGCGTTCCGGACGTTAGCGAGCGTCGTGGCGATGGTGCCGCGCAGCTGAATTTCCGACGCGTCGCGGTTCAGCGCGGTGACGACGAGCTGCTGACGGTTGTTGTCGATCAGGAACCCGCGCAGCAGCGGCTGCGTCAGCGTCATCGCAAAGTTGTTGTTGAACGCCGGATTGTAGTTGACCAGGTTGTTCGACGTGACCTGTTTGTTGTTGTTGAACTGAAACGCGAACGCGCCCCCACCCCACGGCACGAGCTGCTGCAGGCCCGTGTTGTACGTCGTGGTCGTGTTGTCGACGATGCTGCCGCCGTTCAGCGTGCTGGTTGGCGGCTGCACGCGTGAGAGCTGCCCGATCGTTGACGTCGCCGTCGGACGATACGCGGCCCTGATACGCGCGATGTTCAGATCGAACGTCTGCGGATTGAGCCGTTCGACTGCGATGTCGAGGTTGCGCTCGAGCGCGCGCGCCGTCGCGTCGTCCAGCGTGAGATTAACGGCGGTGCCCGGTGGTGGGGCGGGCGCGGTTGGCCGCGTCTGGTCGGGGTGGGCGCTGCTCGCGGCGGCGAACTCGCGCGCGGCCTCACGCGCGAGGCCGTCGAGCCGTTCGCGATCGGTGGCCGACTGCTGAGCGCTGGTCGGACCGGCCGCCACGCACACGAGAAGGAGACAGGCAAGGAAACAACGGACGAATGAAACCTGCATGATCATGGATATTTCGTCGAACGGGCCTGGTTACTGGCGATGCGGATCGCCGGAACGGCCATGGTTATTGCGCGTCTGTTGCTGCAGCATCACGAACTTCACGCGTTGATCCGGCGTCAGCACGCGACGCATGCGAAGCAGCATCATCGTCCGCGACTTGTTCAGTTCGGAGCGTGCCGCTTCGACGACCGAGACCTGCGCCATCACCTGTGCGTCGTCGCTCGCCTCAACCATTTGATTGAAATCGGCTTCCGCCTTGTCGAGCGACCCCTTCTGCTGGCGTAGGACGGGCAGCGTTTTCTGGAAGATCGCTTCGATCTTGACGCTCTGTTCCTGCGTGAGACCGAGTTCCCGGCGGAACGTGTCCGATTGCCACCATTTGAACCCCTGCGCCCGGGCCGCAGGAACAGCACAGAGGATGGCAACGCCGACCACGGACACGGCGAGAGTGGGGAACCGTGCGGAAATCGTTCTAAAGCTCATGGTTGGCTCCCCGGACAATACGCCCGGGACCCTAAAGTTGTTTACCTGGACAAGTTAGCGAGGTCGTCCAGACGGCGGATAACAGTGCCAACGAGGTTATCGGGCGTCGAGGCGCCCGACGTCAAGCCAATAGCCAGGTCGCCCGCCGCCGGCAGCCATCCCGAGGATACTTGTTCGGCCTTCGCTCCCACCGGTTTATGCCGGATCTCGAACGGCGACAGCAGACAGCCCGGCTCGGCAATGTGGTACGTGGGCAGCCGCGGCTCGCATAAGCGCGCCAGGTTGCACGTGTTGCTGCTGTTATAACCCCCGATGACGATCATCAAGTGTAAGGGCTGCGCGTCGAGCAGGGCGCCGATGGCATCCTGCCGATCCTGCGTGGCGCTGCAAATCGTGTCGAACGCGCGAAAGCGCGTAGCGGCCTCGCCATCGCCATAGCGGTCGCGGATGGCGGCGCGGAACATCTCCCCGATTTCCAGCGACTCGGAGCTGAGCATGGTCGTCTGGTTGGCGCAACCGATGCGCTGCAGGTGCAGGTCAGGGTCGAAACCAGGGGACGCGGCATGCTCGAAGCGCGCCTGAAACGCGGCTCGCTCGCCCTTGCGCCGGATGTAGTCGCAGGCGACGGCGGCCTCCTCGCGGTCCAGGACGACCAGGTAATGGCCGTTGCCGCCATGGACCGCCTGCGAGGCGGTAGCCCGCGTCTCCTCGTGCCAGTACTTGCCGTGAATGATCGACGTGAAGCCGTCGACGGCGTAGCGCTTTACGTTCTTCCAGACGTTCAGGACCGAACCGCAGGTCGTGTCGACGAGTGTGCACCCGCGCTCGACCAGCTGCTCGAGGAGCTCGATGGTGACGCCGAATGCCGGCAGGATGACCACGTCGTCTGGTGTGAGCGCATCAATCGATTCGCCTGGATCGGTGAGGAAGCGGATGCCCTGTGCGCGAAGCTGCTCGTTGACGTGCGGATTGTGGATGATCTCGCCCGTCAGCAGCACCGGGCGATCGGGAAACCGCTTGCGCGTCTGATATGCGTAGTCGACTGCGCGGTCGACGCCGTAGCAGAACCCGAACTCCCGCGCGAGGTGAACGGTCAGCCGGCCAGCGGAGTAGCGGTAATCGTTGTCCTTGATCGCGGCGACGACATCGCTGTGGTAGCTCTCGGCCAGCGTCCCGGCGACCTCCTGCTTGAGGTCGAGACCTTTACGGAATATCAGGGGGGGCATCTTTGATCTTCAATCTTCGACTTTCAATCTGGTGATTGATTTGAAAATCGTGCCTGCACTCTTTCCAATACTCAAGTCGCAGATTGAAGATTGAAAATCATCGAACGTCCCAGGCGCGCGGGGTCAGATCATCGATCGGTTGCAGCGCCGCGGCGGCGGGGGAATCGATCGCCATCTCGAGCTGGTTGAGGAACTCGTCTTCCGAGATCGAGGCTGTTACCTCGCGGATCGTCCCGGTCGAGCCGGGCGCACGAAGTTCCGGCTGTTCGGCGGTGTGCGCGACGATGACCCGGGCGGGGCGGCTGAACGAGTAATCGTGGCCGAAACGTCCGGCGATGACGCCGACCACGAGACCGGCCACGGCCGCGGCAGCGATCCAGCGGGAACGCGGACGGGTTCGCGCCGCCACCGGCTCGGGCTGTGTATGGCCGGCAGGAAAGGCAATGACGCGCGCCGGCCGACCTTCGTGCAGCAGCCGCGCGAGGATGCGCGATTGCTGGCGCGCGAGGCGTTCGGGCGGAAACGCCGCATCCGCCGCAGCGGTCGCGGCGTCGGACACATCCTCGAGCAGACGCTGCAGCCGCACACGCCGCGCGTCGCAGCGCGCACACGCGGACAGATGCCGCTGCTCGGTCGCCGAAGGCGCCTCGAGCGTCGACAGCTCGATCAGACGATCGTCGGTCAGATGTTCAGCTCGCATGGTCAAGCAGCCGCCGCAGCTTGCGCACGGCCCGGAACAAATGCACGCGCACCGTCGCTTCGCTCAATCCGAGCGCCTGACTGACCTCGGCAGTCGTCTGCTCGGCCACGTGGCATAGCGTAAACACCGTGCGCTGGCGATCGGGGAGCGACTCCACCGCCGCCGTAATTTCGTCCGCGCGCTCCCGCGACACGAGCCGTTGCTCGGGTGTCGGTTCCGGGGTCGCCGGATCCGAGGGCGGGGTATCCGATGACGACGACATCGGCACCGCCCACCGCAGCCGTCGTGCCCGCGACTTGCGCAGGTCAAGGCACGCGTTCACCAGGATGCGCGTAAACCAGACTTCGAACGGAAGGTCCTCGCGGTAACTGATGATGTGCGTGAACACCTTGACAAAGGCATCCTGTACCGCCTCGTCGGCATCGTGCGCGTCGCGCAGATACTGGTACGCGATGCGCACCGCCCGCCGTTGCTGGTGCGCGACCAGTTCGCCGTACCGGTCGCGCGCGGCATCGCGGTCGCCGCTGGCGACGAGACCTTTAATCTCGGCCGCGAGCTGCGAATCTCTCGACAGCGGCGCAAGCGGTGCAGCCGCGCCAGCAACAGTCGAGGGGGCCCGCCGAGGAGGCGTTCTGCTCATGAAATACGGCTAGCGCGGTTCAGTCCTTTACCGCGGCTCCAACTATACAGTACGATTCCATTTTTGTTTGTTCGACGTTTCCCCAGGAGCGTTCAATGAGCACACAGGTTGAGCGGGCGTATGGCCTCGAGGCATTAGGGATTGTCCGGTCTGGTCGCGTCCACTGGAACCTGAGTCCGGCGGTGTTATACGAAATTGCCGTCCGGCGGAACGAAGCGATTCTTGCCGCGGATGGCCCGCTCGTCGCGCGGACCGGTCAACACACCGGACGATCGCCACAGGACAAATTCACAGTCAAAGAGCCGACCACTGAAAAGAACGTCCACTGGGGTCTGAACAAGCCGATCGACGAGGCGCACTTCGACGCGCTGCATCGCGACATGATGACCTACGTCCAGGACAAGGAGCTGTACGTCCTCGACGCGTGGGGCGGCGCGGATCCGGCGTATCGCATCCCGGTGCGCATCGTCACCGAATTTGCGTGGCACAACCTGTTCGTGCGCAACATGTTCATCCCCGAGCTCGATCCGGAGAAGCGCGCTTCGCATCGGCCCGAATACACGGTCATCGATTGCCCCGGTTTCAAGGCGGACCCCGTGCGCCACGGCGCGCGCACCGAAACCGCCATCTTTGTCCACTACGGCCGCAAGCTCGTGCTCATCGCCGGCACTGAATACGCGGGCGAAATGAAGAAGTCGATCTTCACCATTCTGAATTACCAGCTGCCGCTCAAAGGCGTCCTCTCGATGCATTGCTCGGCGAATGTCGGGACGGACGGCGATGCGGCGCTCTTCTTCGGTCTGTCGGGCACCGGCAAAACGACTTTGTCGAGCGATCCGAATCGCGGCCTGATTGGCGACGATGAACACGGGTGGAGCGATCGCGGCATCTTCAATTTCGAGGGAGGCTGCTACGCCAAGGTCATCAAGCTGTCGAAGGAGGCCGAACCGCAGATATGGGATGCGTCACGCCGCTTTGGCACGGTCCTCGAGAACGTTGTGCTCGATCCAGATACGCGCGAAATGAATCTCGATGACATGACGTACACCGAGAACACGCGCAGCTCCTATCCGCTTTCCTTCATCCCCAACGCGATTCCGTCCGGCATGGCTGGTCACCCGAAGAACATCGTGATGCTGACGGCCGACGCCTTTGGCGCGATGCCCCCGATTGCGCGACTCACCGCTGAAGGGGCCATGTATCACTTCCTTTCGGGCTATACCGCAAAGGTCGCCGGCACCGAGAAGGGCGTGACGGAACCGAAGGCAACCTTCAGCACGTGCTTCGGCGCGCCGTTCCTGCCGCTCAATCCAAACGTGTACGCCAAGCTGCTGGGCGAAAAGATCGCCAGGCACAACGCGCGCGTCTGGCTGGTGAACACGGGGTGGACCGGCGGGCCTCCCGGAGTCGGCTCGCGCATGAAGATCGGCTATACGCGCGCGATGCTCACCGCGGCCCTGTCGGGACAGCTGGACAACGTCCAGTACCGCAAACACGCGATCTTCAACCTCGACATCCCGATGACGTGCCCCGGCGTCCCCGACAGCGTTCTCGACGCGCGCACGACGTGGCCCGACAAGGCCGCGTACGACGCGCAGGCGAAGAAGCTCGCCGGCATGTTCGTCGAAAACTTCAAGACGTTCGAAAACGACGTCGATGCCGCGGTGAAGGCTGCTGGCCCGAAGGTGTAGCCCGAGCAGGGCGAGGGCCCGATAGACAACGTGCGGTACGAGCCGGTTATTGGTTTAGAAATCCACGCGCAGCTGCAGACCCGCACCAAGATCTTCTGCGGCTGCAGCACGGCGTTCGGCGCGCCGCCGAACTCTCACGTCTGTCCGGTGTGCCTTGGCATGCCAGGTGCCCTGCCCGTCCTGAACCGCACGGCGGTCGATTACGCGATCAAAGCGGCGCTCGCCCTCGGCTGCGACATCCAGCCTCTGTCGATCTTCGCGCGCAAGAACTACTTCTATCCGGACCTGCCGAAGGGGTACCAGATCTCGCAGTACGAGCGTCCGCTCGCGCTCGGCGGCGGCCTCGATATCTCGATCGATGGCGATTCGAAGCGCGTCGGCCTGACACGCATCCATATGGAAGAGGATGCGGGCAAGTCGCTGCACGAGGGATTTCCCGACTCCGACCGGCGCACCTATATCGACTACAACCGCAGCGGCGTGCCGCTGATCGAGATCGTCAGCGAGCCTGACATGCGATCGGCCGTGGAGGCCGCGGAGTTCTTCGAGCGGCTGCGCGACATCCTGGTGTGGCTTGGCGTCAACGACGGCAGCATGGAGGAGGGGAGTCTTCGCTGCGATGCGAACGTCTCTGTGCGTCCTGCCGGGCAGGGGAAGTTCGGCACCAAAGCCGAAGTCAAGAATCTCAACTCCTTTCGCTATCTTCGCAACGCGCTCGAATACGAGATCGAGCGACAGGTCGACACGCTCGAGAGCGGCGGGCGTGTCGTCCAGGAGACGAGGCTCTGGGATTCCACGGCGGGTCGAACGCTGTCGATGCGCAGCAAGGAGGAAGCGCACGACTACCGGTATTTTCCCGAGCCAGACCTTCCGCCGCTGGTTGTGGACGAAGCTCGTATTGCGGCCGTGCAACGGACGATGCGGGAGCTGCCCGAGGCGCGGCGCCAGCGTTTTGTTGCAGCCTACGGACTGCCGGCGTACGACGCCGGCGTGCTCACTTCGTCTGCCGGACTTGCTGACTACTTCGAGAAGGTTGCCGCCGGCTGCGGCAACGCGAAGGCTGCAAGCAACTGGGTGATGGGCGAACTGCTGCGTACGATGAAGGAGAGAGGCGTCGACATCGCGCAGGTGCCGCTCGAGCCGGCAGCGCTCGCCGGCCTGATTGCGCTCGTCGACAAAGGAACGATCAGCAACGCGATGGCGAAGGACGTTTTCGCCCGGATGTACGACACCAGGCGCTCGGCCGATGACATCGTCGCAGCGGATGGACTCGCGCAGAACAGCGATGAAGGTGCACTGCTCGCCATCGTGCGCGCGGTGATCGCGAATAATGCGGACGCCGCGGCGCAGTACCGAGCCGGCCAGCACAAGGCCTTCGGCTTCCTCGTCGGACAGGTGATGAAAGGGAGCGCCGGCAAGGCGAATCCCAAGCTCGCGAACGAGCTCCTCAGGCGAGAACTTCAGAGTTAGTTATGCGGTGGCTGCGGCCGCTCGTTGTGTACCTCGCCGCGGCGGTGGTCATGACGTGGCCGCTGGCCCTTCATCCGCGTATGCTGCTCGGCGCGCCCATTGGCCCAGGCGATCCCTATCTCAATCTCTGGATTCTCGGCTGGGGAATGCAGGCGGTCCTGTCGAACCCGGCGTCGTTGTTCGACGGGACCGTGTTCAACGCCAATATCTTCTTTCCCGCGAAAGGCACCCTGGCGTATTCGGACCATCTGCTGCTGCAGAGCGTTGTGCTCTCGCCCCTGTACGCGATCACGCATGACGTGGTGCTCTGCTACAACGTGCTGCTCATTGCGTCGCTGGTTGCAAGCGCGCTCGCGATGCAAGCGCTCGTTCGAATCGTTGTCGACTCGGAACCGGGCGCATATGCCGCGGGCTTTGCGTGGGGATTCGGCTCCTATCGCTTCGCCCACCTGATCCATCTGCAGCTGCAGTCCCTCTACTTCCTGCCGCTCACGTTTCTCTTCCTGCATCGGGTCATCGCCGGGCGACGCCGGCGCGACGTCGTGCTGCTCGGTGTGATGGCGGCGCTGCAGGCGATCTCGTCGATCTATTACGGCGTCATTGGTGGCCTCGCCCTCATCGTCGGCGGTCTGGCGCTCGCGATTGGGGTAGGACGGTGGCGCAACCTTGCGGTGCTGCGCCGGCTAAGTGTCGCGGCAGTCATTGCGGGCGTCCTCGTGCTGCCCGTGGCCATCGTCTACTCCCGGGTCGCGCAGCGCGAGGGGTTCGGACGCAACCTGTACGAGGCGGCGCAGAATGCCGCTGCGATCTCGAGTTACATCCACGTGCCGCCGGGGAACGTCGCCTACGCGCGCAGGGGCGTACTGCATGCACAAGGGCCCGAGCGCGAGCTGTTTCCCGGCTTCATCCTGATGGCGCTGGCAGCGTTCGGTGCATGGACGGGATGGCGACGCGATGCCAAGGCCACGGTGCTCGCCATGGCCGCGATTTGCGTGGTCGGATTCGTGCTGTCACTCGGACCAGACGGTGCCCGCACCATCTACGCGGCGCTCCATCGATTTGTGTTCGGGTTTGCGGCGATCCGCGCCCCCGCGCGGTTTGCCGTGCTCGTGCTCTTCGGCCTCAGCGTGCTCGCGGCGCTCGGCGTTCGCGCGTTGCCGCGGCGCGACGCGCTGCCGGCCGTTGCCGCCGTGTTGATCGAATGCCTGTACGTCCCGCAGGCGCTCACAATCGCGCCGCCACTGCAAACGAACGTCGGTCAGTGGCTCGCGCACGAACCGGCGCAGGGCCCTGTTGCCGTTCTACCGATCGGCCTGGACGCGGACGCGACGCCGGCGATGGTTCAATCGCTCGAGCATCGGCGCCCGATCGTCAACGGCTACAGCGGGCAGCGGCCGGACTTCTACCGTCCGCTGGCGGAAACAATCAACACATTCCCGTCGCGCGAATCGCTGATCGCGCTGCACGACCTCCGTGTCCGCTTTGTCGTCACTCGTGAACCTATTGCACCTATTGAACCAAATGAACCCATCGAACCTTATGTCGAGCGGGCGCGTCTTGCTGGCGGGACGATTTATCAGCTCGTATGGACAGAGGAGCTCGAATCGCGACTAGGAGCGACGGCGACGATCGTGCCGCCACCCGCCGGCGTGATTCCATTCAAGATCGGCGAGCTGGCGGAGTACAAAGTCGCGTGGGGCGGCGCGGGGGTCAACCTTTCAGCCGGCGACATCTCTATCGCTGTTGAAGGACCGCCTTATCGGTTTGTGGTAAAGGCGACGACGGCGCCCTGGGTGGCGCGGTTCTTCGAAGCGCGGGATGTCTTCACGACGCAGACAGATGGGATGTTGTTCCCTCGACTCCATGAGCGGGACCAGAACGAAGGTTCCCGACACGTGATGCGCGCCTTCATCTACGACAGAGAGGCACATGTCGTCCGGAGCGGACCCACGGTTGATGAGGCTCGAGCAAGCGGAGCAGTGACCCTTCCGATGCTGCCGCAGGCACGGGACGCCATCGCCGCGCTGTTTTACGCGCGGACCTTGCCGCCAACGCCAGGCACGCGCGTGAAACTGCCTATTAACGAAGCAGGACGGAACCTCGTGGTCGAGCTGGCTTTCGACGGACTAGAACGCATTCCAGTGCAGGGTCGGACAGTCGACGCGATTCGTGTGACGCCGACCATGCAGCGCCGGATTGAAGATCGGCAGGCCATTGTCTCAACGGTCTGGCTCAGCAATGACGAGCATCGGGTCCCTCTCGCCCTCGACGTCGCCGCCGGTTTCGGTCAAGTGCACGTCGAGCTTGCAACCTACCATCCTTAAATCGGTTATACTGAATTCATCCAACCGACAAAGTAAGCCTTTGGCCCCGGGTGCACAGGCAGCGTGATCGAGACGCAGCATCTCTCGAAATTTTACAGTCGTGGTTTGTACGCGCTGCGCGATCTGTCGCTGAACGTCGACAAGGGCGAGTTCGTTTTTCTCACCGGTCCAAGCGGCGCCGGCAAGTCCACGCTGCTTCGTCTTCTTCTCTGTCAGGAAAAGCCGAGCGAAGGCGGCATCACCGTCAACGGTCACGATCTGACGACGCTGTCGCGCAACGACATCCAGGAATATCGACGCGGCATCGGTTTCATCTTTCAGGACTTCAAGCTGATTGCGTCGCGCACCGTATTCGAGAACGTCGCCTTTGTGCTGGAAGTGCTCGGCGTCCCATCGTCGCAGCAGCGCCGCCGCGCATTTCAGGTGTTGAAGTGGGTCGGCCTGCAGCATCGCATCAATGCGTATCCGCGCGATCTGTCCGGCGGTGAGCAGCAGCGAATCGCGATTGCGCGCGCGCTGGTCAACGATCCCGCGCTTATCCTCGCCGACGAGCCGACGGGCAATCTCGATCCGGATCTCTCACTGGAAATCATGAATCTGCTGCGCGAAATCAACGCCGGCGGCACCACCGTCCTCGTGGCGACGCACGATCGCGAGCTGATTCGGCTCGTCGGCCGCCGCACCATCACGCTCGACCAGGGGCGCATCGTCGAAGTCGCATGAGAGCCATTGATTACGCACTGCGCGAAGCGTGGGCGAGTCTCTGGCGCTCAGGACGTTCGACCGTGTTTGCAGTCCTCGCGATAACGCTCGCGGCTGTCGTCCTAGGCGCGCTGCTCCTCGGAACGTGGAACGTCGATCGGCTGCTGTCGCAGTTGACCACGGCGAGTGAATTCTCAGTCTTCCTGCAGGATGATGCGACCTCGGAAGAGCGCGGCGCGATCGAAGCTGCGCTCGATGAAAGCGGCGTCGCCGCGGGGCGGGAATATGTCTCAAAAGCGCAGGCGCTGACGCGCTTTCGCAGCGAGTTTGCGGACCTTGCGTCGCTGACGGACGATCTTGACGACAACCCGTTCCCCGCGTCGTTGGAAGTGCGCGTGCGTCCCGAAGCGGAGCAAAGCGGGCAGGCTGACGCGCTGGTCAAACGCATAGCGGGAATGCCGGGCGTCGCGGATGTCCGTTACGACCGTGAATGGCTTGCCCGGGTATCGAGCGGATTCAATGCCGTGCGCGGCGCCGCCTTCGCCCTCGCGCTGTTGATGGCTGTGGCGGCCGCGGTGACCGTGGCAGCGGTTGTCCGGCTTGGACTGCACGCGCGGCGCGACGAAATTGAAATCATGAAGCTCGTCGGGTCGCCGATCGGGTTCATTCGCGGTCCTTTTATCGCGGAAGGTGTCCTGCAGGGTGGCTTCGGCGCGGTTATCGCGGTGGCCTTGCTCTGGGTTGGCTTCATTGGTGTGCGGGCGTGGTGGGGAGCCGCGCTGGCGGCCGTTCTGGATGGCGCCTCGCTGCAGTTCGTGCCGCTGTCCTGGATCGGATTGCTCGTCGCCGGCGGCATGGCGGTGGGGGCCGCGGGCGGATTTGCCGCGTCCAGGCACGCCCGGTTGAATGGATGAACTCTGCCGCCGGCGCATGTGGAATACGCCGGATGCGCACACGTTGACACGCCCCGGACGGGCCGCTTAGACTGGGGGAAACCTTAGATATGCCTGCGTCGAGGAACCGTTTGTCGCGCTTCCTGGCCGATACTCGCCCGCAGTGCGATCCAGTATTCCATTCCGTCTCGAACTTCTACCGTGAAGAATTTGCGAAGTGCAAACGCTGTCTCGATCAGCAACGCGAGTTCTTCTCGGAGGGTGCCATCACCGATGTCGAGAAAGCCCTCGCCAAGGTGATGTCGCAACTCGATCGACTTTGCACCAAAGCTGACGCCGACCAGGTTGTCAGCCGCCTCCTCAGACAGTTCGACGTAGTGACCGGCCTTTCGGCCTGGTCAGACCCCAGACACATTCACTGACCCGTTCCGTTCACAATCTTCGTTCCGACCTGCGCGACATTCTGTACGCAGCCGTACGCGCAGCCGATCCCACCCGTCTCATTCGAACAGCGCTCACCGAGGCTGCGTGTGTCGATCGTTTGAACGTGGCCGCGCGCATCAATGTCGTTGCTGTCGGCAAGGCGGCAGGGCCGATGCTCGTCGCCTTCGCGCACCATGTTGGCCGGCCACTGTGGACGATCGTCGGTATTGGCCCGGTTCGTCCCGAGCAACTGCCGAAGAGCGCAGAGTGGTTCAACTCCGCGCATCCAGTGCCGGATGAACGCAGCGTAAATGCCGCCAGGCGCGCGCTCGATGTCGCGGCTGCGACCGGCGCTGACGACTTGTTGGTCGTCCTCCTTTCAGGCGGGGCGTCTGCGCTGATGGCGCTGCCGGCGGAAGGCATCGCGCTCGAGGATAAACAAGAGACATCGCGCCGGCTGCTGAAAGGCGGCGCCACAATCAACGAGCTGAACACCGTGCGTAAGCATCTGTCGGGAATCAAAGGCGGCAGGCTTGCGGCCGCAACGAGCGCACAAGTCATAACGCTGGTGATTTCCGACGTGGTCGGGGACGATCTTTCCGTCATTGGCTCGGGCCCAACGATGCCGGATCCCAGTACATTTGCCGACGCGCTGAACGTGCTTGATGTACGCGGCGGTCGCACGACCTATCCCGCCGCCGTAGTGGCACTGCTGGAACGCGGATCTCGAGGAGAGGTGGCCGAGACGCCGAAGCCTGACGATCGGCGTATGGCGAGATCGATTGCGCGGATCATCGGTGGACACATCACCGCTGTGGACGGCGCTGCGCAGTCGGCACGCGAGCATGGCTACGATGTGCACGTCATCGAGCAGCCGGTTGTTGGCGAAGCGCGTCAGGCGGCGCGCGCATTCATCGAGAATGCGCTCCGAGCCGCCGCTACGCTCAAACGTCCGGCATGCGTCATCGGTGGCGGTGAAACGACGGTTGTGGTGA
>Ga0310811_10000706_pt1 | contig 42837 bp, 37 predicted proteins | sample YCmetagenome_FD_207642 | JGI IMG/M metagenome (GOLD analysis project Ga0310811, IMG submission 207642) | Soil microbial communities from experimental microcosm in Duke University, North Carolina, United States - YC | ecosystem: Engineered > Artificial ecosystem > Soil microcosm > Unclassified ...
CGTCCGGCAAGGGCGGCGACGCCAAGGCGGCCGGCTCCGGCGAGCTCGACGTCAGCGTCGAGGTCGAAACCCTCGGCGGCTCGCCCCGCGAAGGCGAGCTGGGCACCGTCATCTTCCGCATCCACAACGGCAGCCGGAACATCATCCTCCTCCGCGACCTTTCCCAGCCGCGCGACCTCATGCTGGCCGGGTCGAGCGCCGCGGTCATCACCTGGCAGTACGCCCAGTCGGGGCAGGTCACCTACTCGGTCGAGCGCGACGAATGGGTCTACGAGAAGGGCCGCAAGGCCGACGTCGGACGCCCGGTCTTCAACTCCGGCCTCCTGGTCCCCGACGAGACCCTCGTGGTGCGCGCCCAGGTGCGGCTCCTCGAGATGCCCATGGACTTCCAGTTCTCGTACTTCGAGCTGAGCTTCGACGAGGTCCGCCGCAAGGTCTACTTCGAGTTCCGGGAGCAGAAGACCGTCCGCTACCGGACGCTGGTCGGGCGCGAGCTCGAAGAGCGCCTGGTGCCGTCGCTCCGCACGGAAGAGGCGGGCCACCGCTTCGTCGTCTTCCCCCACGCGGAGCCCGTCGCCTCCAACCCGCTGCTCAAGACGTTCCGCCTGCAGCAGGCGCTGCGGGCCCGCTTCTTCACCCTGGAGCAGGCGACCCGGAAGGCGGGCGTCCCGAAGCCGCGCAGCGGCACCTACAGCTATTCGAGCGTCCTCGACTCGTGGATCCTGCCCAAGGACCAGGGCTACGTCCTGGTGTCGCCGGCGCTCGTCCAGCCGCTGCCGGAGCTCAAGCAGATGGAGCGCAGCTTCCACTTCGTCGACGCCATCGTGCCCGAGAAGATCACCGTCCAGCTCCGCGCGCATTCGGTCGCGTCGGCGCTCGGCGAGCTCAAGTACCGCCTCGTGAAGGACGAGAAGGAGGTCCCGATCAGCAGCACGGTGAAGGAAAAGCGGATCTTCTACTACCTGTACCTGACCTCCGACCAGCTCCTCAAGTTCCTCGCCGACCTGAAGGCGCTGAAGCTCGTCCTGGACGTCGAATACCGCGACGGCCACGGCTATCTCGTCGTCCACAACAACTAGCCCCATCCGGGATGGGTGATCGGCGCACGATTTATCGAAAAGTTGGCCCCCTTCCCGCGTCGAACTGGGCAAGGATGTAACGCAAGGCCCGCGCGCCGTTATTGGTCTGGGGGGCGAGATGAGAGTCCTCGGCATCCTGTTCCTGCTGACGTCCAGCCTCTTCGCCGACGTCCTCGTCCTCAAGAGCGGCGGCAAGGTCCCCGGCCGCGTCGTCGACAAGGCCGATCACTACGAAGTCACCAGCGACGGCATCCTCCGCACCTACCTGAAGGAGGAGGTCGACAAGGTCGTCAACTCCCCGAAGGAGTTCCTCGGCGACGCCGACAAGCTCTTCGAGGAAGCCCGAGGCGACTACAAGAAGGCCCTCGACGCCTCCTCTCCCGCGGACCAGAACGCCATCCTCAAGGCCGCCATCGCCAAGGTCGCCCGCGCGCGCGAGTCGTACTCGGCCGCGCTGGACCTCTTCCCCGACGACGGCACCCTCGGCAAGCAGATCATGTTGCTCATGCAGCTCATGCGTCTGCTCCGCGAGCGCGTCCACCTGGACGAGTCGCGCGGCCCCGACCGTCACGATCGCGGCCGACGACGCGCTCACGACGCTGCTCGACCCGGCCAAGCGCAATGATCCGGCCCGCCGGGCCGCTGCCCTCACGTCCTTCCGCTCCCAGAAGACCGACCTCGCCTGCGCGGCGGTGATGTTCCTCTCGAAGACCGACGCGGAGATGAGGCTCGACGGCGCCGCCCTCAAGGCGGCCCAGGACTACTTCGAGAAACCCTGGCTCAAGGAGCCGTCGAAGCTCACCCCGGAGCTCCACCTGCAGGCGGCCCAGCACCTGGCGGGGCTGCGCGGGAAGGACGCCGCCGCCGCGGACGCGCTGCTTCCCTTCGCGATCGCGCATCTCTCGGGCGCGACGACGGGACCGGACGCCGAGAAGGCGGCCAAGGCGCTCGGGCTGATCGTGCAGAATGGCATGATCGGAACCCCGGAAGGCCACGCCGTGCGCGACCTCGATACCTGGATCGCGAACGGCGAGTTCGACCTGGCGGTGATGGCGTTCCAGAACGAGTACCGCAGCATCGACACGCCGGCCGTGCGCTACGTCTGGTCCTACGCGCTGCTGCGCACCGTCCAGGCCAAGAAGAAGAACTTCGAGCGCCCGGTCTCGGCCCTCGAGACGATCAAGTCCTCCGCCCCGGGCGTCCAGGAGCACGTCGCGGCCCTGGCGAAGTCGATCAAGGCGGTCGCGATCTGCAATGTCTGCGCCGGGGTGGGCAAGCTGCGCTGCACCAACTGCCACGGACAGAAGGAGACGAAGTTCATCTGCCAGAAGTGCAAGGGCAAGGGCTTCACCGTGAGTTCGCTCGGCGCGGAGCTCGTCTGCGGCCCCTGCAAGAAGACCGGCATCGCCGCGATCGTGAAGTGCGAGAAGTGCAAGGACGGCTACTTCGACTGCAAGCAGCGCGACTGCAAGCCGCGCGCGGCGCCCGAGATGGACGACATCCTCACGGCGTCGCCCTGCCCGGCCTGCGAGGGCCGCGGCCTCGCCTTCCGCAACGCCGCCGTCCCCTGCCGCTCCTGCCTGGGCCTCGGCCAGAAGCTCGTGCCCAAGCTCGATCCCGCCAAGATCCTCCCCTGACGGGTCGGGCGAAGGTATGATCCGCCCATGGACATCCTTCCCCGCAACCAGAAAGCGGCGGCCACCTGGGACTCGGCGGCCGCCGAGTACGAGCGCATCTCCCTCCACCTCGCCGACGCCATCGACCTCGCGATCGAGCGCCTGGCGCCGCGCCCCGGGGAGCGGATCCTGGACGTCGGCAGCGGCACGGGCCTGGCGGCGCGCCGCGCGGCCTCCCGGGGCGCCGCGGTCGTGGGGATCGACCTCGGAGCGGAGCTGATCGAGACCGCCCGCACGCTGGCGGAGCGGGAGTCGCTCCGGATCGACTTCCGCGTGGGCGACGCGGAGCAACTCCCCTTCGACGACGCGAGCTTCGACGGCGTCGTCTCGACGTTCGGCGTGATGTTCGTCGGGCGCCCGGAGGAGGCGGCCCGCGAGCTGGGACGCGTCTGCCGCCCGGGCGGCCGCCTCGCGCTCGCCTCCTGGACGCCCGGCTCCAGCATCGCGCGCAAGGTCGCCGTCCACCGCGCCTACCTGCCGCCCTCGACGGGGCCCTCGCCCTTCGACTGGGGCGTGCCCGAACGGCTCCGGCAGCTGCTCGGAGGCGCCTTCGAGCTCCGCTTCGAGAGCGCCGTTACGACGCTGCGCCTCGCGTCGGCCGAGGAGGCCTGGGATCTCTTCGTCCGCGGCTACGGCCCGACGCGCACCCTCGCGGAATCCCTCCCCGAGGAGCGGCGGCGAGAGTTTCGGAGAGACTTCCTGGCCTACTACGACGCGTTCCGCACGGACTCGGGAATCGTCGTGCCCAGGGAGTACCTCCTGGCCCTAGGGCAGCGGCGTTAGCACGCCCCCTCCCCCCGGGGGAGGCAGGAAGGGGGACCCCTCCGGGTCGGTGTTCCTGGTTCCGTGTTCCGTGTTCGGGTTAGATGCTCTGGACGGGAAGCGTAATCACGTCGTCGACCTGCATGACCTCGCGCTGCACGTAGCCCTCGCCGTAGACCAGGCCGCCGAAGGGGCCGACCATCGATCCGTACGTGCGCGAGCGCGCCCGGAGCCACTCCCTCATCCGCTCCGCGTCCGGGAACTGCGTCTTGTACGCCAGGACGGCGGCGATCTTCTTCTCCAGCTGCGCGGAGATGTCGACGACGAACGACGGGCGCCGCTCGTCGAACTGGATGTTGTGGCAGTAGAGGATCTTGAAGGGACGGTGCTTCGTCCCCTTCCCGAACTTCTCGAGGCCGGCGAAGAAGCAGGCGTCGAAGACCAGCTGCGGCGTGATCCGGTGGTCCGGGTGGCGCTGCTCGTGGCCGGGCAGCACGACCACCTTCGGGCGATGCTCGCGCAGGACGTCGACGATGCGCTCCTGGTACTCGCGGGTGTTGAAGACGGCGGCGTCGGGGAGCTTGCAGTTGATCCGGGCGGAGAGCCCCATGATACGGCTGGCCTCGGCGCACTCCGCCTCGCGCTCGGCGGCGGAGCCCAGGGTGCCCATCTCGCCCTGGGTGAGATCGCAGGCGCCGACCTTGTAGCCCTTCTCGGCCATCTTGATGAGAAGGCCGCCGCAGGTGATTTCGTTGTCGTCGCGGTGAGCCGCGAACGCGAGCAGGTCGAGGGGCATGCGGCCGGGTTACTTCTTCTCGGGCTCCGCGGGCTTCGCCTCGGCGGGCTTGGGCTGCTCGGCGGGCTTCGCGGGATCGGCCGCCTTGTTCGCCTCGGCCTCCCCTTCCTTCAGGCCCTTCTTGAACTCGTTGATGCCCGAGCCGACCCCGCGCATGAGCTGCGGGATCTTCGAGGACCCGAACAGCAGGACGATCACGCCCACGATGATGATGAGTTCCATCGGGGTCAGACCGCCCAGGGCAAGCAGATTGATCATGGTCACTTGGCCTTCTTCGAAACCGTCACCACATTGCCGCCCTTCGGATGGTGCCGGAGCTCGAACCGGTCCATCGTCCGCCGGACGGAAGAAAACACGTCTCCCTTGTCGGAGTTCAGCGAGGCGCCGTAGTCGGCGAACCGCATCTCGAGCTCGGAGTCGACCGACGTCAGGAGCACGTGGTACACGTTGTTGTCGTTGCCGCCGTACGCGTGGCGGCGGATGGCTTCCACCGTATCTTTAACAGCCGACTGCATCTCGGAGATTCCCGCGGGCGAGAATCCGCTCTTGGTGGAGAGGCGCCGGACGAACTCCAGAAGCCCTTCGGTGCACTCCGGCGCAAAGCTCAGGCTCAGCTGCACGGGCAGCGACTTCTGGCGCGGAAGGAAGTTGACCCGCCCGCCGCCCGAGTAGTTGAACGCCGTCAGGCAGCGCGGGCACTTGTAGGTCCCGATGTCCTTGACGGCCAGCAGGGCGCGGCAGGACTGGCACTCGACGTGGAGGGTCTCGCCGGACGCGCTCGCCTGCTGCGCCATCGGGGCCGCCTGCACGGGCGGCGGCGGAGGGGGCGGAGGCGGCGGCGGGGGCGGCGCCATGTGACGCGACGTCGGCGGCGGCGCCGCGGCCACGACGGGGCTCTTGAGAACCACCGTCTGGTCGTTCGGACTGGCGCCCGCGTCGGAGGCCTGCAGGTGCTTGAGGGCCTCGTCGCGGGTGTTGAAGATCCGGAAGAAAGCGTTGAGGCCCAGCATGTCGAAGACCACCTTGACCTTGGGCTGGACCTTGACGAGCGAGATGCCGCCCTTGTCGGGCGTCACCGAGTCGGACAGATTGATGAGGTAGCCGAGGCCGGTGGAGTTCACGTACTTGACCATCTCCATGTCCATGATGAAGCGCTCGACGCCGCGCTCCTTCACGGAATTGAGGTGGGTCTGGAAGGTGATCACCGTCTTGGCATCGATCGACCCGTTCAGGATGACCAGGGCAGTCCCCGGCAGACCTTTCACTTCCTGAACCTGGATGGTCAGATCAGGCACCGTGATCTCCAAAAAATGGGTGACCCTTCAGTGGCCTATGATACCCCCCCTCCCAGGGGGAGTCAAGGCATGCCCCGGGAGCGGCCCCAGGAGGCCCTCAGAAGGTTCCTTATTTTTACATCGACCGTTCCGACGGCGGAGCCCGCGGAAAAGCAAACGGCCCCGCGCAGGGCACGGGGCCGTTATGTTGCTATCGGGTGAAACGGGCGTCTAGATGTCCGACGCCTTGATGGTCTGGCGCTTGTTGGCCTTCGCCCGGGCGCCCGCCGCGGCCACCGCGGTCTCCACGAGCTTCGAGAGCGCGTCCACGGCCTCGCCGCTGAACCGGAAGCCCTTCTTCTTGGCCAGGGCCCGGACCTTCGACTGCACGACGTAAACCTCCGCCATATGTCTCTCCCTTCTGCCCCCGGAGGAGCAATTCGTGTCCACTAGGTCGAAGGGCGATATATACGGCGCGCCCAGGGAAGAATCAAGAATTAAGAATAGAGATTCAAGGTTGCGGAGCGTCTTCGGCGTCAAATGATTTGTCGCGCCCGGCCCCCATGACCTATAATCCGGGTCCGACAGGAGGCCTGATGCCGCTCCTGACGACTTCATCGATGCCCATCGTACGCCAGGACCTGGACCTGATCGCGACGCTTCGGCGCAACATCGAAAGCGTGATCATCGGCAAGCCCGACGTGGTGAAGCTGACGGTCACCTGCCTGCTGGCCCGCGGCCACGTCCTCCTCGAAGACGTGCCGGGCATCGGGAAGACGGCGCTGGCCCGCGCGACGGCGAAGTCCGTCGCCTGCGCCTTCCGGCGCATCCAGTTCACCCCCGACCTGCTCCCCTCCGATATCACCGGCGTGTCCGTCTTCGACTCGGAGCGGAAGGATTTCGCCTTCAAAAAGGGGCCGATCTTCTCCAACATCATCCTCGCGGACGAGATCAACCGCGCCACGCCGCGCACCCAGGCGGCGCTCCTCGAGGCCATGAACGAGAACCGGGTGAGCGTCGACGGCACGACCCACGCGCTCCCCTCCCCCTTCCTCGTCATTGCGACCCAGAACCCGCTGGAGTTCGCGGGCACCTACCCGCTCCCCGAGTCCCAGCTCGACCGCTTCCTCATGATCCTCAAGATGGGCTATCCCACGCCCGAGGAGGAGCGGCAGATCATCACCTCGCGGAGCGGGCCCGACCCCGTCGAGGCCATGCAGGCGGTCCTCTCCACCGACGACGTCAACCGCCTCTGCGAGCGCGTCAACGAGGTCCGCATCGACGACGCCGTCACCAACTACGTGATCGAGATCGCCAACCGCACCCGCAACGACCGGAGCCTGGTCGCCGGCGTCAGCCCCCGCGGCGCGATCCACCTGACGCGCGCCGCCCGCGCCCACGCGCTGGTCGACGGCCGCGACTACGCGACGCCCGACGACATCAAGGCCGTCGCGGTGAACGTCCTCTCGCACCGCGTGGTCGAGAAGCGCTCGCGCGCCTCGCAGGACGGTCGCGCGGCGTCGGGTCAGATCCTCCGGAAGATCCTCCAGGAAATCCCGGTCCCACAGTAACGGGGGCGGCCGTGAAGCGCGCCAAACGCACGAAGCGCTGGTCCTTTCGCGTGAACGGGCGGGGATGGATCTACCTCGCCCTGGCGGCCTCCGTCGCTTTCGCGGCGGCCCTCAAAGGCAACAACCTGCTCTTCGCCATCTTCTGCGTCCTCATCGCCCAGTTCGTCGTCTCGGCGATCCTCACCGTCGTCGTGGCCCGCGGCATCGAGCTCTCGCGGCTCCTGCCCCCCTCGGCGACCGCGGGGGCCCTCTTCACCATCGGGATCCGGCTGCGCAACCTCAAGCGCTTCTGGCCCGTGTTCTGCCTCCGCATCGAGGACCGCGTCGGCTCGACCGGCCGACCCTCGACGCTGCCCCCCACCCCCGTGTGGATTCCCCTCGCGGGGCCGCGCAAGCGGATCCGCACCGCCTGCTACGCCACCGCGCCCGAGCGCGGCTGGGCGCGCCTCGGCCCCTTCACCGTCGTCTCCGAGTTCACCCCGGGACTCTTCACGTACCGCCGCGTCGTCCCCGTGGTCAACCGGCTCCTGGTCTACCCCCGCCTCGGGCTCCTCAACCGGCGCTTCGTCGACCCGCTGCTCGCCAAGGTCGAGTACAGCGAGCTCGCCGCCCACGAGTTCGAGCGCGGCCACGAGGAGTTCGCCGGGCTCCGCGAGTTCCGCGACGGCGACAGCCCCCGCCGCATCCACTGGAAGATGTCCGCCCGCGTGCCCGGCCGCCTCCTGGTGCGCGAGCACGAGGACCCGCGGGTCCGCGACGTCGCGATCCTCCTGGAAACCTTCGTCCCCAAGCCCGGCGACGCCCGCCGCCGCGGCCGCCTCGAGCGCGCGATCGCGTTCGCGGCCACGCTGGCGGACACCCTCCTCGGCGCGGGCTACCACGTCCGCTTCCGCGCCTTCGGGCCGGAGCCCGTCGCGGTGGAGCTCGACCCCCGCCACCGGGAGCTGGACGACCTCCTCCGGGAGCTCGCCCTCCTGAGGCCGTCGCGGACGCACACGCTGTCGGAGCTGCTCGCCGCCGAGGACTCCCCGCAGGACGAGGTGCTCTTCCTGCTCCGCGTCGGCGACGAGGCCCTGCCGGAGCGCGACGAGCTCCCCCACGCGGTCGTGCTGGGAGCCGCCGAGATGAAGGGCATGATGGACGAGCTGCCCGTGGATCCCGAGCCCGCCGAAGGGGAGGCCGAGTAATGGACCCCCTGGAGGTCATCAGCCCGCTCTCGCGCGACCGGCGCGTCCGCGCGGCGGCCTACCTGGGGATGCTCGCGGCGTACGTGGCGGCGGTGAAGAGCGACCCGCTCACGCCGTTTCAGCTGGCCTTCTTCGTCGCGGCCGCCGGCTGGAGCCTCGCGGTCGAGCACCGCTTCCGGAAGCCGTTCTTCTCCGCGCCGATCAAGATCGGCCTGATCGCGGTCGGCGGCGCCATCTTCATCGCCTTCATCGCGGGCAACGTCGGCGGCACCGCCGAGCACTTCGCCAACTCGATCTCCCGCTTCCTCTTCTGGAACGCGATCGTCTTCGTCCTCTCGCGGAACAAGACGGAGTACGACTTCTGGACCCTCGCGATCATCGAGCTGTCCCTCTTCATGATCTCGGGCTCCTTCGTCCAGCCGCCGACCTTCCTCCCGCTGCTCCTGATCAGCGTCACCTGCCTCTTCGTCACCTTCCAGCGCGCCGCCATCCTGAAGTGCGGCGTCGTGGGCGAGCCCTCCCGGGGCGGCCTGGGCCTGACCGTCGTGACCCTCACGCTCACCCTCGAGGTCGCGGCCGTCGTCTTCGTCCTCTTCCCGCGCAATTCGTTCCGCATGGACAAGCCGTCGCCCGAGCAGGCCGAGAAGCCCAAGGCCCCCGAGGGGCCCCAGCCGCCCCTGCCCGGCGACCACATCGGCATGCCCCGGCAGGCCGCTTTCCTGAAGCTCACGAACTTCCAGAAGCTGAAGACCGACCCCACGCCGGTCCTGCGGATCCGCGTCCGCGACCTGCAGGACAAGCCGGTGCCGCCCGAGCAGACCCTCTACCTCCGTGGCGCGGTGCTCGACACCTACGAGAACGGCGAGTGGCACACCGACTTCAAGAAGTACCCCCGCCGCGACGCCGACGACGGCCGCGCCGACGGCTGGACCGAACTCGAGCGAAACGTCCCCACGGGCCGCAAGATCGTCCGCCAGGAGATCAAGACGATCGCCCTCTCGGAGGACCTGAGCTTCGCGCTGCCCGACCCCGTCCGCGTGGAGATGAAGGATGCGAAGTACGATCCCGCGGGCGTCCTCTTCTTCCCCGTGGCGCCCCGCGGCGTCGTGAGCTACCGCGTCGAGAGCGCGCTCATGCCCGCCCAGCTGCCGCTCTCCACCCCGCAGGTGACGGTCCCGGAGCGCTACCTGCAGCTGCCGCCCGGCCTCGACCTGCTGCGCATGACCGCGAAGCGGCAGACGGACATGCTGGGCGACGGCCGCAACCTCCGGGCGGGACGCCTGGTGCACTTCCTCACCCACAACGGCTTCTCGTACAAGCTCGACCCCTTCGTCCCCGTCCAGGGCAAGGATCCCGTGGAGCACTTCCTGGAGACGCGCTCCGGCTACTGCGCGCAGTTCGCGACCGCGCTCGCCCTGCTCTGCCGCGCGAGCGGCGTCCCCGCCCGCGTCGCCACCGGCTTCCAGCTCCACGACCCCGAGGACGACGGCTCCTTCCTGGTTCGCAACTCCGACGCCCACGCCTGGGTCGAGGTCTGGTTCGGCCCGGAGAACGGCTGGCGCGTCTACGACGCGACGCCGGGCGCAATCCCCGACCAGCCGGTCACCCCCGAGGGCGCGCCGGTCGCCTCCGTCGAAGACAAGAAGAAGGAGGACAAGGGCCCGCCCAAGCGCTGGGACCATTTCATCACCGACTTCGATCCGACGGCCCAGAGCCTCGCGCTCGGCGAAGGGCTGAGGAAAATCGCCCAGGGAGCCGCGGCGGCGATCCGGGTCGTCGCGTCGCCGCTGACCGCAGCGCTGCTCGTCGCGCTGATCCTGGCGGCCGCCCTCGTCTACGCCCTGCTCCCCCGCAGCCGTAAGAACCGGCTGCGGCAGTTCGTGGCCGGCTTCCGCGAAACCACGACCGTGGACTTCTACCGGGACTTCCTCTGGACCGTCTCGAAGCTCGGGATCCGCAAGCACCCGGCCCTGACGGCGCGCGAGTTCGCCGTCCAGGTGCGGACGACGATCCCCGATGAAGGCGTGGACTACATCACGGAGAAGTTCTGCGAGGCGCGCTACCGCGGCACGCCGCCCGAGCCCGAGGAGCGCCGCCGGATCGAGGAGATCCTCGCGCGCCTCTCGACTCTTCAGCTCGAGAAACGCTGACGCGCACTGGCACAAGAGTTGCCCTTGAACCCCACAAACGACACGGTGTGATTTGTGGGGTCTATTTGAACTTCTCGAAGAGATCGCCCTTCGGCCACTCCGTCACGGCATCGGCCGCCTTGTGCAGCGAGGGGTCGAGGCTCTCGTTCTTGAGGGACTCGTTGAAGAGCGCGGCCCAGACGAGCCCGTCGTGGCGCCGCACCAGAAGCGTGCTGGTCCCGGGAAGCGCGCCGGTGTGCCAGGTGTTCATCTTCCCCTCGGCACCCACGGGCCGCACCATCCAGCCGCAACCATAGAAAAACGGCGCGTTGCCCGCGTTCGACGGCTTCGCGACCATGGTCGCCAGGCTCTTCTCGTTCAGAACCTTGTCCAGGGACGAGGCGAAACGCACCAGGTCGACCGCCGACGCCAGCCAGCCCCCGTGGGCGTCCATCGCCTCGAGGCAGAAGGTCCCATAGGGCGTGGGCACCTTCTCCTCCTTGATGCTCTCGAAGACCGGCTTGCCCGGCTTCGCGGCGCCCGGGTAATAGGTGACTTCGTCCTTCTCGCGGTTCTCCCGGAGCGAGCGCCCGAGGGTCATGCGCGTGATCCCCATCGGGGCGAGGACGTTCTTCTTCACGTACGTGTCATACGACTCGCCGCTCCGCTGCTCGATGATGCGCCCCAGCATGCAGTAGCCGAAGTTCGAGTAGGCGAACCTCGTGCCCGGCTCGACGTCGAGCGGCCGGTTCATCATGTAGCGGATGATGTTGAGCGAGCTCGGCGGCGACGGCACGCCCAGCTCGGCGCAGATCGCGGGCGCCATGAACATCGGGTCGCCGCTCTTCTGTCGGTTCCAGCCTGCGGTGTGCTGCAGGAGGTTCAGGACCGTGATGTCCTTGAGGCGCGGGTCGACTTTGCCCTCGTCGACGGGCTTGAGGTCGAGCAGCGAGAACGCCTTCGCCTCGAGGTCGAGCTTGCCGTCCTGCGCGAGCTTCAGGATCGCGACGGCGGTGAGGGGCTTGGAGAGGCTCGCGATGCGGAAGAGCGAGGTGGCCTCGACGGGCGCCTTGTTGACCACGTCGCCCAGGCCGAAGCCCTTGGCGTAGACCAGGCGGCCGTCCTTGACCACCGCCAGCGAACAGCCGGTCAGCTTCTGGACCCGGAGCTGCGTCTCCATGGTCTCGTCGAAGCTCCTGAGAGCGGCGTCGTCCTGCTTGTCCTGAGCGAGGGCCGGAAAACCTGAGTCGAAGGACCCGGCGAGGAGGACGAGGATGAGCAGGCTTGTCTTCATGCCTACAGAACTACGCGGACCTCGCCCACGGCGCGTCCGGCGTGATTTTTCAGGACGCCGTCGGCCGCTTTCGCGAGGCGCGCCAGGTCCTCCTTCTCGAGCCAGCCGAGCTTCCGGATCACGGCGCTCAGGATCGCGGTCCAGGGCCGCGCGTTGCCGTCATGGACCTTGAGGGCGAGACCGGCGTTGCGGCCCGGGAAGCCGCAGACATAGACGCCCTCGGCCCCGCCCTTGGCCAGGATCCGGCCGGGGGCGGCGGACATGATGGTCACGCAGGGGCGGCCGACCATCACGGGGTGAGCCATCATGGCGTCTCGGACCCGCTTGGGGGTGCCGGGCTCCGTGGTGAACGCCGCCAGCGCCCGCGCCATCGCGCGGAGCGGCAGCGCGAAGGTCGGCGCGCTGCAGCCGTCGACGCCGAGCTTGAGGTCGCCCGGCTTCAGGCCGGCGAAGCGCGCCACGCTGCGCACGTTGGCCTTCTGGAGCGGGTGGCTCGGCTTCAGGTACGACTCCAGCGGCGCCCTCATGAAGCGCGTCGCCGCGACCATGCCGGAGTGTTTCCCCGAGCAGTTGTTGTGGATCGCGGTGGGCTCCTGGCCGCTCTTGAGGAGCTCGCGGAGCCCCCGGGAGCCGCTGGGCGGATGCGCGCCGCACTGGAGGTCGGAGACCTTGAGCTTCGCCTTCTTGAGGATCGAGGACGCCGCCCGCACGTGCTCCGGCTCGCCCGGGTGCGAGCCGCCGATGACGGCGATCTCGTCGCCCGAGAAGCCGTACGCGTCGGCGGCGCCGCTCTCCAGCACCGTGAGGCACTGGAAAGGCTTCGCGCAGGAGCGCATGAAGACGGGCTCGTCGACCGAGCCGCGGATCAGGGCGGGCTTCCCCGCCTCGAGGGCGGCGATCGAGACGCGGTGGACCGATTCCACGCGTCCCGCCCGCCGGTATTCGCAGAGGAGTTCTTTCATTCGAGCGCCTTCTTGATCATGGATTCGACACCGGAGAAGCCCGTCTTGCGCGCATCGTAGCTCAGCGCGAAGGTTTGCGCACGCATCACGCAGCGTCGCGCGGCGGCCAGGAGCCGCTTGCCGGAGCGGGGGTCATCGCCGAAGTAGAGCACGCACTGGAGCAGACGCATCAGGGCGGCCGCCTTCGAGACGGGGCGGACGCCCCGGGGACCGCGGCGGTCCAGCAGGAGGATAACCTCCAGGGGACGCGAGATCGGGTTCTTCCCCTGCAGGAAGTCGCCCCGGAACGGGGTGCCCCAGAGCCGGTCTCCGACAACGCCCACCAGTTCGTCCGCGAGGAGCCGCTTCTTGGGCACCGAGCGGCCGAGCGTGCTCTTCCCCGCCCCCGAAACGCCCGGGAAGAGCCAGCCGTCGACGGCGGCGGAATGGCAGAGAAAGCCCCCGCGCTTGGCGAGCTCGAAGCTGAGGGCGATACGGAGCAGCGAATCGAGCGGCGAAAGCCCGCGCACGATGCGCCCGCGCCCGATTCCGGGCGCGAGCTCCAGCTCGACGTCGTGCCGGTCGACGCGCCCCGCCCGCCCATCCCATACGACGCGCGGCTCGTCGCGGAACGGCCGCATCCGCTTCAGGACGAGCTCCAGCTCGATCGACAGATCGGGCCTCGCCGAGGTGAGGAACGGCGCGTAGCGCTTCCGGGCGGAGTCGATGAAGCGGCGATCCTCCGCGGCGACGCGGAGCGGGATCTCGCAGACGCGGAGCGTGAGGTCAGGCAAGGCGTTTGAAGAGGGCGAGGGAAAGAGCGGCCGGCACGATCAGCGAGGCGACCGCGAGCGCGGGGATCCAGATCTGCACCGAGGCCAGGTAGATCGCGTTCAGCAGGATGATGCACGCCACCCCGTCCCGGACCAGCAGCATGACGCCCCTCTTGTCCGCGGCCTTCCAGGCGCGACGCCCCAGCCAGGCGATCACCAGCCAGGCCGACGCGAGCGCCGCCAGCTCCGCCAGGGGCCCCCCGCCGGATTCGCTGGCCAGCACATGCCGGACCGCGGGAACCAGGACGCCCGCCAGCAGAAGACCCAAGCCCATTCCGGCGACACCCCAGCCCAGGCGCCGACGGTTCAACGCCGTATCCTCGAGCGTCGAGACGTAGGTCAGCGACGTCACGTAGATGAACTCCGGCAAGGCCGCCAGGACGACTTCCCAGATCTTCCAGTCTCCCAAGGCGACGATTCCCAGAGAGAAGTTCAGGGCGCGCACGACGCCCATGACGGGCGGGTACTTCCCCAGTCCGAGGTCGTAGAGGCCGATGGCCACGAGAGTCAGGATCCAGACGACGCCCAACCGGAACGTCGGAGGCGGGGCGACGAAGACCAGCGCCCCGAGCGAAACCGCCAGCACGACCAACGAGGCGATCCATCCGCCGCGAAGGGAGACCCTCCCGGACGGGAGGACTTTATTGGGGGCCGAGTGTTGATCCTTCTTGCGGTCGGCGAGATCGTTCAAGGCCATGCCGAAGAGATAAAGGCCCGCCGACATCAGCGCCAGCTTGCCCAGCGCGGGCACGGTATACACGGTGTTCGGACGTCCCACCGACTGGCCGAGCACGTGCCCTGCCGCGCTGTCGGCGATGGCGGTGAAGACCAGCGGAAAGCGGAAGAGCTTCAGGTAGGCGACGACGTCGAACCGCTTTCGGGGAGCGGCGGCCATGTCCACGCTAGAAGTCCACGACGTCCGAGAGCTTCGAGACGCTCACGACCAGCTGCTTGCGGACCTTCACTTCCTTGCGGTTGGGGTTCACGCCGTACTTCTTCGTCTCGATGATGTACTGGTCCTTCGTGGACGGGCTCTCCCGCCGGTCGTGCGCGTCCACGTTCGTCAGCACCAGGAACTGGTCCTCCACCCGATCGAGCGTGCCCAGGTAGACGAACATCGAGTCCGTGTCCACGACGACGACCTGGCCGATCAGGGGCTTCCAGTCCTCCCTGTCCCGAGCGGAGTCGAGGGAGTTATCCACGGATCAGGCGTGAAATGTCGTTGAACGTGACGAAGACGAAGAGCGTCAGGATGAACGCCAGCCCGACGTATTGGAAAGCCGCGATGAACTTCTCGCCGGGCGGCGGCTTGCCGAACCACTTGCGGACGACCTCGATCAGCAGCAGCACGTTGTGGCCGCCGTCCAGGATCGGGATCGGCAGCAGGTTGAAGATGCCGAGGTTCACCGTGATCAGGCAAAGCAGCCAGAGGAAGTTGCCGAACGCGCGCTGCGCGAAGCTGTAGGAGGCCTGCATGATCCCGATCGGCCCCGAAAAGCCCTTGGCGGACTCGCCGCCCGTGATGACCTTCTTCAGGATGTCGACCGTCATGACCGTGATGTCGACGGGCTCCTCGAAGCCCATCTTGACCGCGTCGGCGAAGGGCCGGCGCCGGTACGGCACCGAGGGGCCGACGGCCAGGCCGCCCAGCTCCCCCGTCTGGAAGCCCGCGGCCGCCAGGTCGCCCTCGTCCTTCGCGTCCGCCACGAGGTCGATCTTGACCCGCTGGCCCTTGCGTTCCACCTCGATGGCGATGGTCCGGGGCTTGTCCTCGCGGACGCCGAAGACCGCGGGGATCTTGCTCTTCGGGTTCCCGGCGAGCGTCGGCGTGCCGGCCTGGCCGTCGACCCCGACCAGGACGTCCCCCGACTTGAGGCCCGCCTTGTCGAAGTACGACCCGGGCTTCACCTCCGCGAAGAGGCTCGTGCTCTTCGGCCCGATGCCCAGGATGCCCTTCGCGGCGTCGCTGCCGACGATCGGCGTGATCGTCACGACGCGCTGGTCCTCGCCGCGCTGGATCTTGAACTTCAGCGGCGTGCCGTTCGGGTTCTCGACGCTCGCCGCCTTCTCGACGATCGACTTCAGGTGCGCCCAGGAGCGGATCGGCTCATCCCCGATCTGTAGGATCAGGTCGTCCGGCTCCAGGAGGCCGTCCGCGGGGCGGTGGTCCATGACCAGGCCGACGCGGGGCTCCATCAGACTCTCGTCGATGGGGATCACGTACCACGTCTTCTTCGGCAGACGCACGGTCACCTTCCGGAGCTTGTCGTCGTCGTCGAAGGTGGGCCCGCGGCGGCGGATCTCCAGGACGGCGTCCTTGTCGACGCACTCCTTCAGGGCGGCGTCGCCCTCGTGGGCCATGTAGACCTTGCGGCCGTTGACGCTGACGATCTCGTCCTTCTACTTGACGCCCTGCTCGGCGAGCGGCTTCCCCGGCAGCGGCTGGGGCAGCATGAGGGTCGTCTGCGTCGACTCGTGGTAGCTGGAGCGCATCGACTCGACCTGCTTGGTCAGGATCTCCTCGCCCCGCTTAATCTTCACGGGCACCATGGTGCCGTTCGGGCGCCGGATCATCTCGACCCGGAGCTTCTCCAGGCTGTCGATCTTGCGGCCGCCCACCTCGAGGATGACGTCGCCCGGCTGGATGCCGGCCTTCACTTCCGCCAGCCCGGGACGGCCGATCTCGTTGGGCACTTCGCACTTGCCGATCACGTACGAGAGGATCGCGATCGGGAACGCGATGATGAGGTTCATGACCGCGCCGGCCACGAAGATCTGGAAGCGCTGCCAGGGGGTCTTCGAGGTGAGCTCGAAGGGCTCGCCCTTGCGCTCGTCCAGCATCGTCTCGCCCGCCATCTTCACGTAGCCGCCCAGCGGGAGCCACGCGATGCGGTACTCGGTCTCGCCCCGGCGGAACTTGAAGATCGCCTGGCCGAAGCCGAGGGAGAAGATCTCGACCCGCACCTTGTTCTTCTTGGCCATCAGGAAGTGGCCGAGCTCGTGCAGGAAGATGATGAGGCCGAGGCCCAGCACCACGAGCACGATGCTCCAGCCGCTGCTGAGCCACTGCGTTATTTGCTGCATCGAGCCTCCTGTCTTGCCCAGGCGTCGGCCTGGAGGACGTCCTCGAGCGTCGGGTGGGCGACCAGCGCGTGCCGGTCCATGACCTCCTTGACGATCTCGAAGATGCGCAAGAACGGGATCTCGCGCTGGACGAAGCGGTCCACGGCGACTTCGTTGGCGGCGTTCAGCACGGCCCCCATGGTACCGCCGGCCTCCGCCGCCCGCCACCCGAGTTTCAGCGAGGGGAACTTGTCCAGGTCGGGCTCCTGGAACGTGAGCGTCTTGATCTCCGCCAGGTTGAGGCGCTTGACGTTCCCCTCCGCGCGGTCGGGGTAGGTCAGGGCCAGCTGGATCGGGGTGCGCATGTCGGGCAGCCCGAGCTGCGCGATCACCGAGCCGTCGATGAACTCGACCATGGAGTGAATGATCGACTGCGGGTGAACCAGGACTTCAATCTGGTTCGCCTTGAGGTCGAAGAGCCAGCGGGCTTCCACGATCTCGAGCGCCTTGTTGAACATGGTCGCCGAGTCGATGGTGATCTTGCCGCCCATGGTCCAGGTCGGATGCTTGAGGGCCTGCTCGACCGTGATCGACCCGAACTGCGACTTCGGCGTCTCGCGGAAGGGACCGCCCGACGCCGTCAGGAAGATGCGCTTCACTTCCTTGCGCTTCCCGCTCATCATCGACTGGAAGATCGCGCTGTGCTCGCTGTCGACGGGCACGATCGTGGCGCCGGACTTCCGGGCGCGCTCCAGGACGATGGGGCCCGCCACGACCATCGACTCCTTGTTCGCAAGACCGAGCGTCTTGCCCTTGTCCGCCGCGTCGATCACCGGGCCGAGGCAGGCGGCCCCGCTGATGCCGCAGAGGACGATGTCCGACTCCTCCCCCGCCGCGATGGAGCGGACGCCGTCCATGCCCTGGAGGAGGACCGTCTTCGACCCGTTGAGCTCCTTCTTGAGCGCGTCGTACTCGGCGGGATCGGCCAGGGCCGCGCGGGCGGGCTTGAAGCGGTCGATCTGCTCCTTGAAGACCTTCCGATTGGAGCGCGCCGCCAGGGCCGTGACGGGCAGCCCGAGGTGGGCCGCGACGTCCAGGCCGTTGACGCCGATGGAACCGGTGGATCCCAGGATTGCGACGCGTTTTCCAGGCATCAGAGCTTCCTAGAGGAGGATCTCGTAGGCGTGCTGGGGCTTCTCTTTCCCCTTGAGGGCCATCTCGCCCAGGTCCTTTGTCTTGAAGACACCCTTCACCTTCTCATACGTGCGTTCGCCGACGACGATGGAGTTGACCTGGGGGGTCTTCGAGAGCCGGGCGGCGACGTTGACCGTGTCGCCCAGCACCGTGTACTTGATGTGGGCGGCGGCGCCGACGTTGCCGGCGACGACCGGGCCGGTGTTGATCGCGCAGCGGACCTTGAAGGTGCGCTCGGGGTGCGCCTCGTTGTGCTTCTTCAGCTCCCCCAGGAAGTCCGAGCACGCGCGCACCGCCTGAGCCGCGTGATCGGCCATGTCCAGCGGCGCGTTGAAGATCGCCATGACCTCGTCGCCGATGAAGTTGTTGACGTGGCCTTCGTGGCGGAAGATCGCGGTCGTGGCCATCTCGAAGAACTCGTTGAGCAGCGCGGCCACCTCGGCGGGGTTGCGCGCCTCGGCCATCCGGGTCGATTCCACGACGTCGATGAAAGCGACCGTCACCTCGCGCTCGGCGACCTCGAGCCCGACGTCGCCGCCGCGTTCCATGAGCAGCTTCACGTGATCCGGCGAGTGGTACTTCGAGAGGTTCGAGCGCAGGGTCTCCTCGCGGCGCAGCTTGATCGCGGTCTCCTCCTGCTTCATCCGGATCGCGACGAGGTTCGCGATCGCGGTCATGAGCTCGAGGTCGTCCTTCGTGAAGGCGTAGGACTTCGCGAGGTTGTCCAGGTAGAGCACGCCGTAGACGCGGTCGCCCTCCCAGAGGGGCACGCAGAGGGCGGAACGGATGTTGTACTGCACGATCGAGAGCCCCGCCATGAAGCGCGGGTCCTGCAGCGCGTCCGAGGTGATGATCGACACCCGGTCGTTCATCACCTGCGACGTGATGGTGCGGGAGATCATGATGTCCTTGCCGTCGACCACGCCGCGGGAGCGGTGGTACGCCTGGCGCGTGGTGGCCTCGCCGGTCTGCGGATCCTTCATGAGGATGACGCTGCGCTCGGCGTTGACGACCTCGAAGATGAGCTTGACGGCCGTGAGGAGCATGTCGTCCAGAGTGTTGGCGCTCGAGAGCGACTTTCCCACCTGGAACAGGATGAAGAACATCTTCGACTCTTTGGCGGCCTTCTCGCCCCCGGCCTCGCCGCGGATGTCGCGGAGCGAGAGCCCCTTGGAGAGGGCGCCGGTGATGTCGAAGCTGAAGCTTTCGGCGATGTCGTCGACGTGCTGCACGATCTGCTGGGACGAGGAGTTGCCGGGCAGCTCGGTGGGCTTGCGGTCGAAGCCGGGGACCGCTTTGGGAGGCTGCGGCCGGGTGGCCCCGTCCTCGACGTACTGGAGTTCCGAGTCCCCCACGCGGATGACGTCGCCGTTGTCGAGCGGCTTCATCTCGATGCGGTCGCGGTTCACGAAGGTCCCGTTGGAGCTGCCCAGGTCGTAGACGACGTAGCGCTCCCCCTTCTTGACGATGCTGGTGTGCTTGCGGGAGATGAGGGAGTCCTTGAGCTCGATGTCGTTCTCCGGCGTGCGGCCGATGCTGATGGTGTCCTTCGTCAGGGGAAAATCCCTGGAGGAGCCACCCTGTTTGATGATGAGTTTCGGCAACGCTACGCCTCGGTTGAAAAGTCGAAGAGTTCATTCAATCATTTCCGATGGGCAGGGTCAAGCGACCCCGGCCGGTGTCCAATTCCATTATTCGCCGTCGGCGCGCCGAAGCAGCGCCGACGAAGCGGGGCGACCGCCGTATTACCACTAGGGTCGAATCTCAATTTGGTTGACGACCCCGCCGGGGGCCGGGGATGATGATAGCCGGGGCGGAATCCTACCTGGAGGGTGCATGAAAACTTTCGTTTGCGGCCTCGCCCTTCTCCTGGCCGCCGGGCCCGGCGACGAGAAGACCATGGGAGGCGTCGCGCCCGCCGCCTCCGATACGCTCATGCTCTACTACCCCAACGACCCCAACACGATCAATCCGATCATCTCCAACGATACGGTCAGCGAGGACTTCCTCCGCTGGGTCGTGCTGCCGCTCGCCAAGCGCAGCTTCGTCGATCCCGACAAGTTCGAGCCCTGTATCGCGGAGAAATGGGAGTTCGACGAGAAGAACCTGGAATTCACCATCCACCTCCGCAAGGGGGCGAAGTGGCACCCGTCCAAGTTCCCCGACGGCACGCCCATCCCCGCGAAGGAGATCACCTCCGCGGACGTCAAGTTCACCTACGAGGCCATCTTCAACAAGAACGTCGACGCCGCCGCCTACCGCAGCTTCTTCGAGGACGAGGACTCCAAGGACCCCAACGACAAGACCAAGGTCAAGGTCAGCGTCGTCGACAAGTACACGCTCAAAGTGAAGTGGCTGAAGCCGTACTTCAATGCCGAGGAGGTCACCCTCGACATCAACCTGATGCCCAAGCACGTGTACTCCGTCGACGCGAAGGGCGAGCCGCTCTCCAACGACGTGATGAGCGAGGAGTTCGCGAAGGGCTTCAACGATCACTGGGCGAACTCGACGATGGTCGGCAACGGGCCCATGATGTTCTCGGTCTGGAAGAAGAACGAGCGGTTGGAGCTGGTGAGAAACCCCGACTTCTGGGGCGCCCCGTTCTACTACAGCAAGGTCGTGTTCCGGAACGTCCCGAACCCCAATACCTCGCGCGAGATGATGCTCAACGGCGAGCTCGACTGGGCCGCCATCCCCGACAAGGACCTCTACGTGCAGGCGAAAGACAAGCCTCAGGTCAAGGACGGCAAGGTGAAGCTGGCCGAGTACGACTACCCGGGCTTCCGCTACATCGGCTGGAACTTCAAGCGCGAGATCTTCAAGGACCGGGCCGTGCGCACGGCGCTGGCCTACGCCGTCCCCGTCCAAAAACTTATCGACAAGGTGCTTTACGGTCTGGGGACGCCCCTCAGCGGCCCCTTCCTGCCCACGGGATCCTCCGCCGACCCGTCGCTCAAGCCGCTGGGGTACGACCCCGACCAGGCCCGGAAGCTGCTCGACAACGCGGGCTGGAAGGACACGAACAACAACGGCATCCGCGACAAGATGATCAACGGAAAGCTCTACGAGCTGAAGTTCGACTTCATGATCTACGCCGACGCCCCGATGTACAAGACGATCGCGGAGGTCTGCCAGGCCGAGTGGAAGCAGATCGGCGTCGACTGCCAGATCTCCCCGGCGAAGTGGGCGCTGATGCTCGAGAAGCTGCACAAGAAGGAATTCGACACCTGCATGCTGGGCTGGGCCATGAGCTGGAAGCAGGACCTCTACCAGATCTGGCACTCCAGTCAGGCCGACGTGCCCGAGAGCTCCAACCACATCTCCTACAAGAACCCGGCGCTGGACAAGCTGATCGAAGAGCTCCGCGTGACCATGGATGCCGCGAAGCAGAAGGAGCTCTACCACCAGATGCACAAGATCATCTATGACGACCAGCCCTACGTGTTCCTCTTCGTGGACAAGCAGACCGCGGGCTACAACTCGAGAATCAATAACGTGAACTACTACCGGATCCGGCCGGCGCGGGATCACCGGGAGTGGTGGACTCCGGCAGCAAGGGCCCGGAACTAGCCCCAGGGAAGCAACAGGCGAGGATCTCGACCGAACCGTGCGCGCCTACATCATCCGACGACTGCTGTTGATGGTTCCCACCCTCTTCGGCGTCACTCTGGTCACGTTCGTCGTCATGCAGTTCGCCCCGGGCGACCCGCTCAAGCAGCAGCTCTCACAGGCCGGATCGCAGGGGGAGTCCGGGTCTACCCGCGAGGCCTTCCTCCACCAGCGCAAGCAGTGGAAGCTCGACAAGCCGGCCCTCCTGAATACGCGCTGGTTCACCAATTTCGGACGCGACGCCCGCTTCTGCGCCGAGCTCACCGGCCTGACCGATGAGGCCCTCAAGGAGCGCCTCGGCGTCCTGAAGGCGGGCTCCGGGAAGGCCGAGGCCGCCGAGCTGCTGCCGTTTCTCCGCGGCCTCGAGATCGAAGGATTCGACGACCAGCTCAACGACGAGACCCGGCACGCGGACCTGGCCAAGCGCATCAAGCTGGGCGTCCAGATCCGGGTGGAAGAAGGCATCGCCGATCACGGCGTCAACGCCTTTGAGGCGCTCCTGGGGGAGAAGGACCTGGCGCTGCGGATCGGGGCCATTCGCTGCCTCACGATGTGCACCCTCGGGGATCCGTTCGTCTACACCTACTCCAAGGAACCCCAGGACGAGGAAACGGCGGCGATCGTCGGCACGTGGGGGATCTGGTGGGAACGGAACAAGGCGAAGCTTCCCGCCGTGCCCCCGGAACGCCTTCAGGTCCTCCAGAAGACCTTTCGCGAGCTGGTGGCCGAGCCGTCCCGCGGCAAGATCCTCGAGGGCGTCTCCGAGTTCACCAAGGATGACGGCCCGTTCTTCGCCCCGCTCCTCCTGGGCGAAAGCTCCCTGAAAGAGAAATACGTCGCGTCGCTCGCCCTGAAGGCGGCCCTCGGTCGTCCCCTCAAGTCCGACGTCAAGCAGACGGACAAGGAAGCGGCGGTCGCCATCGTCGCGGAAAACTGGAAGGCCTACGTCCGGGCCAACCAGGAGCGCTATTCCCCGCCCTTCTACGCCCGGCTCTGGTATCTGTTCGCGGACACGCAGTACGCCAACTCGCTCCACAAGCTGGTGACGTTCAACTTCGGCCGCTCGATGGTCAAGCCCTACGACCCCGTCGGGCCCGAAATCCTCCGCGCCGCGAAGGTTTCCGCGCCGATCATGCTGCTCTCCGAGGTGATCGTCTACCTCCTGGCGATTCCCTTCGGCGTCTACAGCGCGGTCCGCCGCAACCAGTGGCAGGACCGGTCCATCTCCACGATGCTGTTCATCCTGTATTCCATCCCTCCGGTCGTCCTGGGCATGCTGTTCCTCACCTTCTTCGCCTACGGCCAGTTCCTCAAGTGGTTCCCCATGTTCGGGCTCCATTCCGAGGGTCACGAAGCGTTCGGGGCGATCAAGGGCTTCACGGATTACCTGTGGCACATCGCGGGGCCCATGCTCTGCCTCTCCCTCAGCCAGATCGCCAGCCTCGCCATGTTCGGCCGGTCGAGCATGCTCGATGTCGTGAACCAGGACTACATCCGGACGGCGCGGGCAAAGGGACTCGACGGCCGCACCGTGATCATGAAGCACGCGCTGCGCAACGCGCTGATCCCGGTCATCACGTTGTTTTCGAATTTCATTCCGCTGCTCCTGGGCGGCAGCGTCATCATCGAATACCTCTTCGGCATCCCCGGGATGGGACGCCTGTCCTACGATTCCATCCAGAACAAGGACTACAACACCGTCATGGCGCTGATCTACCTCGATGCGATCATCGTCATGCTCAGCATTCTCCTATCCGACATGCTCTACATCATCGTGGATCCCCGCATCTCCTTCAGCAAGTCGGAAGGAGGGGCGTGATGGAAGGCGAAGCCTATTTCGACGTCGTCTGGAAGCAGTTCCGCAAGAACCGGATCGCCGTCTGGATGCTCTGGATCGTCGTGGCGCTCTTCCTCGTAGGGATCTTCGCTCCCGTGCTGGCGTCGAACCAGCCGTACTGGTTCCGCGAGCCTGACGGCACCCTCCGCTTCCCCTGGCTGGTCTCGCTGTTTAATGCGGACACGGCCATCGATTTCGTCTTCAACAGCGCGCTGATCCTCTTCTTCCCCTGGCTGGCGGCGACGCTCTTCTTCAACCAACGCGCCCGGGGACGCGGCGTTCCGGGAAGAAGGCGCCTGGGCATGGCGCTCCTCCTGTTCTTCGCGGGCGTGGCCGTCGCCGTCCCGGCCTGTCACGTCGTCCGACCGGACAACAAGTACTTCGCCCGGGATTTCAAGCGCGACCAGATCCAGGGCCAAGGCTCGGGATCCTACACCCTCATCCCCTACGGCCCCCTGGAAGTCGACCTCGACACCGTCTTCAAGGTGCCTCTCTATCGGAAGACGGCCGACTTCGCCCGCTACCGGGACAATCAGATCCACCTCATGGGGACCGACGATTCCGGGCGCGACGTGCTCACGAGGCTCCTCTACGGCACCCGCATTTCCATCACCATCGGGATCGTCGCGGTGTCCATCTACCTGACCATCGGCATCTGCATCGGCGCGGTGGCGGGGTACTTCGGCGGCCGCGTCGACATGATGATCTCGCGGGTCATCGAGATCGTCCTGCTGTTCCCCTCCTTCTTCCTGATCCTGACGCTGGTCGCCCTCATTGGCCCGAGCATCTACATCATCATGATCGTGATCGGCCTCACTAATTGGCCCACGACGGCCCGGCTGACGCGCGGCGAGTTCCTGAAGCAGCGCTCGATCGACTACGTCCAGGCGGCCCGCGGGCTGGGGGCCTCCAACGTCCGCGTCATGTTCCGCCACATCCTGCCGAATGCCCTCTCTCCGGCCTTCGTCTCCGCTCCGTTCGGCATCGCCGGCGCCATCGTCACCGAGGCCACCCTCAGCGTCCTCGGCTTCGGCGCTCGTCCGCCCGCGCCCAGCTGGGGCTCCCTGCTCTACCTGTCGGTTCAGAACTATGCGCATTGGTGGTTCACCGTCTTCGCGGGGCTGTCCATCTTCCTCACGATGACGGTCTTCAACATCGTCGGCAACGGCCTGCGGGATGCCATGGACCCGAGATTGAAGGGAACGCAGTAGGCTGATAGACTCAGCCACTCCACTATGGGGACCGGGAACGGCGACGTCCTGATCGACATCCGCAACTTGCGGACGCACTTCTTCACCGACGACGGCGTCGTGAAGGCGGTGGACGGCGTCTCCTTCCCCATCTACAAGGGCAAGACGCTGGGCGTCGTCGGCGAGTCGGGCTGCGGCAAGTCCGTGACCTCCCTCTCCGTCATGCGCCTCATCTCGCCCCCCGGGCGCATCGTCGAGGGTGAGATCCTCTTCGAGGGGAAGAACCTCGCCACCCTGCCCGAGCCCGAGATGCGCTCGATCCGCGGCCGCGACATCTCGATGATCTTCCAGGAGCCCATGACCTCGCTCAACCCGGTCTTCACGATCGGGTACCAGATCGCCGAGGCCGTCATGCTCCACCTCAAGAAGTCCAAGGCCGAGGCACGCGAACACACGATCAAGATGCTCGAGAAGGTCCGCATCCCCTCGGCCGCCACCCGCGTCGACGAGTACCCCCACCAGATGTCGGGCGGCATGCGCCAGCGCGTCATGATCGCCATGGCCCTCGCGTGCCACCCGAAACTTCTCATCGCCGACGAGCCGTCCACGGCGCTCGACGTCACCATCCAGGCCCAGATCCTCGATCTCATGCGCGACCTCCAGAAGGAGTTCGGCATGTCGATCATGATCATCACCCACGACCTCGGGGTCGTCGCCGAGCTGGCCGACCACGTCGCCGTCATGTACGCGTCCAAGGTCGTCGAGTACGCGCCCGTGAAGGAGCTCTTCTCCAACCCGCTGCACCCGTACACCCTCGGACTGTTCAAGTCTCGGCCCTCGCTCGCGACGAAGAAGGGCGAGCGCCTCAACGTGATCCAGGGTTCCGTGCCCAATCCCCTGCGCTTTCCCACGGGCTGCAAGTTCCATCCGCGCTGCCCGATGGCCGTCGAGCGCTGCAAGACCGTCGAACCCCAGCTCCGGGAGCTGCGTCCGGGCCACTGGGTGGCCTGCGACGTGGTGAGTTGAAGATGCCGCCGCTGATCGAAGTCCGGAACCTGAAGAAGTACTTCCCCGTGAAGAAGGGAGTCTTCTCCAAGGTCGTCGCCCACGTGCGGGCCGTCGACGACGTCTCGTTCGCGCTCGCCCCGGGCGAGACGCTCGGGCTGGTCGGAGAGTCGGGCTGCGGCAAGACGACGGCCGGCCGCTCGCTGCTGCGGCTCATCGAGCCGACCTCGGGCCAGGTCCTCTACAACGGAGCGAACCTCCTGGCCGCAACCATGCCGGAGATGAGGCACCACCGCCGCGACTTGCAGATCATCTTCCAGGACCCCTACAGCTCCCTCAACCCGCGCATGACCGTCGGCGCCATCGTCTCGGAAGGCCTCACGGTCCACGGCATCGGCGAGAAGTCCGAGCGCATCGAGAAGGTCAAACAGACGCTGCAGCAGGTCGGCCTCGATCCCGCGTACATCAACCGCTACCCGCACGAGTTCTCGGGCGGCCAGCGCCAGCGCATCGGCCTGGCGCGCGCCCTCATCCTGAACCCGAAGTTCATCGTCTGCGACGAGCCGGTCTCGGCCCTCGACGTGTCGGTCCAGTCGCAGGTCGTGAACCTCCTGGTCGACCTGAAGGAGAAGTACGGCATCGCCTACCTGTTCATTTCGCACGACCTCTCGGTGGTCCAGTACATCAGCGACCGGGTCGCGGTGATGTACCTGGGCGAGATCGTCGAGACGGCGAAGAGCTCGGACCTCTACCACAAACCGCTGCACCCGTACACGCAGGCGCTCCTGTCGGCGGTCCCGCAGCCCGACCCCGAGCGCAAGCGGTCGCGGATCATCCTGCAGGGCGACGTCCCGTCGCCGCTCAACCCGCCCCCGGGCTGCCGCTTCCACCCCCGCTGCCCCGTGGCGATCCAGGGCCTCTGCAACGTCCAGGTGCCGAAGCTGATCGACTACGGCGGCCACCAGGCGGCTTGCCACGTGGTCGAGAAGGAGATGACCGGCAGCGCCGCGGCAAAATGAGCCTTCGCACGGTTTGAAACGCGTCGGCCCCGTTGCTAGAATGGCCCCGCTGACGTCGGAGCGGAGACGACCCCGTGCCAGGCCCCGAGACGAACTGCGGAATTCCGGGCATCGGAAAGTTGCCCTGGGGCAATCACTTCTGTCATTTCTTTGAGACGGGCGACGACCTGGTCCAAAGCCTCATCCCGTACTTCCTCACCGGCCTCCTCCAGGACGAGCGCTGCATCTGGGGCTGCGCGACCCCGCTCCAGGTCGATCAGGCCAGGGAGGCGCTCGCGAAGCAGCTCCCGGACATCGATCGTTACCTGAAGGACGATCGCCTCATCATCTTCGATCATCAGGAGTGGTACCGCAGGAGCGACAAAGATCCCCTTCCGATTCTCCTGGAAGAGGAGGAGAAGACCCTCGCGAGGGGCCTCCGGGGGCTCCGCTGCGGAGGCAACTGCTCGTGGCTTGGCGGCAAGGACCATGTTCCGTTCATGAACTACGAGGGCAGGATCAGCCGCGCCATTCGAAGCCGTCGGATTCTGGCCCTCTGCAGCTACAACGTGGGCACGGGCCGGGCCCCCGGCATCATGGAAGCGATGAGACTGCACGACTACACCCTGAGCAAAGGCGATTACGGCTGGGATCTGCTCGAACGGCTTCGTCACGTCTAGTCGCGGCGGTACCACTTCCCGCCCAGCAGCAGGAACTCGGGGTTCTTCTCCCCGGCCTTGGTCAGCACCGCAAACGAGAGCTTCCGGTTCTTCCCCTCGGCGGACGTGAGCCACATCGTGTTGTTGAGGATCTCGTAGGCGCCGGGCTTGGACGCTCCTTCCGCGACGGAGCCGTCCGCCTTGAAGACGAGCGCCTCGCCCGTCCCGCCGTGCAGCGTGTAGCGCCCCTCGAGCCGCTGCCCCGTGGACGTCGCGACCCGGACGAACTGCCCGGTCTCCGGTGAACGGAAGGAGCCGTCGGCCGCCTGCTTCAGGACTTCCTTCTCGGCTCCGCGCTTGAGCGTGAGCTCCTTGTCCTTCGTCTCGTGCGTCCCGCAGAGCTCGCCGTAGCGCTTCCTCGCGGCCGCCCCGTCAAGGTCGTCGAGCCCCTCGTCGGGGAGCTTCGGCAGCCAGGTCCCGTCCTTGAAAAGCACGTAGACGGTCGTCTTCCCCGCCGTCTCGGTGTAGCCCATCGAGAGGAGCAGGTCGTAGGAGGGCAGCTCGATGTTCTTGAAGCGGATCCCCTTGAGGAGTCCGCCCAGGGCCCCGCTGTAGCGCTGGAACACGTCGTTCTGCGCGGTGAGCGCGAGGACGGCCTCCGTCCGGTCGGCACACTTGAAGACCGCGACGCTGGTGATCAGGCCGATGCCTTCGTCGGACTCCAGGAGGCCGACGCTCATGAGCCCGTCGGCCCCGCCCTCGGTCTTGATCTCGCGCGCGGGCGCCTTCTTCTGGATCTTCCGGGACCCGGCCGCCTGCTTCCAGGACCTCTCGAAGTCCTCCGCGAGGTTCCCCTCCGCCCGGCCCCCCGGCGGGATGATGACGATGTAGGCCTCGGTGTCCTTCAGATCTCCCGGCCGCAGGAAGAGGCCTTCGTGTTTCTTCTCGTAGGTCCACCCGGGAGGCACGCGGACGACGACGTTGCCGTAGGAGACGCTTTCGTCGGCCTGCTTGTCCTGAGCGGTGTCGAGGGAGAGGGCGGCGAGGAGCGCCAGCGCGAGGATCGCCATCTCATCCCCCTCAGCGGACGAAGGTCACCGTCGTCTTGAACGTCTGATCCGCGGTCTTCCCGTCGCGGTCGTTCACCACGATCTTGAGCTCGATCTCGACGGCCTTCGGGAGCCCCTTCTGGGCCTTGGAGTTCCAGTCGTCCCGCCAGGTATCGCCCTCCAGGTAGCGGAGGCTGAAGGAGCGGACGCGGTCGTAGAGCTCGGTGAGCCGGCCGCCCTTGAGCGGGTCCGAGTCGATGAAGTAGTCCTCGCGCCGGTAGAGGATGCAGACGCCGGGATCCTTCCTCGAGTCGATGGTCTGATAGCCGACCTCGTTGATGCTGTGGAAGCGCGGCTCCTCGACGGAGTCCTCGGCGCCGTAGGCCATGACGCCCGAGATGAAGTCGATGCGGTCCCGCGCGTTGCCGCCGCCGGCGCGCTTCGTCGCGACGAAGTACTCGCCCTCCTTGGGGAGGAACGCGGCCTCGAGGTCGATCCGGATCTGGGTCAGGATCGCGGGCCCGATCTCGCTCGAGGCGGTGATCTCCTCGACCCGCCGGGCCGCCGTGACGGTGGAGACGACGACGCCGTAGATGATCGACATCATGATCGCCAGGATCAGGACGGCGAGCATCAACTCAATGAGAGTGAAGCCTCTTCTCCTCCCCCCGGGGGAGGCTTGGAGGGGGAATCGCTGCGCCCGTGATTCGTGATTCGTGATTCGTGATTCGATCACTTCTTCACGTCTCCCGGAGGCGTGGGGCCTCCCGACGTCGCGGGCTTGGCGCCGCCCGCGGGATCCTTGGGGTCCGCGGCGGGAGGCGGCTCGGGCTTGTTGTCCTGGATCGGGAACTCGCCCTCGAGGACGATCGGCTCCTCCATGCCGGCCGAGCGGACCACCAGGGTGAGCCGCAGGAGCTCGCGCGGCTTCTTTTCGGAGTTGGGGTCCTTCGGGTCGCTGACGTCGATCTGCTCCTTGACGATCTGGTAGTCCCAGAGGAAGTGGCCGTACTCGGCGTCGACGTCCGAGAAGTCGCCGTTGTTCTGGCTCCCCTGCCCCAGCCAGAGCGTCTTGTCGAGCTCCAGCTCGGCGAGCTTCTGGGAGGCCAGGATCCAGGCGGTCCGGAGGTCGCGCGCCCGGCCGGCGTCGCGCACGACCTCGAGGCGCTGCTCGAGGAGCACGACGGCGGTGATGCCGATGATCGCCATCGCGATCATGACCTCGACCAGGGTGAACCCAGACTCATTGCGGACTGCGGATTTCGGATTGCGGAATCGGGTCCCCCCTCTCCTCCCCCGGGGGGAGGACGGGAGGGGGCACGCCTCTTCGATCCGCAATGGATCAGGTCCCTTTGTCTTCAAGCAGCTCATCGGCGTCCTGATGCTCTTCCTGATACGAGATCAAGCCGGTGAATCCGTTCATCTTGAGCGAGACGATGTTGTCGTCGCTGTTGGTGAGGTTCAGGATCACGTGCGAGGAGGCGCCGAAGGCCGAGAGACGGACACGGACGCGTCCCGACGTGGCCTTGTCCCTGTCGCCCATGATGGCGTCGATGAAGTGGACGCCGTCCGGGAGGGACCGCACGAAGATGGGCTGGTACTCCAGCGGGCGCGCGGCGACGTCCTTGGGGTCGGCCGTGGGGTCTTCCTTGGGGAACGGCGCCAGCAGCCAGTAGTTGCCCTTCGAGAGGTCGATCTCGAAGTAGACGTCGCGGCCCTGGGCGGCGGCGCGGGCCTTGCCCTGCTTGAGGACGGAGGCCACCTCGCGGGCCGCGGCGCGGACCCGGTACTTCGGCACCATCAGGTCGAGCCGCGTCGCCGCCAGCCCGACCATGATCCCGATGATCACGCAGACGAGGATCAGCTCGATCAGCGTGAACCCGGAACGACGCCGGCCTATCGCTTGTTCGCGTCGCTGTTCCACAGGTCCTCGTCGTAGCCCTCGCCGCCCTCGCGGCCGTCCGCGCCGAGCGAGATGACGTCGTAGGGCTGCCCCTTGGTCCCGGGTTTGCGGTAGATGAAGTCGCGGTCCCAGCCGTCCCTGGGCATCTTCTTGAGGAAGCCGCCCGCCGGCCACTTCTTGGGGTCGATGTCCGGCGGCTGGGTCAGGAGGTCCTCGATCCGCTCGGGGTACTTGTTGAAGTCGAGCTTGAAGAGGTCGAGGGCCTCGCCGACCTGTGCGATCATCGCCTTGGTCGCCTCGACCTTCGCCTTCTCGGCGCGGCTCGAGAGCTGCTTGATCACGAGGCCCGCGAGGATGCCGATGATCACGATGACCACCATCATTTCCACGAGGGTGAAGCCTTGCGAGCGGAGCACCCGGGTCTTCTTCACAACCTGTCTCCTAGATGTTCGACATTTCGAGAATCGGCAGAAGGATGGACAGCACGATGAAGCCGACGACGAACGACATCACCACGATCATGAGCGGCTCCAGGAGCGACGTCATCTTCTGGGCCGCCACATCGACCTCTTCATCATACGCCTCGGCGGTCTTTTTGAGTAGCTCCTCGAGGCGCCCTGACTCCTCGCCGACGCCGATCATGTAGCCGACCACCGGCGGGAACACCTTGCTCTGCTTGAGCGGCGTGGCGATGTCGGCGCCTTCGGCGATCTTCTGGCGCACCATGTCCAGCGTCTCGGCGAGGAGCTCGTTGTCGACGACCTTGCGGACGACGCCCATCGCCTCGAGGACCGGCAGGCCGCTCTCGAGGAGCGTCGCGAACGTGATGGCGAAGCGCGAGATCGCGGCCTTCTTGATCAGGTTCCCCAGGACGGGGATCTGCAGCTTCACGCTGTCGATCCAGAGCCGGCCCGCCTTGGTCGAGCGCGCGTGCACGTAGGCCACGACGGTCCCGATCACGCCCGCGAGCAGCAGCCACCAGTACTTCCCCATGAAGCCCGACACCGCCAGGAGGATCTCGGTGGGCAGCGGCAGCGCCGCCTTGCCCTGCTTCTGGATGACCTCCATGATCTTCGGGACCACGTAGGTCAGAAGGATCACGACCACGCCCGTGCCGATGAGGAGCATGATGATCGGGTAGGTCAGCGCGGCCATGACCTTCGCGCGCGTGCGGTTCTGGGCGTGCATGTAGTCGGCGACGCGGAAGAGCACCTTGTCGAGGTTGCCGCCCGCCTCGCCCGCCCGGACCATGTTGACGAAGAGCTCGCTGAAGTAGACCGAGTGCGACGCCATCGCGTCCGAGAGGGTGCCGCCCTGCGACACCTTCTCGCGGACGTCCATCATGGCCGCCTTGAGGTCGCGGTACTCGACCTGGTCGATGAGGGCCGTGAGGGCGCCGATCATGGGGATGCCGGAGCCCAGAAGCGTGGCGAGCTGGCGGGTGAGCATCGCCACCGTCTCGGGGCGGCGCCGCGCGAAGAACTTGAAGCGACGCTTGCGGACCGCGCCGGGCTTCGCGTCGCCCCCGCCGACCGTCTGCAGGTCGGTGACGTGCAGGCGGCGGTTCTTGAGCTTCAGCCGCGCGTCCTTGGGCGAATCGGCATCGATGACGCCGGCATCGGAGCCGCCGTCGTCCTTCAGGGCTTTGTAGTTGTAAACGGGCATTAAGGAGAATCGAGAATACAGAATAGAGAATCGAGGGTCGTTCCCCCCCTCTTCCCCCCGCAGGGGGGACAGGAGGGGGGCGACGCTTATTCTCTATTCTTCATTCTCTATTCTTCCGCTAGAACGTGTCCATCTGGGTCACTCGCAGCACTTCCTCGGGCGTCGTCTTGCCCGACAGGACCTTGCGGGCGCCGTCCATCCGGAGCGTGCGCATCCCGCGCTTGATCGCGTCCTGCTTGATGAACGTCGAGCCCACGCGCTTCATCGTCTGCTCGCGGACCACGTCGTCCACCGTGAAGATCTCGAAGATCGCGGTCCGGTCCTGGTAGCCGGAGTTCAGGCAGTAGGGGCAGCCCTTCCCCTTCCAGATCACGCCGCGCGGCACGTCCTTCATGCCCAGGCCGATGCCGGCGACCTCGCGCTCCGTGGGCTGGTACTCGGACTTGCAGTGCTTGCAGATCAGTCGCACGAGGCGCTGGGCGATCACGCCGATCACCGAGCTCGCGACCAGGTACGGCTCGACGCCCAGGTCCAGGAGGCGGGTGATCGCGCCCGGCGCGTCGTTCGTGTGCAGCGTCGAGAAGACCAGGTGGCCCGTGAGGGAGGCCTGGATCGCGATCGTCGCCGTCTCGAGGTCGCGGATTTCGCCGACGAAGATGATGTCCGGGTCCTGCCGGACGATCGAGCGAAGGCCGGCGCCGAAGGTCAGGCCCTTCTTGGTGTTCACCTCGATCTGGCTGATGCCCGGGAGGTGGTACTCGACCGGGTCCTCGATCGTCATCACGTTGTATTCGATCGTGTTGATCTTCTTGAGGGCCGCGTAGAGGGACGTGGTCTTGCCGCTGCCGGTCGGGCCCGTGACGAGCACGATGCCGTGCGAGGCGTCGACCAGGCGCTTGAAGATGTTGACCTCCTCGCCCTCGAGGCCGAGCTCTTCCATGTCGTAGAGGCGCGAGCTCTTGTCGAGCAGACGCATGACGATGCGCTCGCCGTAGATGGTCGGGACGCTCGAGATGCGGATGTCGACGTCGCTGTCGCCGAGCTTCACGTTCGCGCCGCCGTCCTGCGCGAGGCGGCGCTCGGCGATGTCCATCTTGCCCATGATCTTGATGCGGGAGAGGACGGCGTCCTGGATCTTCTTGGGCGGCGCCATCATGTCGTAGAGGATGCCGTCCACGCGATACCGGACCTGGAGCTTGTCCTCGTAGGGCTGGATGTGGACGTCCGACGCCCGCATCTTGAGGGCCTGGAAGAGGATCATGTTGACGAGCTTGATGATCGGCGCCTTGTTGGCGATGTCGAGGAGGTCCTGCGAGCCTTCGACCTCCTTGGCGAGGCCCGCGAGGTCGTCCTCGTCGAACTGCTCGAGCATCTCGTCGACGACGTCCACCTTCGACTGGTAGGCGCGGTTGATGAGCGCGGTGATCTCGGCCCGCGACGCCAGCACGGGCTCGACGATGCGGTCGAGCATCGCCGAGAGCTCGTCGATCGGGTGCGTGTCGAGGGGCGAGCAGGAGGCCACCCGCACGGTACCGTTGGCCTTGCCGATCGCGATCAGGTTGTGGTGGCGGGCGAACTGGACCGGGACCTTCTGGATGAACTCCGGGGGGACGCTCTCCTCCACCACCCGGTCGAGCACCGGCAGCCCGAGGCACTCGCCGAAGATGCGCAGCATCTGGGCCTCGGTGAGGTAGCCGGACGTGGCGAGGACGCGGTCGATGGTCTGGTGGGTCGTCTTGGCGAGGTGGACCCACTCTTCGAACTTGTCCTGGACGTAGAGTTTCTCCCGCTCCAGGATCCGCTTCAGTTCGTCAATGAGGGCCATAGGGTCCTACCGGGAATCGGGCTCCTTCCTTCCCTTGGGAACCAGGTAGCGGAACGTCGACTCCTGCTGGACTTCTCCCCTCAGGTCGACGTTGAGCCCCTGCAGCGGGTCCCCGCGCAGCTGGTCGATCTCGTTCTTCCGGACCCGCGTGGCCTCCCGGTAGTCGCCGAACCCGTAGTCGTAGAGGATGTACGGCGTCAGGAAGATGTAGAGGGTTCGCTTCTCGTCGCTGTCCTGCTCCCGCTTGAAGAGCCAGCCCAGGAGCGGGATGTGGGAGAGCCAGGGCACGCCCTGCGTGGACTCGGACTTGTCCTGCGTCACGATGCCGCCGATCACCATCGTCCCCCCGTTGGGGACCATGATCTCCTTGGTCGTGATTTCGCGCGAGGTCTTGGGCGGCGGGATGTTCGGGTCCGGGGACTCGCGGGTGAACTTCTCGATCTTGATCTTGGTCTCCAGGCGCAGGTAGCCGCCCTCGCTGATGTGCGGCGAGATGCTCAGCGTCGTCACCGCTTCGGCGAACTGGCTGAACGACGACTGCGCGATGCCGGTGCCCGCGACCGTGGTGGTCGTCACCGGCACCTGGGCCTTGAGGGCCATCTCGGCGAAGCCGTTGTCGTTGGTCGCGGCCTCGGGCTGGTCGAGGATCGAGACCCGCGCCTTGTCCTCCAGCGCGTGAAGCAGCGCGGGGATGTTGCCGATCCGGTCCTTCATGGCCAGCAGGGTGACGCCGGGCGTCGGGACCGGAGTCACCGAGAAGAGGCCGGTCGCGGGGTCCACCCCGATGGTCGAGAGGCCGAACGACGTGCCGCCGGCGCCGATGAGGCGGCCCTTCGGGTCTTCGAGGTGCTTGAGCTCGACGCCGAGGTCGAAGTTGTCCTTCGCGGTGATCTCGACGACCGTCGCCTTGATGAGGACCTGCGGGCGGCGCTGGTCGAGGCGCCGGATGATCTGCTCCAGGGTCCGGTAGGTGTTCCGGTCGGTGACGATGATGACCGAGTTCGAGCGGATGTCCGCGACGATGGTCGGCTCCGAACCGGTGAGCTGCGTGCTGCCGCCGCCGAAGGTGGTCGGCGGGATCGCGGCGCCCTGGGGGGCGACCGCCTGGCCGGGCTTCACGGCACCCTGGCCGCCGCCGGAGGGGACGCCCTCGGGCCCGACGCCGATGCGGTACATGGCGTTGAGGGTCTTCACGATGTCGAGCGCGTTGGTGTGGCGCAGGTGGGAGATGTAGATGCCGCTCGTCTCGAACTGGGTCTCGGCGTCGAGCCGCTTCACGATCTCCTCGAGCTGCGGCAGGCGGTTGGGCTCCGCGAGGAGCACGACCGAGTTCGTCCGCTTGTCGGCGACGACCTTCACGGACTCGGCGCCCGGCACGCCGGGCACGCCCGGCACGCGGGGCTGGGTCTGGCGCCCGATGAGGGTCTGGACCAGGCCGCCCATCATCTGCTCGATCTCGCTCGCGATCGCGTTCTTGAGCGGCAGGAGCTTGATCTCGATGTCGGGCTTCTTGATGTCCATGATCTTGATGATGTCTTCGAAGCGCTTGATGTTGTAGTCGAAGTCCGTGGCGATCAGGAGGCCGGCGGACTCGATCGACAGCACGTTCTGCGGGAACGAGGCCATGTTGATCAGCGCGGCCTGCACGTCGCGGGGGCTCACGAACTGCAGCTGGAAGATGCGGGTGACGAAACGGTCCTCGGGCTGCGTGATGTCCTTCTGGACCGGGACGTTGCCCTTCCCGGCGATCGGGGCCGGCTTGAGCTTGTAGATCTCCTCGCCTTCCTTGCCAATAGAGTTGAGGGTCAGGTCGGTGACCTGCAGGATCGACAGGTAGGCCTTCCAGAGGACCTCGGGGTCGTCCGCGATGGGCTTGTCGCTGATGAAGTGGACGCGCTTGTTGCGCAGACCCAGGTCCTCGGTCCAGAGGATCGTCTTCTTGGTGATCTTCTGCACCGCGATGGTGAGGTCGTGCAGGTTGACGTCCTGGAGCACGCCGCCCATCTTCTTCGTGTCGTCCTTCTTGTCCTGAGCGGGCAGCAGGCTGCCCATCAGGCACGACAGGATCGCGACGCCGATCAAGCGATTCATCGTCCCTACCCTCGTCTATCTACCGTCCCTCGCCCAGCTCGTCGGCCCAGGTCCCGACGCGCGAATCCTCCAGCGGCGCCGTCTCGGGCTTTCCGCCGAAGGTGAACGTCCCCTGTTGCCCCGCGGCCGCCCGGAGCAGTTGGCCTCGGTCGCCGTCGAGAGCGACCTCGCCCTTCTCCACCCGAGCCACGATCGACTTCTTGATCAGGGTCGTCGGCTCCGGGATCACGGGCTTCTGGCCTTTCACTTCCTTGGATCCGGCGACGCTGGCCTTGATCTCGCGGAGCGAGACTTCCACCCGGCCGGCCACACGGACCCCGTTGTTGGCCCGGTCGCTGATGATCAGCACCTCCGACGCCGGCGCGACGGCCATGACCCGCCCGGCCTCGAGGGTGAATCGGCGCGGCGCCACGAGATCCACCTCGGTCTCTTCATCGAGCAGGAGCTCGGCGGTCCCCGAGGTCAGGCGCATCTTGCAGCCCTTTTCGGTGACCAGCCGATCGCCCGCCGAGAAGGTCATGCCTTCGAGCACGGGACGCCAGTCGCCGCTCTCCCGGTCCCGGAAGTTGGCGCCGTGCGTCACGGTCGCTACCGTGAAGGGAGTCCCGCCCCCGCGGAGGTTCAGCGCCGCAACGACGACGAGCAGGAACACGGCCGCCGCCGCCAGCGGGATCCAGGCGACGGACCGCGGACGGACGAGGAGCTTCTCGGCCTGGTCGCCGTGGGCGCGGAGCATGGCCGACACCGCGGCGGAGCGCCGCTCGGTCGAGGCCGCGACGGGAGCGGCCCGGCGCAGCGCGCCCAGGGTCCGGCCGATCGCGGCCTCCTCGGCCCGGCATTCCGGGCAGGACTTCAGGTGGGCGTGGACCTCGGCCGCCGGTTCGGCGTCCAGGTCGCCCAGTGCCAGGCCCGAAAGGGCCTTCCGGACATCGGAGCACGTCATGGGGGTCATCCTCCTTGGGCCGCGGGGTTCCGGTCTTCACCCGCGCCCATGAGCTGGGACAGGTCCTTGAGCGCCTCGTGGATCCGGAACTTCACCGTCCCTACGGGCGCGTTCTGAATTCGAGCGATCTCGGAGTACTGCAGCCCTGCGTAGATGCGCAGCACCAGGGCCTCCCGCTTGATGGGCGAGAGCTTCGACAGGTTGGCGCTGACGCGGCGCTCATCCTCGGTCGCCTCCGCGCGGTCCTCCGGCGCGGCGGCGCCCGAGCGCAGCACGTCCTTAAAGTAGATGATCCGGCCCTTCTCCTCGGAGCTGGCGGCGTCGAGGGCCATCTCGCGGTGGCGCCGCTTGGCCTTGAGCCAGTCCAGGCTGAGGTTCCGGGCGATCGTGAAGATCCAGGTGGTCAGCGACGCCTCGGGGCGGAACGAGCCCAAGGTCTTGACGACGCGGACGAAGGTCTCCTGGAAAAGGTCCTCGGCGACGTTGCGCTCCCCGACGAAGCGGAGGATGAAATTGACGAGGGGTTTCTCGACCCGCTCGACCAGTTCGCGGTACGCGGCGGCGTCTCCGCGCGCGCAGCGCCGCAGGAGATCTTCGTCGTCGTTCATGTCCTCCCCTTGACCGGACGTCACTAAAGCCTCCTTCTAACGATCACAACCCAGTAGGGTTGGGGATACTAAGTATTTTCGGCATTCCGTGCAGCCCGGAAACAGGAAACCGGAAACAGGAAGCAGAAGAGGGGGTCCCCCCTCCTGCCCCCCAAGGGGGACGTGCGCCCTCCCCGCAGGGGAGGGACGGGGTGGGGGTGCGGCTCTTCTGTTTCCTGTTTCCCGTTTCCTGCTTCCCGTCCGGATTTCGTGCAAGGTTGCAGGGTTTGGATTCCAAGGTCCGTCTAGATTCCGTGGAGAGGGTTGTGATACAGTGAGGAGCACGATGCCGCGCCAAGCTCAGCGCCGCCAGGGAACTTCCGAACGGGACGATGCCGCCCTGATCACCCGTTCGCTCAGCGGCGAGACCGAAGCCTTCGAGCAGCTCATGGCGAAGTACGCCAACCTCGTCGGCTCGATCGCCTACAACATCGTGGGCGACGTCCACGTCGCGGGCGACATCACGCAGGACACCTTCCTCAAGGTGTTCCGGAACCTGCGGAACCTGGACGACCCGAAGCGCTTCAAGGGCTGGCTCTGCTCCATCGTCCGGACGACCTGCGTCGACTTCCTCCGCAAGGAACGGGTGAAGCCCACCTCGCTCGAGAAGATCACCGACGAGGGCCTGGAGCCCGAGGGCGAGTTCCTGGGCACGGTGTTCAAGCAGACCTCGACGGAGCTCGAGGAGCTCCGCGAGAAGGTCCTGCACGTGGTCAACGCGCTCCCGAAGATCTATCAGCAGATCATCCTGTTGCGGCACCTGAGGAAGATGACGTATCGTGAGATGGGCGATTTCCTGGGGCTGCCCGTCGCGACGATCGAGTCCCGGCTGTACCGGGCGCGCTTGATGCTCAAAGACAAGCTGATGGACCTGTACTGGTAAGAAGAAGCAGAAAGCGGGAAGCAAGAAGGGAAGGACGATGGCCTGCGGCGACGACATGAAGACCCTGCTGTCCCGGCACGTGGACGGCGAGCTCTCCCCCGAGGAGCGCGCGCGCGCCGAAGAGCACGTCGCCGCCTGCGCCCCCTGCCGCGAGCTGCTGCAGATCTTCCAGAAGAACGAGAGCATCCTCTCCAACGCGCTGTCGACGGAGTCGTTCGGCAACACGGTCATCGAGTCGGTGATGAGCGAGCTGAAGAGCGAGGAGCCTCCCATCGAGGCCAAGCCGCTGGACGACGAGATGACGCCCTGGTCCCGCCGCCCGCTGTTGCACCTCGCCGCGGCGGCGCTGCTGGTCGTCGGCCTGGTGGTGGTGCTGAACGCCTCCCACTCCCGAGAGCTGGAGAAGGTGGCCTCGAAGATCGATTCGCTCAAGGAACGGGTCCAAGAGCAGAACGGAATCATTTCCAAGATCAGCGACGACGCCAGCCGTACGATCGCCAGCCTGCGGGTGAAGGACGCCGCGGAAGGCTCCCCCGACCGTGCCATCATCCTGGCCGACATCGCCCCCCACCACCTGATCGTGAGGGGCGTCTTCGACCTGAAGCAGTTCGGCTCCTTCGAGCTTTTCCGCCGCAACGAGGGCCAGGGCGACGACGCCTTCGTGAAGATCAGCGGGAATCGCCGCCTCGCCTCCCCCGAGCATATCGACACGGCGGTGCAGCCCGGGCAGGGCTACGTCTATAAGTTCCGCGCCTACAGGACGGGCAAGGACACGGAGCACGTCGACTCGTTCCCCTACACGATGCGGGTCCCGCGGGTTCAGGAGCCGGTCGCCGAGCGGACCATCCGGGTCCAGTGCGTGGACATCGGCGCCAGCTTCAAGGTCGGCAAGTTCCTGCTGCACCGGCTCGTGGACGGCCGGAACGTCACCGAAGAGTTCTGCATCAAGCCCGGCGACCGCCTGGGCGAACTCCGCGAGGTGGCGGGCGTCGGCAACGTGGACTTCCGCACCAACCTCACGCTCGAGAAGCTCGAGGACGGCAACCAGACGCTGACCGTGTACTACACGAAGGCGGTCCTGGACTCGAAGGGCCAGCCGATCATCGAGCGCGGGATCGGCGGCGTCGAGGAGCCCAAGACCGAGCAGAAGGAAGGCGTGCTGAGCATCCGCCCCAACATGCGGGCGTGCTTCCGGAGCGTCGGGGCCGCGGCCGCCGACGTGGACATCTGGAAGGGCAGCAACCTTTACGTCCGCTCCCAGGACTAATCACGGCAACCCCGAAAGGGGTTTGCTCTCCGCTCACAACATTACGACATTGTAATATTTTGATATATAAGTATGACCAGGCTTACTTCGAGGTGAGCTCGAAGACGCCTTCCCAGTCGGGCGGCGGCGGCATGATCTGGAAGACCTTCGCCCGCTCGATGTAGGTCACGCTGGGTTTGTCCCCGGGCTTCGACGCCAGCGCCTTCTGGAAGAGCTCGATCGACTCCGCCCAGCGCCGCTCCTTGAAGGCCGCCAGGCCCGCCGCGTAGGCCCCCAGGAACCCGGCGTCCAGCGGCAGCACCCCTCCGGCCAGCCCGAGCAGCTCGTAGATCCGCACCGGCTTCCGCTTCCCCACCACCCGGATCCGGTCGAGCTCCCGCACCGCGACCTTCTCCGCGACCAGGTCCCAGGTCGCCTCGCTGATCATGATCGACGTGTCGTACTCCTTGTTGGCCCCCTCCAGGCGCGCGGAGAGGTTGACGTTGTCCCCGAGGACCGTGTAGTTGGAGCGGTAGAGCGACCCGACGTTCCCCGCCCGCACTTCCCCGCTGTGGATGCCGATCCTCATCTTCACCTCGGGCAGCCCTTCCTTGGCGAACTCGGCATTCAGCGACTTCAGCACCTGCTGGCAGTCGAGCGCGGCCTTGCAGGCGTTGAGGGCGTGGTGCGGCGCGGGCACCGGGATGCCGAAGAGCGCCATGATGCCGTCGCCGATGTACTTGTCCACGAAGGCCTCGTGGCCGATCAGCGCCTGCGTCACCCGGTCCAGGTAGCGGTTGATGAAGGGGAACAGCACCTCCGCGTCCATCTTCTCGGTGATCGACGTGAACGACTTCACGTCCGAGAAGAAGAAGGTCCCGATCATCTTGCGCGGCTGCGAGAGGAACTCGGGGTGCTCCATCAGGATCTTCACCAGCGCCGGGCTCGTGTTCTTCTCGAGCTCGCGCTGCAGCTTGCGCTTCGAGCGCTGCGTCACGAGCTCCTTGTAGGCCGTCACGCCCGCGAAGCTCAGCAGCGCCGTCACGAGCGGCCCCGCGCCCGTGACCAGGATCGCCGGCCCGGTGAAGAGGACCCAGAAGAGGCCGAGCGACCCCGCGGCCGTCGCGAGCGTCGCGACCGCGCTGGCCGTGGCGTTCCAGTGGGTGACGTAGAACGACACCAGCAGGCCCAGCGCGAGCAGGGTGACGAAGTTCACCCAGCCCGGGGCGCGGCGGATCACCTGTCCCGTCAGAGCCATGTTGGCGACGTTGGCCAGCACGTCCACGCCCGGCGTCAGGGAGCCCACGGGCGTCGCGTGAAGGTCCCCGCTGGCGGTGGCCGCCGACCCGATGAAGCAGATCTTCCCGTTGATGCGGCCCCGCAGCGCGGCCTCGCTTTCGAAGCCCTGCACGAGCTGATCCCTCTGGGCCACGCGGTTGGAGCGGAGATCCGACAGCCGCTTGATGAGCCGGTCCTTGCCGGAATTCGCCGCGATCCCCTGGTCGTACTGCGCGATCTCGCTGTCGAAGTCCGTGATCATGCGGGCCCGGATCTCGTCCATCTTTGTCTCGATGGCGCGGAGTTCCTCGGGCGGAAGCGTCGACTTCCCCTGGAGGGCCAGCGAGAGCCGGTCACTCAGCTCCAGATACTTCTTATGGAGAGGCTGCCGCTCTTCGTCACTCAGACCGCGAATGATCTCCCGCAGACTCCGGTCCGATCGGTCGTAGCGCCCCTCGTAAAACGAGAGGATCTGACCGAAGCGAAGGTGCTCGAAGCAGGCGTTCCGCGGCTTCCACCGGTTGCCCGCCCAGTTGACGAGCAGCCGTCCGTCCGCTTCCAGAGGGAGCGTGACCGCATCCGTCCCTCCCCGCAGTTCGGCAACCCCGGGCCCGAGCCGGCCCGACTTGGCCGACAGGGCCCGAGCCGCCGCCTCCAGGCCGAGGTACGAGAAGGACCGATCCTGGTAGGACAGATGGGTCCAGGGCCGTCTCATGACGCCGTCCGAGTCCGGCTCGGCGTTGACGCAGCCGACGCTCTGCGCGGGCTCGAGGAAGGGGTACAGCGGCGGCAGGAGCCCGCTGGCGCGCCGGCCCCTCCACTCCGTTCCCTCCACCGCCACCGGCAGCGACTTCGCATCGATCGCCCGCCGGCTTTGCCACATCCAGAACGCATTCTGTAGAAGCTTGAGCGCGCGCGGCTGAGCGTCAACCTCGACGTTCGGAAGAATCGCCTTGCGGAGGTTGAGGAAGGATAGGTCGGGCTTCCCGTCCAGGGTGTCGCCGACGATCGAGACGAAGGCCTGTTCGCGGGCCCGCTCAAACTCCTCCCTCAAGAGCGCCGGGGAAACGCCGCTTCCCCGGGCCACCTCGTCCAGTTCCGCGAGCGGGTTCTTGAGAAAGGCCGCCTTGATGGCCGGGTACGACGCCATGAGGGCCGGAGAGAGAGGCGTCTGCAAGTCGAAGCTGTACGCGACGCAGACCTTGCCGGAACGGCGGATGGCGGCGTGGAGCTTGCGGTCCTCGTCATTCATGAGGTACGCGCCCGACTCCGGATCGAAACTCCCGGGCCGCGGGATCGTCGATTTGAACTGGACGTCGAAGACGATCTGGCTTGCCCCCAGCCGATCGAGCGCCAGAATCACCTGCGCGTAGGCGTCCCGCGGAGGCGGCCAGGGAAGCTCGCGCAGGGTGAGATCGTCGATGTCGATGTAGACGATCTTGTCGGACTCGCGGATCGGCGGCCGGCGCTGGAAGGCAACGTCGAGCACCCGCAGCTCCAGCGGTTCCGTCAGACCCGTCGACGCCGCCGCTCCGCAGAGCAGCGCGAGCAGGAGCCCGACGATCATGCCGAGGCGAGGGTCACCGCGCTCGATCGCGCGCCGCAGGAAGTAGCGCCGGGTGGAGGCGACGCTCACGCGGTTAGTCTACGACGACGGGCCGCCCGCCGCAGGACCAGAATCGGAAGCAGCCACTCCAGGCCGACGAACCCGCAGCGGGAGCCGCCGGAATCGGCGTCCGTGATCCCTGAGGGCGGCGCCGGCGGCATGCTCCCCGGCGCGGGCGACACGCCGGACGAGAAGGACGCGCCCGAGGGCTTGGTGACCAGGCCGGGCTGGAAGACGAGATACGCGGGCTTCCCGCTGATGTTACGCACCCAGACGCCCTGCCCCGCGATCAGGTTGGGTGCCAGGAAATAGCCGCCGCCCACGAACTCGACCGCCGGGTCCACGATCAGGAGCCCCGCCGCCGTCGTCGTCCCGACGGGCCCGGCCCCGAAGTTCGTGGGGTCCGTGGTCACGCGGACGCTCGCCCAGGGAATCTGCCCCGTCAGGCCTCCCGCGTTCGTGTCGGGAACCGAGACGAGGTTGAACCCCGTGTTGAGCGGGATCACCCGGTTGGCGCCGGCGTCGTTCTGCCGCACGTCCGGCTCGCTCATCGTGAGCGTCGCCCCGTTGCGGGTCAGGACCCAGAACGACTCGCCGGCCAGGT
>Ga0310811_10000707_pt1 | contig 42832 bp, 32 predicted proteins | sample YCmetagenome_FD_207642 | JGI IMG/M metagenome (GOLD analysis project Ga0310811, IMG submission 207642) | Soil microbial communities from experimental microcosm in Duke University, North Carolina, United States - YC | ecosystem: Engineered > Artificial ecosystem > Soil microcosm > Unclassified ...
ATGAAAGATCGCGCTGCCCTCGATCCGGCCGGCGGCAGAAAGCGCCACCCGGACCGCGTCGATCACCAGGCCCGCACGCATGTGCTCGGCCATCGACCACCCCACCACTTCCCGGGTGCACGGGTCGATCACCGTGGCCAGATACAGCCAGCCCTCGGCGGTCGGGGAATTACGTGATCTCCCCGACCAGCCGGATTCTCCCCGGCGTGACCACGGCGAAGTCCGGCCTGATCAGGTCGGACGCCGGCGGCGCCTTCTTATCGGCCTTGGCCGAGGATTTCCGTTTTCACCGGGTGAACCCGGCGATGCCGCGCTCGCGCATGATCCGGACCACCCGCTTCTTGTTCACGACCTGGCCGCGGGCGCACAGCTCCCGGGTGACGCGCATTGCGCCGTACGCGCCGCCAGATCCCACGTGAATCTCGGCGTTCTCCGCCACCAAGATCGTGCGCGCCCTGGGCGAAATCCTGAAAGTGCGTGCCGACCCCGACCCGGCGGATAAGACTGCGCTGTACAAAGCACTAGCCTCGGCGCTTCGGTAGCGTTGTTCAGGCTGTTCCCCTGGTACGCGGGAGTGCTTCTTGAGCTGAGATGAGCCGGCTCTTGTGGGCGTGGGATCGGCCGATTCGAGGAGCGCTTCCCGGGTGATCGGCCGGAGGCGGGTGCCTGTGCTTGCGGAGTCCCGAGCGGGATCGGTTGCGTATGACGCCGTGGTGCGAGGCGCGATTGCCGACGAAGTCGTGGCCGCCTGCGCGCCGTGGACGTTGCCGGGGGTGTGGCATCCTTGAGCGCGTCGTCGATCAGGAGGAGACCTGAGATGGGTCAGCTCTCTGGCACGCCCGCCGCGTTTCAGCGCTCCCCTCTCAGCGCGGACGAGAAGGTCCGGGCCGAGGTGAACTTTGTCCCCTATGTCGCCCAGGCGCTCGTTGCCGAGGGACGGTTCGAGGTGACCGCCGATAGCCTCGAGCTGGTGGAGTTGTTCCAGAACGTCGCTCGCAGGGTGGGCGAGGTGCTTCGGCAGCCGGTGGTCACGTATGCAAACGGCGAGGTGGTCGTGATCACTTTCGACCCGGAGTACCCGTCCGTCCTCATGGGCGAAGGCACCCTCGCCGTTCGGGACTGACTGCCGGATTCTTTGTGGCAGCGCTGGCCCTCGCACCGTCCAAATCGTGGTCCTGATACGCGAAAGAGCTCGCTGAACTGGGATGATGCGGCGAGGCCCCGTTCGGCATCCTGTGTCCCGGGCCAGGCCGGGTCGAACCCCGCCGCCGACCACATCGAGGTACTCGACGCCGCGCTCGCGCAGATCCCGGACGAGCACCGGCGCGGCACACCCGTCCTGGTCAGGACGGATACCGCTGGGCACGCACGCGTTCCTCACGCACATCAGATCCCTGTGCGAGCACGGCCTCGACGTGCGTTTGTCGGCCGGCACGCCGATCGAGGAGACGATCCGACAGGCGATCACGGCACTGCCGGCGACCACGTGAGTCATCGGCAGACCCTTGGTGTCGGTGACCAGGTACCTTTTCCTGCCGCCGAGACCCCTGCCGTTATCCCGGTTCCGGGATAACGGCTGGGGTCTCGGCCGAGACGGTCTCGGCGGCCTTCACCGACTGGGAGTCTTCTCTGAACTACCAGGGATGATGGCGCTCGCCTGATTTTGTATGTGACTGCTCGGGTTGAGGGCACCTTCGGATGGTTTGTACATAGTGGGCTGGCGAGGCGTCCGGCGGGCCCGGTGAATCCTGACCCGCCGTTGGCCGCCTCGGCCCTGGCGGTGTCGGTGGCTGTCGCACAGGAGATCAGCTGCTGTAGTAGGCGATGGTGACCCTGCCGTTGCCGTCGGGGGTGGCCACACCGCTGGTGATCTTCGCCCCGCTGGGCCCGGCGCTGGACCCGCCGCCTCCCCCACCACCGCCGCCCGCGTGGTAGCCGTAACCGTCATTGCCACCCGCTGCGCCCCCGCCGCCGCCGTAGACGCCGCCTCCCCCACCACCACCGGCGCTGCTACAGATGCCAGCGCCGGCGCCCCCGTGGCCGAGCCTCCCGCCGTGAGCCTGCCCGCCGAACACGTTCGCGGCATTGCACAGGGTGCCCACACCACCGTCACCACCCGCGCCGGGGGAGGTCGCAGTCGCCCCCTGCCCGCCGCCGCCACCGCCGCTCTCGTTGTACCCCTGATTCCCGGCGACGCCATCTTTGCCGGTGGCTCCCCCGGCGCCGCCCGCGCCCCCCAGGATGAGACGGTTGCCGCCGGTGCTACCGCCCCCACCGCCGCCGCCGGCGGTTTCGAGCCGCTCGTCCAGAGCGAACGCGCCGAAGCGGATGTCGGATGCCCCACCGCCACCACCGCCCCCGGCACCGCGGTGTCCGCCGTGGGCGCCCCCGTTGAAGCCGCCGGCAGCCATCTGACAGCCCGTGGCCTTGTTCCCGTAGACCGAGTCTTCGCCTCTACCGCCGACGTTGACCTGCAGGACCCGCACTCCCCGCCCCAGCCTCGCCGGAAGCCCCACCGGCTCCGCCTTCAACTCGGCTCCAGCCCCGCCGAGACCACTGCCGTTGTAACTGCCGCCATAGAAGCCGCAGCCCGTGCCGCCGGCGGCGCCGATCAGGTCGACGAAGAGGTAGGTCACCCCCACGGGAACAGTGAACTCCTGCGAGTGGCCGGTGTAGAAGTACTTACAGGTCACCAGGGAACCGGGACCGGTAAGGCTGCACCCGGACGGAAGCGCCTGGGCCGCGGCGCGACCGGGGGACACGGCGGACAGCAAGCCGGCCATGGTCACCGCGACGCCCCCGACGATCAGAACCGCCCTGGGCCGCGTCGGTCGGCCGGATGCCGATTCGCGCCCTCCGGGCTGAGAGGCTTCGTTCTCCGGCGCAGCCTTGCGCCACCTCGACAACACGACGCACAACCTCCTGACAGCGCGTCCGCGCGGAACGCCGACGCGATCGAAGACGGGCCACCGGCCCGGCGACCACGACAACGACCGCCTCCGGGCCTGATGTAGTTCCGCCATCAAGAGATCACCCAGCAGATACCCGAGCCGGGAGCAAACCGGGCCCCAACCGGGAAAAGCACCCTTTTGGGCTTATCCACAGATAATCATCCCAGCGCGTGCCGCGCCGGATCCCACGCTCACCCCGCCGGCCTCTTCCATCTCGGCATGCCTCTACCGCCGTCCGTTCGGCCCAGCGCACAGTACTCGGGCCGCCCCCGCCAAGCCGACCGGCAACTGACCTGAGCAGCAACCAGCATCTCCAGGCCCGTGACCTGCCCGGATGCGGGCAGCCGAGGAAGGCATGGCGGGGTTCCGGGGGTTTTCCGGCCCGTCGCCTCAGCCGCCGAGATCTCGAAGCCACGATCGTCCAGCCGGTACCTGAAGGGGGCAGTTCGGCCTGCGGCCTGCCGCCGCTCGATGAATAATCGGGCTTAGTGGCGCGATCTCCGAGGAGTGCTCATGTGCCGATGGCTCGCCTATTCCGGCTCCCCCATCCTGCTCTCCAACGTGCTGTACACACCGATCCACTCGTTCATCGACCAAAGCCTGCACTCCCGGCTCGGCGCCGAGACCACCAACGGCGACGGCTTCGGCATCGGGTGGTACGACGGCCAGGACGCCCCCGGCGTCTTCCACAGCACTGAGCCGGCCTGGAACGATGCGAACCTTCGCGAGGTAGCCCACCACACCACCTCGCCACTGTTCTTCTCCCACATCCGGGCCGCCATCGGCTCGGCGGTCCAGCAGACCAACTGCCACCCATTCCGCCACGGCCGCTGGCTGTGGATGCACAACGGCTTCATCGACGGATACGCCAAGTACAAGCGCGACCTGGCCTTCGCCATCGAACCTCAGTACTATCCGCAAATCGCCGGAACGACCGACAGTGAGCTCATGTTCTACCTGGCGCTCACCTTCGGCCTACAGGACGACCCGCCTGCGGCCGTGGCCAAGGCGGTCGGATTCGTCGAGGCCCGCGGACGGCAAGCCGGCGTCCAGTACCCCTACCAGGGGACGATCGTGACCAGCGACGGCGAGTCGATGTGGGCCTTCCGCTACTCGAGCGAGGGAAAGTCACGGACCCTTTTCTTCACCAGGGACGTCCCGACCCTGCGCAAGCAATACCCTGAGGCAACCGTATTACAAGAGGTTTCCGACGACGCCCGCCTGGTGGTATCGGAGCCGGTCGGGAACCTGCCCGGCGCCTGGGCAGAGGTGCCCGAGGCATCTTACGGCGTGGTTCGACAGGGGCACGACTCCCTGCACCCATTCGTTCCCCAGTCACCAGAGTGATCGACCTCGGTGCGTCGGCGTGTCACGCCGGCGCACCGCCGGACGTATGGACGAGCCCCGCCCCGGTAATGCGCGGCTCCGGCATTGCACCGCCACGGCCCCTCCCACCCACTACCTGCGACTACCGGGCATGCCAGCCTCTTCGAATAGAACTTGCGGGCGAAGTTCCTCCCCGTGACGCTGAGGCTGATCTTCCTGGTGCCGGCTTCCAGGGCTCGAACGTCGATGGCTTCGAGCCCCGCGCGTCCACCCCCTCAACCACATGCCAACGGCCAGGTGATCCTGCCGTGGCCGCCGACACCGCACCAACGTGCGGTAACGCCGATGGCGAGCTCGGTATATACCGTCGGCGATGAACCCGTATCCACGTCGGGAGAGGCGAAGAATCGCAGGCTGCCACCTATCGCTTCATCTCCTGCGTGCGCAGCGACCCCCAGGTGCTGGCCTACCGCCAGCCGGCTGGCTACGCCATCGCCCGCGAGCTGGCCGGCCGGTGCTGGTCGCTCGCCACCCTGCCCGAATAGGCAGGGCCCATAGGCCGGTCGGCCGGCGACCCGGCGGCGGCAGCGTGAGGAGCGACCCGCGACGGCACTATGAGCAGCGGCCCATAACGCCACGCTCGATCTCTAGACCCGCGCAACCGCTCCGGCCGAACAGCCCGTTCTGACACGCACGCCACCGCGCACCGGCCGGCCCCCATGCCCGCCACCAGCGCCCGGCACCCGACAACCCCGGACGCCGACACCGCACTGCCTCTTGGCAAATCGACCTACATATCAGTGCCGTATCAGCCTACGTTCACCCGGTAGAGGGTTGATCACCGTACTCGGCCAAGGTTGCGTGTGGACGACGGGTACAGTGGGTGCGGGTCACGACTGGCGCTGTAGGTGGAGTACCACCGGGGAGTGGCCCGGCCGACTCGGTCTGTGCCGCGCGCCTGGGCGATCCCTCGCGATCACCTGGAGCAGCGTATGAGCGTGGCACCTACCGCCCGTCTGATGGACGGCTCTTCTCTGGCTGCGCGTGTTCTTGCCGAGGCAGGCGAGCGCGCGGCCGAGATTACCGATCGAACCGGAGCGCGGCCGTGTCTGGCTACCGTCCTGGTCGGTGACGATCCGGCTTCGGCCACCTACGTGAGGATGAAGCAGGCTCGCTGCCGGGAAGCGGGGATCGACTCGCGGCACGTCGCGCTTCCCGCATGCGCGTCTACCGCGGAGGTCGTCAAGGCCGTGACCGCGTTGTCCGAGGACCGTGGCGTCCACGGCATCTTGCTGCAGCATCCGGCCCCGCCCGGTGTGGACGAGCGCGCGGCGTTCGAGGCGGTCGACCCGGCCAAGGACGTGGATGGGGTGACCCTGCATTCGTACGCGACGATGAGCTTCGGACTGCCCGGATTCGCCTCCTGCACGCCGGGCGGGATCATGCGGCTACTCGACGAATACGGTGTCGACCTCGCCGGAAAGCACGCAGTCGTGGTCGGGCGTAGCCCCATCCTCGGCAAGCCGATCGGGATGCTGCTACTCGGCCGGGACGCCACCGTCACCTACTGCCACTCCCGCACCGAGGACCTGCACCGGATCACCCGAAGCGCCGACATCCTGGTCGCAGCGGTCGGACGCCCTCGGTTGATTCCCGGCGAGGCCGTCAAGCCCGCGGCGGTTGTCATCGACGCCGGCTACAACCCGGGCAACGTAGGAGATGTGGACTTCGAGTCCGCCAGCCGCACGGCTGGCCTGATCACCCCGGTACCCGGCGGGGTCGGCCCGATGACCATCGCCATCCTGCTCGAGCAGACCGTCGCCGCTGCCGCGCGGCAACTCGACCTCACGCCTGAATGAGCCTCACCGTGCAGGCCGGGTGCGGCCGCAGGGATCCGCTGGTCAGGCGGCGTTCGCCCGGTTGACGATGCGGGGTAACTGCTGGTCATCGACGTGGCGGTTGCGCCAGGTGATGTATGTAGCGGCGGATCATGCTGCCCTGTTCCTGGTGGGTTCGGTGGTCGGTGCCGTCGAGCGCGAAGTAGCGCAGCGCGGTGAACTGGGCTTCGATCCTGTTCAGCCAGGAGCTGTTAGTCGGGGTGTAGGCGAGCTCAACGTTGTTCGCCTCGGCCCACGCCCCGACACGGCGATCGCGCTTGGCTGAAGCGGACCATGGCCAGCCAGGCGTGGTGGCCCGGGCGCCATGCGTTGCCAGCACCGGTGTAGACCGGGCCACCCGCTGAATCGGGAATCCTTGCGCCTCAACCCGAGTTGGCTCACGTTGGTGCGCACGGCGCAGGCAATGGGCACAGTCCGGGTCGGGGAACCGATTCAGGTGACGTGCATGTCAGGCTAGTGAACTGCGGCGTGCGTCAGCCACTGTGCGGCGCGCGTCCCTCCACGCGATCAGCGCCGTGCGGGCCCGCGGCGAAGCAACCTGCTCGCCCCGCCGCCGGGCGCGAAGCTGCTCTTTCAGCCAGGCCGGCGCGTGCGCCTGCTCTATCGCCTGCGTCTTCGTCAGCAGTTGGCCCATCTGCAGCGCGTAACGACCCCGGGCCATCGAGGTCAGCCCCAGATCGGCGATGACTGGGTCCAGCCACCACAACGGTCTGCGAGCCGCGCGCGCCCAATACCCGCGCAATTCGGCATACGCGGCGCGGCGGATGTCGTCGTCGGTCACCAGCGGCAGAACAGCGGTCGGTGCCCGACCCAGGACAGCGAAACCGTGCCGGACGAGCTCAGCCCGCGTCACTGCGGACACCACGCGCTGGACGAGCGAGCCGTGCGTCCACGTCGGGTGCGGCACCGCCAGGTCGGCGAGCACACCGGCATCCACGTACACACACCCCAGGTCGACTCCCCGAGCTACTCCCTGGTCCAGCTCGCGGTGCAGACTGGCAAGGCTCTCCTGCCGGACCGCGTCGACCGGGCCATCGGTCAGGGCCACCAGGTCGAGATCACTGACACCAGGGATGTAATCCCCAGTGGCCAGGGAACCGGCCACCATCAGATCGGTTACCCAGCGCAGCGCGTCCAGACGCTCGGCAAGGTCACGGACGGCCGGAGGCACATAGGTCATCCCGTCAGCCTACAAGCCCGGATCGGTGCGAGTCCGGCTCCCACAAACCGACAACGCACAGGTCACCCCCGCTGAACCGGGAATCCTTACACCTCAACGGCACCCACCTCACATCAGACCACGAAGTCCGACTGCCGTATTAGACGCCACTGCGGCCGGACCGGGCAAGGCCGCGATCCACCCAAGAATGTCAGCATGCTCAGGAGTCAGACGCCGCCGGATCAACTCCCCGGGCACCGTGTCGATCGCGCACGCCACCACGCTATGGGCGTGTACATCCAACCCCACGCTCGTACGCTCGGAAAACACCGGGCCTCCCGCAAATGTAGGCACTACCGGCCAGAGTCCAACCGGTCGCCAACCCACCACAACTTGCGAGCGAGGCCCGGCCTCACAAACCTGCACCTACATGCCATCTAGCGATGCCTGCTTCCTCACGCCTTGCCACCTGACTCAAGGTACGGAAGCCTTCCCTGGTAAATGCCTGGTCCTGACCGGGAATCGTCCGCCGAACGGATGCCGTCATCCGCATCTCGAGGAGGGTCGTCGCCAAATCGTGAACGGTCCTGATCGCTGGCACGGGAGCCGGTTCCGGAAGCAGGGTACGAATGAAGAGCGGGACGAGCCCCGCCTCGGATCGGTAGTGAACATAGGTGCCATCCGGTCGCCCGTCTGCCTTGGAAGCTCCAAACACACTTCGCCAGCCTGCGCCCGGCTCTGCGGTAAGGACAGCAGGACTCGGGAAGTCCGGGAACCGGCCGGGGCCGGCGTCGGCGGGTGGGGTGGTGTTGGACTGCATGCAATAAGTCTCCTTGGGAAGATTTTGACTGGCGCGCACCATTGTCTAGACCTGACGCACAATCAGTTATGCGTTTCTTTCCTTCGACTTCTCAAGGATATTCGAGATATGGAACTTCACCGTCTCCTCGACGACGCCGAGCTGGCGCGCGATCTGCCGATTCGGCGTTCCCTGAAGCACTAAGACGAGCACTTCAGTTTCCCGGCGAATTAATATGTTCGAGTGGACTTGTAAGCCGTCATCAAAGCTCTGCGAACTCATGCTATAGCCAGAGTAACCCGACATGCGAGCTTCAATGCTGAAGATTTCCTTTAAGCCACCCTATTGTGGCTCTTCGAGCCTTAGTAGTGCTGGCCGTGTGATGCGGTCTACGGCGCGTCGGCAACGAAGTCGACCTCGCTCTCGCAGGCGTGGCACCAGTGCGTGAGGATAGATGCGAGGTCGGCGACGGCGCTGCAGTCGGGGCATATGAGCCGGCTCGGGCCGCCAGAGTCTGGTCCGGAAGCATCACCGATCTCGGTATCGCGGGCCTTCTCGATCTCGAACGGGTCTGGTCCCAGAGGTACGATCCGGTGTGGGCGTTGGGCTGGCCAGGGCGGTAGGACGTGGTACTTCGGGTTGCCTACGAGCCCGCCGAGAAGCCAATCAGAGAGCTCGTCTTCGGTGTGTGTCCAGCATAGGTTCTGGCCGTCGTAGATGCTGACCGTCCACCGGGACTCGTCGTGGTTGCGGAGGCAGAACTGGTCGCCGTCGGGCGTGGTGGCCCACAGAAGCAGGCCGCCGGGACGGGGAAGCGCCTCGGGGCCGGCCTGGTCGGTCGTCGAGTCCCGGCATCAAGCGGGCTCCGAAGTAAGCGCCGACTGTGGCCAATGTCCGAGGGCCGTAGAGAACGATCTGATCAGAGATGATCGAATCGCCGAATGCGGACAGGACCTCGAGCACATCCTGCGGCAGGACGATTCCCCAGTCGCGCGCCACCTGCTCCAACTCGCGCGTATCCACGGCACCCGCGGGCACGCCGAGCTGCGAGCTGAACTCCTCCAACTGCCTCACGACGAACCCCCACTCAAAGCGTCGCACCTGCCCGAGAGCTCCGGACACGGGCTTCCGAGGCGTCTGCCGGACTCCGCTTGTAATGACGCAGGTTACTGAGACTCGAACATCCAGGCGAGGGCCACGGGCTTGGACAACGATACGACACGGTTGCCGGGGCTCGGCGGGGTGGCGGTCACCCGCGTCGAACTGCACGAGCGGGACAATCCGATGCCGACTCTCGTGACCATGGACGAGGCGGCGCGTTGCTGCCCGGGCTGCGGGATGTTCTCGACCAGCGCCCATTCTTGCCGTCCGCGGTCGTCCCCTCCACCGCGATCATCGACCGGCACGGGAAAGCCGCCGTGCGCATCCTCGGCGCCGTCACCGAACCCGCACTCACCATGCAGCGTGATCTGTGCCCTGATCGTCCCCACCCGCGCGGCCTGCTACACAGACTGCTCTTCTAGTGCCACAGTGGTCTCACGTTCGACGTCGACGGGTGAGGGGCGAGGGGTGAGGCCGGTGCGGGGGCGGGGCTTGCGAGTCGGCACGGTGGTCGCCACCACGCTCCTCGCCGTCATCGGGGCCGACGGTTGCCGGGCTCAGGGCGTGGCCACTCCGCTGAGCGCATCGACGAGCGCGCCGGCGCGCGGCTCGAGTACCGTCGCCTCCGGCTCGGCGAGCGGTGTCCGGCCGGTCGGCATTCCGGGCAGTTGGCGGCTGGTCTTCGATGACGAATTCGGCGGCAGCAAACTCGATACGACACGCTGGTCGACCGGCTGGCTGGCCGCCGGAATCACACCGGGCGTGAGCGACCTCGAGGAGGACTGTGACGACCCGGCGCAGGTCGCGGTCGCGGACGGAACACTCGAGCTCGGCATCGCGCAGACGTACGAGTACTGCGCCGGCAAGACGCAGCCGTACGCCGTGGGGGCGGTGAACAGCGAGGGGAAGGCCTCGTTCCTCTTCGGTGCGTTCGAGGCGCGCATCTACCTGCCGCGCGTCAAGGGCGCGTTCATCGCGGACTGGCCGACGTGGTGGATGGACGGAGAGAACTGGCCGGTCGACGGCGAGATGGACATCATGGAGGGCCTGTCCGGCAACGCGTGCTACCACCTGCGCTACAGCGCCACGCACGCCGACGGGCTGTGCGTCGACGGCAGCTTCGCCGGCTGGCACACCTACGCCGCGGACTGGGAGCCCGGCTCGGTCACGTACTACTACGACGGGGTCGAGGTCGGCCAGATCACGAACTCCGGCATCACGCCCGCCGCGCAGTTCCTGGTCCTGAGCTACTCCGTGCACAGAGATTCGAACTTCACAGCGGCGCCGTCGACGATGCGCGTGGATTACGTGCGCGTCTGGCAGCATTGACGAATTTCGCCCGAAAGCACGCGCTCCCGTACCCACGACGGCGAGCGCGGGAGTCTACCCGGCGCGACGCGGGCACGCGGGGCACACCCGAGAGAACGGACGTGTGACCTGGGTCCCGCGCACGGTGCGTGAGCCATCGAGTGCGCCCGTGCGCTCTTCCCGAGCCTATCAGCCTCCTTTCAAGGCTGCTGCCTCAGCGAACGCGCATCCGGCAGGGGCGCCAGAGCTCTGTGATACGGCCCGCGGGGCTACGTGACATCAGGTTCGCCACGACCGTACGTGTGTAACGGTGGACGGACAGTGGCCTACCATGTAATGTCTCGGCAAAGATTAAGGGTGGGAAGCGTGAACGGCGGTTTGCCGGAGTGGGCCGGCACACCCCCGATCATGGAGTGCTCGAATCCTTCGTGCACTGCGGCGCCGCGCCGCTTTCGCTTACGGCACAGACGTTCATGACCCAACCGAGCTGACCGAGTTCTGCATCCCAGGGGTGGCTGCATCCGGGTCCGGCGACCGCCGATCGATATTCGGCGGTCTTCCCGGGTGGACAGGAGTTCCGAAGAGGCATGCCGGTCTGCTCACTTGAGCTAGGGGCGCGCCCGCATTTGCCTGGCAGCGGTCGGGCGCGCCCCATGTACCTCCGAGGAGGCGACACCAGATGAACATCATCGGGACCGAAAGCGCAAATTCCAACGGCCACGCCGCGACCAACGGGAACGCCCCGAGCGTGGCCTGGCCCGATCTCGCCGTGGATACCCGCGCGGGTGCGACGGCCGCGAACACGACGCCGAGCCGCGTCGGCACCAGCCTGATCATCCCGGCCCGCAACGAGGCCCGCAACATAACCTGGGTGCTCGAGCAGGTGCCCGACTGCGTGGACGAGGTACTGCTGGTCGACGGCAGTTCCCGGGACGCGACGCTGCTGATGGCGCGGCTGTGCATGCCCAAGGTGCGGGTCGTCGCGCAGCGCGGGCCGGGGAAGGGCAGCGCGTTGCGCACCGGGTTCGAGGAGGCGGTCGGCGAACGCATCGTCATGATGGACGCCGACGGCAGCATGTCACCGCAGGAGATCCCCCGCTATCTGCACTTCCTGGACAACGGGTACGACTTCGTCAAGGGCTCGAGATTCGTCGCGGGCGGCGGCTCGCAGGACATCACGCCGCTGCGCAGGCTCGGCAACCTGGCGCTGGTGGCGAGCGTCAAAGCCCTGTATCGCACGACGCTGACAGACCTCTGCTACGGGTTCTGCGCCTTCCGCCGCTGCTTCCTGGACCATCTGGACCTGCAGGCGGAGGGTTTCGAGATCGAGACCGAGATGGTGCTGCGGGCGCTGCAGTCGGGTCTGCGCATCGCCGAGGTGCCGAGCCTGGAACTGCCGCGTCGCAGCGGCAAATCCAACCTGCACACCTTCCGGGACGGGGCCCGGGTGCTGCGCACGGTGCTGGCCGAGCGCGACGGCGCCGCCCGCGGGGGCAAGCCGGCGCGTTCCAGGATGGGTTCATGCGAGGCCTGATCCGGCCGCGCCGGGGGGACCGCCGCGCCGCGGCGCTTCCGGGAGGGCTCGGCCCCGTCATCGACCCGCGACGGGCCCCGATCACCGTCGTGGACCTGGACGTCGACGCCGCTCGCGCGCAACCGATCGGGCGCGAAACGGCCGGCGGACCCCGTTCCGCCGACCAGGTGGCGCTCCTCGGCGGCGAGGTGCTGGTGCTGGCGCGTCGGCATGGGCGTCCGATCGGGATGTTCACCGCCAGCCTGCGGCACTCGGCTCACCCGGGCGAAGAGTTGGCGGCGATCGCGCTGCGGGAACTGAGTGAGGCGATCGCCGCGCACGACGCCGACGACTACGCCGCCGGCCCCGACCCCGAGGCCTGCGGCACCGCGTCCGCGCCCTGTGCGCTGCGACGGCGCAGATCACTCGCGAAGCCCCCGTCGGTCAGCGTGGTGGTCGCGACGAGAGAGCGGCCGGAGCAACTTTCCCGGTGCCTCGAGACGCTGCTGCGCCAGGATTATCCGGACTTCGAGATCATCGTGGTGGACAACGCCCCTGCCACCGACGACACCGCCCGGCTGATCGAGGGCCGGTTCCCGGGACGGGTCGCCTACGTGCGCGAGCCGGTGCGCGGGCTGGCCGCCGCGCACAACCGGGCCCTGGAGCTGGCGGTCGGCGAGCTGATCGCGTTCACCGACGACGACGTGTTCGTGGATAGGCAATGGCTCTCGGCGATCGCGGAGGCGTTCGCGGACAACCCGAACGCGGGCTGTGTCACTGGCCTGATCCTGCCGGCGCGGCTGGAGACCGCGGCGCAGGCGATGCTGGAGCGGCGCGGCGGCTTCGGGAAGGGATTTCGGCGGGTCGAGCACAGCTTGTTCGCACCCGGACGCCATCCGTTGTTCCCGTTCACCGCGGGCCGGCTCGGCTCGGGCGCGAACATGGCGTTCTCCGCGCGGGCGCTTCGCGCGCTCGGCGGCTTCGATCCGGCGACCGGCACCGGGACCGCGGCCCGCGGCGGCGACGACCTGCTGGCCTTCTTCCGCGTCGCGGCGGCGGGGCACTCGGTGGTCTACCAGCCGGACGCGCTGGTCTGGCATGTGCACCGCAGCGATAGGGCCGCGCTGGCGAAGCAGGCGTTCGGCTACGGCGTAGGGCTCGGGGCGTTCCTGACCGCGGCGCTCGTGCACGAGCCGCGCATGCTGCTGCCGCTGATGCGCAGGCTGCCGCGAGGCATCGCCTACGCGGCGCGCAACAGCAGGCCGGACAGCGCGGCCTCCGGCGCGTGGCCCGCCGCGCTGGCGCGGCGTGAGAGGTGGGGTCTGGTCCTCGGACCGCTGGCGTACGCGCTGAGTCGACATCGCTCGCGTGCGTTCGCCGAGCTCGCCGGGGGTGCCGATGGCTGAGCGGCTTGCGGCCGATCCGGGGACGGAACGAATATCTCCGGCCCCGGCGACGCCCGCGCCGGAGCCCGTGCTCGACCTGCACGCCGATATCCGGGAGCTGCTCGGGCGGCTGTCCGAGGCCGGCGAACGCGGCGAGGTCCTCGACGCGTACCTGTACGCCTGCGGCATCGTGCAGCTGATCGAGGACTGGTCCTACGGGACCGACTGGCGCGCCCGGCAACTGGTGGCGCTCCTCGGCACGGATCGCCGGGCCGGACGCCTCTCGCGACGCTGCGTGAACGCCGTGACCGCGCTTCGCCGGAACCTGCCGGGCGGCCGCCGGGCGCTGCGGGTGCACGCCCTGGCCCTCGAGGTGGCGGCGTATCTCGCGTCCGAGGTGTTGAGCGGGGGGGCAGACCCGTCGCCGAGCCGGATCGAGCGGCTCGCACGCCGCGGCCGGGGTCGGCTGCCCGCGAGTCTGCGCGGGCAGGTGCTTCGCCCGCCGTCGAGCTTCCGCAGCTTCGATCAGCACCCGCAGGACATGGTGGCACTCGCTCAGCGCTTCGCGCGGCTGCACCCGGATCGGGACGTGCCGCTGCTGGTGCTCGGCGTGCGCACGTCGGGAGGCTATCTGGCCGCGCTGACGGCGGCGGCTCTGAGCGGTCTCGGCTACCGCCGTTGCGACTTCGCGTCGACGCGCAACGGCGAGCCGCTGCCCGGCGCTCGGTTGCGGCGCACGCGCGCGCGGCAGGGGATCGTGCTGGTGGTGGACGATCCGCCGAGCAGCGGTTCGGCGCTGGCGACTACGGCCGGGGCGGTACGCGCGTTCGGATTCGCCCCCGAGAAGGTGGTGCCGGTGTTCGCCGGATTCGGCTCCGGCACGGCGCCGCCGGCGCTGGCCGGGTTCCCGTGCGTCGTACTGCCCGCAGCGGACTGGCATATCCGGACCCTGCTCGGCGAGGCGTCGCTGCGGTCCCGCGTGCAGGCGGCGTTCCCGGACCGGGATTTGGTGGACCTGCGGGCCGAGGAACCCGGAATTCCGACGCGCGACGCTCATCTCGCCGTCCGGTTGAGCGCGGATCTGCGCGACGCGTCGGGTGAGATCGAGCGGATCGAGCTCGTCGCGGAGGGCGCGGGTCAGGGCTACCTGGGGCGGCACGCCGTCGCCGTCGCCGCACACCTGCCCGGATGGGTTCCGCGGGTCTACGCGTTCGACGACGGAGTCATTCTGCGCGAGGCCGGCGCCGGGCAGGCCGACGCCCCGGCGGAAACCGTCGTCGGGTACGCGGCGGCCAGGCAACGGCGGCTACCGCTCGAACGCGACCGCAGCGCCGCGCTCCAGGGCCGCCAGCCGGTGTGGGAAATCGGCGGCCGACTGCTCTCCCGCGGTTTCGGCAGGCTCGGCATGCTGGCACGCCCCTTGCTGATCGATCCGCCGCTTCGCCGCATGCTGATGTCCCCGTCGCCGTGCATCGTCGACGGGCGCACCGCGCTGTTCTCCTGGGTTCGGCCCACCTCACCCGGCCCGCAACCGATCAAAACAGACTTCGATGACGGCTGTTTCAGCCACCTGGACCTGGCGGTCTACGACGCAGCCTACGATCTGGCGGGCGCGGCGGTACGCGGATCCGCCGGGGGCGGCGCCGACGCGCGCGAGCTGCTCGAAGGCTTCGAGCGCGCCTGCGGGCGGAGCGTCGATCCGGCGACGTGGTGCGTGTACCAGCTCGTCCAGGCCTGGAATCTGGATCGCGTCGACGGGGGTGCGACCGCCGGCGGCGCGCGGGCCGTGCAGGAGTTCCTCGGCCGGCTGTTCCTCGACGACCTGCGGGACGAACCCGACGGGCCATGGTGCGTGCTCGACGTGGACGGAGTGCTCGAACTCGACTTCGGCGGCATGCCGGTGAGCACGTTCGCGGCGATGCGGGCGCTGCGCGCGCTGCGGGCCCACGGCTTCCGCGTCCTGCTCGCGACCGGCCGGTCCGGCCCGGATGTGCGTGACCGGTGCGCCGCGTACCGGCTGGCCGGAGGCGCGGCCGAGTACGGCTCGATGCTCTACGACGCGAGCACAGGCACGCTGGCCGAGACGGCCCCGCAGGACCCTCGCCGCCCCGCCCTGATCGAGGAACTCTCGGCGCTCGCCTCGGTGCGCCTCGATCCGGACTACCGGTACTGCGTTCGCGCGAGCGCGGTGCGGGCCGGCTCACGACGCGGCAGAGGACTGGACGAGGCGGCCGCGCGCTGCGTCGCCGCGTCTCACCCGTCGTTCACGCAGGTCCAAGGCCACGCACAGACCGACTTCCTGCCCGAGGGAACCGACAAGGCGCGTGGAGTAAGGCAGTTGCTCGAGCGCCTCGGCGGCCCGGGCGAGGTGGCGTTCGCGGTGGGCGACACGGCCTCTGACATCAGCATGCTGCGCATGGCGCGGCTCGGCCTCGCTCCGGCACACGCCTCGCCGCAGGTGGGCGCCCGCACCCGGGCGCCGTACCAGGCCGGACTGGCTCAAGCCGTGGCGCGCCTGATCGGGCACCGCCCCGGTTCCTGCGCCGCCTGCCGCGTTCCTCGGCTGACCGGTGCGGACGAACTCGTGCTTACGCTGCTGAGCGTCGCCGAGTCCGGCCGCCGCGGCATGCCCGTGGCCGCGGCACGGCTCGCGTTTCTGCGCGCGTCCCGGGTGACGCGGAGGGGGGACGCGTCTCCGTGGGGGTGAACACACTCGGGACGGCGCGCGGGCCCCGTGCCGTCCGCGGCGTCCGTGCCTGGTGGCCGGCGGGCCGGGGAGTCGGCACCGACCGGCTGCTGCGCAACGGGCATCTGCTCACCGTCAGTTCCCTGCTCGCGTCGAGCCTCGGCGCGGGCTACTGGGTGCTGGTCACGCGCTGGTACAGCCCGTCGAGCGTCGGCCGGGGCTACTCGGCCGTGTCGGCGATGATGTTCCTCGCCGGTCTCGGCCAGCTCAACCTGGCCAACACCCTGGTACGTTTCGTGCCCACGGCCGGGGTGCGCACGCGCCTGCTGATAGTGCGGATCTACGCGGCGGCGGCCGTGGCGACGACTGTCCTCGCCGTGGCCTTCGTCTTCGCCGTCCCGCTGATCGCGCCGCAGCTCGGGTTTCTGCGCGCGCCGCTGTGGGCGGCCGGATTCGTGGCCGCCTCGACGGCGTACGCCCTGTTCGTCCTCCAGGACGGCGCGCTCACCGGTTTGCGCCGAGCGGACTGGGTGGTCCTCGAGAACGCGCTCTTCGCCGTAGTGAAGGTCGGCTTCCTGGTGCTGTTCGCACTCGAAGGCTCAGCCGGCGGGATTCTGCTGTCCTGGTACGCGGCGCTGGGCGTCTCCCTGGCCGTGACCAACCGTTTCCTGTTCGCGCGCGCCATTGCCGGGCGGACCGCGCCGACCACCCAGGAGACCGCCGCGGCGCGGCCGAGCCTCGGATATCTCGCCACCGACCTGGCCGGATCGATGTTCTGGCTCGCGGCGATCACACTCCCGCCGATCATCGTGCTGCGGATGCTCGGGCCCGCCGACAGCGCCTACTTCTCGCTGTGCTGGGTCATCGCGTACGCGCTCTACCAGCTGAGCGCGAACATGGGGTCCTCGCTCATCGTCGAGTCGGCCGACGACCCGGCGCGACTGGCGGTGAACGCCCGCCGCGTGCTGCTGCACACCAGCGTGCTGGTTCCGGCGGCGGTACTGGTGCTGGTCGTGGCGGCGCCATGGGTTCTGGATTTGTTCGGGCCCGGATACGCGGCGGGCGGCACCGCGGCGCTGCGCCTGCTCGCGCTCTCCGCGATCCCGAACCTGGTCCTGGCCACCGCCGTCTCGGCCTGCCGGGCACGGCGGCGCCTGAGGCCGGCGGCGATCGCCCTGGGCGTGGTGTGCGCGGGCTCGCTGGCGCTCACTGTCGTGCTGCTCCCGGTGATGGGGATCGCGGGAGCGGGACTGGCCTGGCTGGCCTGGGAGAGCGCGGTGGCGCTGGTGCTCGTGTGCCGTCCCTCGTGGTGGCTCGGGAGCACGCGGCCGCGGGCGGGGCGGGCATCGATCGGCGAGATCGCGAGTGCGGCGCACCGCAGGGCGGTCGGCGTCGCGCAGTGGCCCGGGGACCGGGTGGCCGCGTTCCGCGCCATCCGCTCGTACGACGGCGGCCACTCGGTCGTCGATTCCGCCTCGGCGGCCCGCACCGCCGTGCGAACCAACTCGGATCTGCTGATCGTCCGCGCGCCGGAGACCCGGGACGTCGCGCTCAAGTGCCCGCGCACCGACAGCGCCGTGGAACTGTTGGCCAGGCAGACGGCGGTCCTTGGATTCCTCGGCGCCGATCACCGTCTCGGCCAGTGGCGTGCGCTGCTACCGCGAACGGACGGCGTGGCGAAGGATGCCGGCGCGCCACGGCACTGCGTGACAGAGTGCTGGCTGCCGGGGATCACCGGCTCCGCGATCCTGCGTGATCGCCCGAAGGAAGCCGAAGCACTGATCCGGCACGCGGCGACGGCGATCGCCCCGCTGCACCGGGTCACCGGGCGCGGCGAGCAGATCGGGCCCTTCCATCTCGCGCGCTGGATCGATCGGCCGCTGGACGTCGTGGAGCAGCACCTGCCCCCGGCGGGCACCGTGCCCGGCGACCTGCACCGGGTACGCGAACGGCTGGACGGCCTGCTGCGCGGGCGCGAGATCGAGGTGGGTTGGACGCACCGCGACTACCACCCGGGCAACGTGCTCTACGACCCGCGGACCCACGAGGTCACCGGGATCGTCGACTGGGGCGGCGCACTGCGCAACGGGCCGACCGCCGTCGACCTCGAAATGTTCGCGCTCGCCACCCGACACGAGACCACGGGCCTCTCGATCGGCCGGCTCGTCGCGCAGGCTGTCGGCGCTGAGGAGCGCGACGAGGGCCTCCTGCTGCTCGCCTGGCTCTGGCACGTGGCCGACAACCTCGAGAAATCCCTTCGCTACCAGCGCAACACGCGCTGGATCGCCCACAACGTCGTGAACGTACTCAGAGTATTGAGAACGGTGGGACAGTGAGACTCCGTGAGACCGAGCCGGATACGGGCAACCGCGACGAAGCGCGGGCCGATCCCGGCGTGTGCCAGACGATGTCCGTGGTCATCTGCGCCTATACCCTGGAGCGCCTGCAAGACCTGTTCGCGGCCGTGGAATCCGTGCGGCGACAGCAGCATCCGGTGCACGAGATCATCGTCGTGATCGACCACTGCCCCGAACTCGCCGAAATCGCCCGGCGCGAACTCGACGACGTGCTCGTCGTGGAGAACGGTTCGGAGCGCGGCCTGTCCGGGGCGCGCAACACCGGCGTGGCCGCGGCCGCCGGCGAGATCGTCGCCTTCCTGGACGACTGCTCGCGGCGTACACCGGCCCCGATGTCCTCGGCGTCGGCGGGCAGGTCAATCCGCGCTGGGACACGGCACGGCCCGGCTGGTTCCCGGCCGAGTTCGACTGGGTGGTCGGGTGCAGCTACCGCGGCCTGCCGGCTCAGCGCGCGCAGGTCCGCAACTTCATCGGCGCCAACATGTCGCTGCGCCGCGGCGCGGTGCAGTCGGCCGGCGGTTTCCGCACCGACCTCGGCCGGATCGGGAAGCGCCCGCTGGGCTGCGAGGAGACGGAGTTGTGCATCAGGGTCGGCCGAAGCCGCCCTGAGGCCCGGCTGCTGCACGAGCCCGACGCGCAGGTGCACCACAGGGTCCCGGCCGCGCGCACCCGCTGGTCCTACTTCCGTGCCCGCTGTTACGCCGAAGGTCTCTCCAAGGCCGCGGTCGCGCGTCACTGCGGCACCGACAGCACGCTGAGTTCCGAGCGCCGTTATCTGAGCTCGACGATCCCCACCGGGCTCGTCGCGTCCCTGCGCCGCGGACGGCTCCGTGCCGCACTCGCGCTGCTCGCCGGGGTGCTGCTGACCGCTTTCGGCTACCTCGTCGGCACCCTCCGCGGCGCGCCGCGACGAAGCCGCGCCGCCACGATCTCGATGTACACGAAGTACGCCGCGCCCGCGATCGCGCTCGCACTCTGGCTGGCGTCTCTGGGCAGCGTGGATCCGGCGAACATGAACGGCCTGGGCCTCATCTCGGTGCTGCCGCCGACGTACTGGTGCGCGCTCGCGGTCCTCGTCATCGGCTTCTCGATCGCGGTGCGGGAGCGCGACACGGCACCGGTTCTGCTGCTCGCCTACATCCTCATACTGATCGCCATCATCCACGCCACCCCGGCGGTGACCTACCCGACGCTGCGCTATTCCTGGGCGTGGAAGCACGTATCGATCATCGACTACCTGATGCGCCACAACGCCCTGGACCCCAACGCCGGCGAACTGACCGCCTACTACCAGTGGCCCGGCTTCTTCACACTCAATGTCCTGATCCTCAAGGCGACCGGCCTCACCTCCGCGCTCTCCTACGCCGCCTGGGCGCCGCCGGTGCTGAACACGATGATGCTCGGCCCGCTGCTGCTGATCTTCCGGAGCGCGACCGGCGACCGCAGGCTGCGGTGGATCGGAGTGTGGGTCTTCTACTGCGGTTCCTGGATCGGCCAGGACTACCTCTCGCCGCAGGGCTTCGCCTTCGTGCTGTACCTCGCGATCCTCGCCGTGCTGCTCAAACGGCTCACCGGCGGCCGCGAGCCGGGATCCGCCGGCAAGCTCGTCCTACTCCTCACGGTGCTCGCCGCGATCGACTCCTCGCATCAGCTCACGCCGATCATGCTGGTGACGGCGCTGGCCGCGCTGGCCGTTGTGCGGCGCAACCGCCGCGTGGCGCTCTGGATGCTCGGCGCTTCGATCGTCGTGATGGCGGCGTGGGACTCGACCGCCGCCCGGACGTTCTTCAGCCAGAACCTGACGATGCTGCTCAAGACCTTCGGCACCCTCGATTCGAATGCCGGCTCCGGGGTGATCTCACTGGCTTCGGTGTCCACCAGCCAGATCGTGGTGGCCGACATCGACCGCGCGCTGTCGGCCGGGATCTGGATGCTCGCACTCTGGGCGCTGGTGCGGCGGCGGCACCGCGTGCAGCGCACGAGGCTGCTGCTGCTCATGCTCGCCCCGCTGCCCGCGATCGTCGCGAACGACTACGGCGGAGAGATGCTCTACCGCGTCTACTTCTTCAGCCTGCCCGGCGCCGCGCTGCTCGCCGCGGCCACGCTGTCGCCCCGGAGACGTTCGGGAGCCCTCGTGCTGCCGACCGTGCTCGCGGCGCTGGTGACCGCCCAGCTGTTCAGCTACTACGGCAAAGAGCAGGAGAACTACTTCTCCCCCACCGAGGTCGGGGCCGCGCAATACCTCGACACGCACGCGCAGCCGGGCTCGCTCATCGTCGCTGAGACACCGAACTACGCCGCCGCGTACAACGACTACGAACGCACCACCCGCGTGTGGCTGCTGATCTCGCCGCCGGACGACCAGATCAAAGCCCTGTCGGTGACCGAGCCGGTCGCCGCGATCAGGCAGGCGGCCGAGGGCTGGCAGAACGGGCCCGTCTACTTCATCCTGACCGAGTCCCAGGTGGCGGAGATCCAAATGGAGGGCCTGCTCTCCACGGGCGGACTGAATGAGCTGATCTCGGGCCTGACACCGGCGAACGGCTTCACGGTCGTGTACCGGACCGGGGACGCGGCCGTGTACCGCGTCGCCCCACCCGCGTACGGCAGTTCGGTGACCGCGCCCGCCCCCGTGTCCGGCAACGCAAAGTCGGGAAACCCATGATCTCGAACACTATGCCGGGCACGTCCAGGCTCTTGCTCGCGGCCTCCGGCTGGGCCGCCCTCGCCGCCACGCTGCTGCCCGCGGCGAGCGCCGAGCGCATCGTCCCGACCGTCGCCTTCCTCGCGCTGGCACCGGGCGCCGCGGCGGTCGGCGCGGTCCGCCGGCTCGCCCGCGCCCGGGTGCGCGACGACCGGCTCGAGAACCTGGTGGTCACGGTCGCCGTCAGCCTGAGTCTCGCCACGCTGGTGTCCGAGGGGCTCCTTTTCGCGCACGGCTTCACGCTCTCCCGCGCGATGATCGTGCTCGCCGGGCTCACCTCCGCCGCCGCACTCGTTCCCGGCCGCCGGGCACCTCGCGAAGGGCGTGAGCCGTGACACACCCGCCGACCTTCGACGACATCACCCCCGCGCTGCCGATCCTCCTCTATCACAGCGTGAGCGACGATCCGCCGTCGTGGATCGCGCCGTTCGCGGTAGGGGTCCGCGAGTTCGGCCGACAGCTCGACCTCGTCGTGGCGAGCGGCAGGGTCCCGGTGACCGCCGCCGACGTGATCGCCGCCGTGCGGGGGTCGAAGATCCTTCCGGACAACGCCGTCCTGATCACCTTCGACGACGGCTTCCTCGACTTCGTCGAACACGCCATGCCCGCCCTCGCGGTCCGCGAACTGCCCGCCGCGCTGTTCGTCACCACCGGCGCGCTGGCCCCGGGCAATCGCAGTGTGCTGCCGCCGGCGCCGATGATGTCGATGCGGCAGGTCGTCGAGGCGGCGCGGGCGGGCATCGAGATCGGCGCGCACAGCCATACCCACATCCAGCTCGACACGGCGCCCGGTGCGCGGATCACGACCGAACTCGCACGCAGCAGAGCAGAGCTCGAGGACGATCTGGGGGCGGCGGTGCCGACCTTCGCCTATCCGCACGGCTACAACGACTCCCGGGTACGACGCCGCGCATTTCAGGCCGGCTATAACGGCGCGTTCGCCGTGCGCAACGCCCTCAGCTGCGCAGTCGATGATCCGTTCGCCGTCGCCAGACTGACCGTCCGAGCCGACACGCCCCTCGAGCAGGTCCGCCACTGGCTCGACGGCACCGGCGCCCGCCGGGCGCCGTACCGCGAATCCCTGGAGACGAACCTGTGGCGGACCTATCGCAGGGCCCGCATGGCAAGAACCGCGCGACGGCCGATATCCGACTAACTCTTCCACGCAATGGAGGGAGACTCGTGACGCACCACACCGCGACGGAACGCGGCCGCATCCCGGCACTCGGGCGGCGCTTCGGGCTCCTTTCACTCGCGCTGCTGCTGACGTCGACGGCACTTTCCGCGTTCACGCCGGCGGCAATTGCCGTGTCGGCGCAGCAGCTCGTCTCCACCGCCACTGCCGAGTGCCCCGCGACCAACGGGTGCGTCGGCTCGAGGTTGACGGCGGGCGACGTGCTGGACGTGACGTTCAACCAGGCGCCCACGGTGACCACGCCCTTCTCGCTCACCCTCACGGACGGCACGGACGAGGGGACGGTGTCCTCCTCTGGTGCGACCGTCACGGTGATCGGCTCGACGGCTGCTTTCACCCTCACTGCCGCCCCGACCATGACCGTCGGAACCGGGCTGTCACTCAGCAATCTCGAGACCCTGGCCGCTTCCGGAGTCTCGTCGGCATCAGGGGCCTGGAACCTGATCGAGAGCGGACAGATCGATGAGGCCGACGTGACCGGCTCGGTATCGTGCGCCACCATCGCGGCGACCCGGTTCTTCGGCGGCACCAACTGCTCGATCGGGTTCGGCGGCGCCGGCCCCACTCCCCCGGAGATCTACGACGTCATTCCGCTGCCGACGTACGATCTCATGGGGCCGCCGGAAGACTCGGCGCCGGAGGTCATCACCAACTGCCAGGCAGGTTCGAGCGACACCGTCTACGACGCCGTCACCGGCGCCCGACTCGGCGCCGACCCCTGCGGCACCTGGTTGACCGGGGAGAGCTCCGTCGGTAACACCACGTCGAACACGCTCGACTACATCCCGACGCCGACACTCGCCTCGTACGAGACGGTCGCCGCCTCGGAAACGATCCCTTCCTCGCTCTATACGAGCGCGACCGTGCTGCCTCCGCAGATCACCGGCGTGAGCGTGTCGGGTGCGACTGCCACGTTCACTTACAACGTGCCGGTCACGTGCGAGAACACCACGTCGCCGCACACCGTCTCACAGTTCGACTACGAAGCACCGTGGTGGACCACCCGGACGGCCGACCTGGTATGGCCGGCCTCGATCAACTGCCCGCCGAGCACCGGTGCCACCACGTTGACCCTCACCTACAACCAGGCTCTGCCCGCGGCCGAGAAGTTCAAATTCGAGCATTACGGGCCTGGCTACTACATCGTGGGGGCCGCCGGGTCGGCTTCGTTCAACCAGGTGACGCCGTCGCAGAGCATGTATCAGGGACCCGCGCCGCTGCCGCCCGATCCCTCGATCATCTCGTTCACCGGGCCCGCAGGAGGGCTGACGTACAACGGCGGCGCCGCCACCGTGAGCTTCGCCATCTCCGACGCAACCCAGTGCGCCCTGAGCGCATCGCCGTCGACCGGCGTCACGTTATCCATGCCGTACGTCACCTCGCAGGTCAACCCGCCGGCGTCGCCGAACGCGCCGTGTCCTGACTCGACCGGCACGGGCACGGTCACGTTGCCGGCCAACACGACCCAGAGCCCGCAGAGTTACACCATCACGCTCACCGCCTCGAGCCTGCACGGCACCAACCCGGCCTCGAACAGCATCGTCCTGACGGTGCCGGCCAAGCAGATCGGCGTCATCACCCAACTGCCGCCGACGTCGGGGGCGGCCAAGGCCGGCACACCGTATTCGGGTCAGCTGATGGTCACCGGCAACGTCGGCACGGTGGCATACGTCCAGTCGAGCGGGTCGCCGTCACTCACAGTGTCCTCGTCGGGCGCCGTCAGCGCACCGGCCACGCTGGCAGCCGGGACCTACACCGCCTCCGGCACGGACAGCGATACCTCGGGCGGCAAGGGTACGTGGACGTACACGCTCACCGTGGCGAACGCCGCCAACCTGGTCTCGACCGCCACCGCCGAATGCCCCGACACCGCAGGCTGCGCCGTCACCACGGTCGGGACCGGCGTGGAACTGGCAGCCGCCTTCAACCAGGCGCCGGTGCTGGCGTCAGGCTGGTCCGTCACGCTGACCGACGGCGCCGACGAGGCAACCCTGTCCTCGGCCGACGCGACCGCGTCGGTGAACGGCTCGACGATCACCTTCACCATGACCTCGGCGCCGACGCTCACCGTCGGCACATCGCTGGCTCTCAGCCACCTCGAAGTCCTCTCGTCGTCGGGTATCACCGCTGGTGCGGACCCCTGGGACCTGATCATGAGCGGTGTGGTCGACAACGCCACCGCCACCGGGTCGCGCGTGTGCTCGAACGTGGGCGTGACGCGCGTGTTCGGCGGGAGCAACTGCTCGATGGGCTTCGGCGGCTTCGGGCCGACGCCGCCCGACGTCTTCGACGTGATCGCCACCCCGACGTACGACCTGCCCGGAGCGCCGGAGGACAGCGCCCCCGAGGTCATCACCGACTGCCAGGCAGGCTCGACCGACACCGTCTACGACGCCGTCACCGGCACCCAGCTCGGCACCGACCCCTGCGGCACTTGGCTACCCGGCGAAAGCACCATCGGCAACACCACCTCGAACACACTCGACTACATCCCCACCCCGGCGCTGACCTCGTTCGAGCAGATCGCGGTCACCGAGCAGCTGCCCAGCACGCTATTCCAGAGCGCCACGGTGATACCGCCTCAGGTCACCGGCATCACAGTATCCGGGGACACGGCGACCTACACCTACAACGGTTCGGTCGTGTGCCAGTCACCGGGCACGCCGCAGACCGTGTCGCAATTCCCGTTGAGTGCGCCATGGTGGACAACCCAGCGCGTGGACCTCGACTACCCCGGCTCGGTGGCCTGCCCGCCGAGCTCCGGCGGCAACACGATCACGCTGACCTGGTCGGGGCCCGTCCCCAGCGAGGCGCGTTTCGACTACTACGGATACGGCGACGGCTACTTCGTGGTCGGCGCCCCGAACGGCCCTCTCGCGGGTGAGATCGAAGTATCACAGAGTGCGTACGTGGGCCCCACGGCACTCCCGCCGAACCCGACGATCACCTCATTCACGCCGCCCACCGGCACGATCTCGGCGGCGGGCGGAACGTTCCAGCTGAACTTCGGCATCTCCGACGCCACCCAATGCTCACTCAGCGCCTCGCCGTCGACGGGCGTAGGGCTGTCGATGCCGTACAACACGTCCACCCAGGACCCGGCGCCGTCACCGAACGCGCCGTGCCCCGATTCGACGGGCACGGCCACGGTGACGCTGCCGTCGAACACGACCGGGAGCCAGCAGAGCTACACCATCACGCTCAAGGCCGCGAGCCTGCCGGGCACGACACCGACCACGCGATCGATCACGCTGGTCGTGCCGGCCGGAGGGATCACGCAGACCGCGCCGACCTCGGCGTCAACGCTGGCCGGGACGGCGTACACCGGACAACTCGCAGTCAGCGACGCCAACCCGGCGACCTTCACGCAGACCGGCGGGGCCCCTTCGATCACGGTCTCGTCGACGGGGGCGATCTCCGCGCCGTCGACCCTCCAGGCCGGCACCTACAACGCTTCGGGGACCGACAGCGACGGGACCGGCGCCACCGGGTCGTGGTCGTTCACTCTGAACGTCCACCCCACAACCGTGGCGACCCTGGTGGTGAGTCCGGCTACGGCCACGATCACCGCCGGGCACTCGCAGACGTACACGGTCGAAGGGTTCAACTCCTTCGGCGACGACCTGGGTGATGTGACCAGCTCGAGCTCACTCGCGATCGGACCCAACGGCTCGTGCAGCGGCGCCGTCTGCACGGCGACCGTCGCCGACACGGCGTCCGGCTCTCATACCGTCACGGCGACAGACGGCTCGGCGACCAATACCGCGTCACTCACGGTGGTGGCGGCGACGGTCACGGCCACCAGCGGTGCCAACCAGACGGCGGGCACCAACGCGGCGTTCGCCCAGCCGCTTGCCGCCACGGTCACGGACGCCTTCGGCAACCCCGTGCCCAATGCGGCCGTCACCTTCAGCGCGCCGACAACCGGCGCCGGCGGTTCCTTCTCCGGAGCGGCCACGGCAACGGCGACCACCAACGCCTCAGGCGTGGCCACATCACCGACGTTCACGGCCAACAGCACCGTCGGCTCGTACTCGGTGACCGCGTCCGCGCCCGGCGCGACGACGAGCGCCTCGTTCCCCGAGTCGAACCAGCTCCGGATCGATTTCCAGGTCCAGCAGGCCAACGGCACGACGACTCTGAACGGCCGAGCGGCCGACAAGGTGACGGTCACCAGCAACAGCGCGACCGCTTCGGGGCAGGTCACCCTCACGGTACTGCTGCAGGCGTCCTCGGTCTCGGGCGTGACGGCCGCATCGTCGCTCAGCGGCGGCTCATGCCGCACGACCACGCCGCCGGCCGCCTACAGCGCCGAGGTGGTGTGCACGATCTCGTCGATGTCGAGCGCCGCGCCGTGGGTGGTCAACCTGTCGATGACCGCCACCAACAAGCTGGTCGGCGCCGTGGCCATGGTGACCGCGGCCGGGAGCGTCGATCCCAACCTCGCCAACAACGTGCAGGACACCGCCCTCACGGTGCGCGGCGGCACGACACCGGCCGGCACGCAGGCCGACATGGCAGTCACCCAGTCGATTCCGACGACGACAACCACCGGTCAGGCGGTCGACAAGGCTACCGTCACCGGGACCGCGACAGCCGGCCCCGTCACGCTCGACCTGCTGTTCCAGAGCACGGCGCTGACCTCCTTCACATCGCAGTCCTCGATCAGCGGCGCCACGTGCCAGGCAATGGCCGCCCCGCCCTCGGGCTATGTCGCCGGCCTGGAGTGCACCCTCTCGTCGCTCGCGAAGGGGGCTCAGTGGGCCGTCACCGTGACACTGAACGGACCCTCGGCCGCGAGCATCAACGGCGTCGCCGCGGTGTCGGCGTCGAAGACCGTCGACCCGAACCTGGCCAACAACTCGCAGACCACCAACTTCACGTACCGCTAAGGCGCTGCACACTGATCGGGCGTCCGGACCAACCTCTGGCGCGCGCCCGACCTGCCCGCGCGATAACCCGAGCGGAGATACGCGAGCGAGCGACGCACCTACTGGTCATCCGGACGTGGGCGACCGGAGTAGGGGCCCCTTTGAAGACACGGCCTTGACCCGGAGACGCTCTACGTCACCACCACGGGATGGATGGCCAGGCTCGACGATGCCCGATGCCGAGCCGGGACGCCCACAGCGGCTGAGCCCGCGCCCCTGGGCGGAGCGTGGCCCGCTTCAGATTCCGATGTTCCGCGCAGGGCTGGATGCGGACCACTCTTCCTTGTGGCCGAAGCCCTGACTGTTGTCGATCAGACGCAACCAGGAAGGAACCAGCTCCCACAGGGCCGTGCTCTCCATCGCCGCCGCCAGCGAGTCGTCGGCGGTGACGAAGGGAAAACGTGCGATGTACGCGGCCCAGACAGTCCTCCGGTCGCTTCCCTCCAGCCGCCGGCAGGTTCCGCGCCCCTGTACACCCGTTAGCTTGTGCCATACCTGGCCGTCGCGCTGTGCCGTGAACGCCACCCGGGCGGATGACTGATCCTGCAGCGCTCTGCCGTGCCGTGTGCCGACGGATGTCACGAACGCCAAGGAGGGAATGGCATCCGCTGTCGGGGCGTATAGCACGGCGCACGCTCCGGGGCCGTCGGCGTCCGCGTAGGCGAGGGTCAGCGTCGTATGGTCGGCCAGCGCCTGGCGGATCGTGGGCGGCATGGGTGCGGCAGGGCTCTCATGCATGGCGGATAATCGTCCTTCGCTGGTGGTCGGAACCGAGTCTCGCGGCGGGGGCGTGCCGCGATCGGCACGGGCGGCCTTCTGGCTCATCGCGGTACGCTCGGGGACGCGCCCGGCAGGTCCGGGGCTTCTCCAGCCGCGTCGTCGACGCCGAGGATCCGGTACGCGAGCTTGAAGAACTGTTCGCGCTCGGCGGCCGAGAGTTCTCCGAGCAGCATGTCCTCGACCTGGGCGGCATGCGGGGCGAGCCGGACGACCGTTCGGCGCCCGGCCGGGGTGAGGGCGAGGACTTTGCGCCTCGCGTCGACGGTGTCCCGCTCGACGGTGACGAGTCCTCGCGCTCTCAGCCTCTCCACAATGGGCGCGGCGGTGGACTTGTCCAGGCTCGCGTAGTGGCCCAGGGTGCGCTGGTCCATGGCGCCGCGCAGGTGGAGCACGCCCAGGACGGTGAACTGCGGTCCGGTGATGTCATCGGGCACTGTCGTCTGCCACAGCCGGGTGCGCTGCTGGAACAGACGCCTGATGACGTTGCCGGCCCCGGAGATCCCCCGGATGACGGGTTCGTCGCGGGCCGCCCCGATGGTGCCGCCGTTCCCCGTGCCTGCTACGCCGGCGTCCTGCCTGTCGATCACGGTGTGCTCCTCCGGTGTGTGTAGGGCCAACAGGCGATCAGGCTTTCACGAGGCCGCGCCGCCTCCAACTCGTCGGCCGGCCGGCCCCGGTCCTCGGCTCTGCCACCGGTTCACGGACCGGACCGCTTGCAGTAGGACGTGTACGGAGTTATTGTAGGCCAAAGAAAAGGGACGTACACGTCCTTTCTTCCGTCGGAAAGGCAACCCCATGCGACTCGTCGTGGCCATCACCGGGGCGACCGGTGCCGTCATCGGCATCCGCCTCCTGGAGGCGCTGCGCCGAATGGATGTGGAGACCCACCTCGTGATGAGCCGGTGGGCCCGCTCGACCATCGCCCTGGAGACCGATTACACCGTGCGGGAGGTGACCGCGCTCGCCACCGTCCACCACGGATCGCAGGACCAGGGGGCGTCGATCTCCAGCGGTTCCTTCCCCGTCGACGGCATGGTGATCGTTCCGTGCAGCATGAAGACAGTCGCGGGTATCCGCTCCGGCTACGCACAGGATCTCGTCGGCCGGGCGGCGGACGTGACCCTCAAGGAGGGCCGCAAGCTCGTGCTGGTCGCCCGGGAGACCCCGTTGTCCACCATCCACCTGGAGAACCTGCTGGCGCTGTCCCGGATGGGCGTGACGATCCTGCCTCCGGCACCGGCCTTCTACAACCACCCCAAGGACCTCGACGACGTCGTCGACCACATCGTCGCCCGAGCCCTCGACCAGTTCGGGCTCCGGCTGCCCACCGCCCGCCGCTGGAGCGGACTCGCCGACGACCACCGAGGACGGACAGCCGTGGCCGCCGGGTCCGAGGGCCTCACCGACTTCCTGCCCGCCGACGATGGCGATATCTGACATCAGGGCAGGTAAATCCCAGAGAACGAAGGACAACTCATGGCTTATGCAGACCTGCGGGAGTTCCTCGAAGCCCTGCAGAAGAACGACCAGTTACTGAAGTACTCCGACCCCGTCAGGCCCGAGCCCGACCTGAGTTCCGCGGCCGCCGCCACCACCAACCTCACCGACCGCGGGCCGGCCCTGCTGTTCGACAACATCGAGGGATACGAGCAGGGGAAGGGCCGCGTGGCCCTCAACGTGGTCGGCTCCTGGCCCAATCACGCCCTCATGCTCGGCCTGGACAAGGACACCCCCGTCAAGGAGCAGTTCTTCGAGTTCGCCGACCGCTGGAACGCCTTCCCTGGCCAGGTCGAGCGCCGCGCGGACGCCCCTTGGCAGGAGCACACGCTGTCCGAGGACATCGACCTGTTCCGACTGCTGCCGCTGTTCCGCCTCAACGAACACGATGTCGGCTCCTACATCGACAAGGCGATCGTCGTCACCCGCGACCCGGATGACCCGGAGCACTTCGGCAAGCAGAACGCCGGCATCTACCGCATCCAGGTCAAGGACAAGGACCGGCTGGGCATCCAGCCGCTAGCCGCCCACGACATCGGACTGCACCTGCGGAAAGCCGAGGAACGCGGCGAGAACCTGCCGATCGCCATCGCCATCGGCAACGAGCCCGTCATCACCACCGTCGGCGGGATGCCGCTCGCCTACGACCAGTCAGAGTACGAAATGGCCGCCGCCATCCAGGGCGCGCCGTACCGCATCGCCAAGGCGCCCCTGACCGGCCTGGACGTGCCGTGGGGCTCTGAGGTGGTCCTCGAGGGCGAGATCATCTGCGGCGAACGCGAGATCGAGGGACCCTTCGGCGAGTTCACCGGCTACTACTCCGGCGCCCGCAGCCAGCCGGTCATCCGCATCACCCGGGTCAGCCACCGCGGCGACCCCATCTTCGAGCACCTCTACCTCGGCAAGCCGTGGACGGAGATGGACTACACCCTCGCCCTGAACACCAGCGTCCCGCTGTACCGGCAGCTCAAGGCGGACTTCCCGGATGTCGTGGCGGTCAACGCCATGTACACCCAGGGCCTGCTCGGCATCATCTCGGTGAAGCAGCGCTTCGGCGGCCACGCCAAGGCGGTCGGCATGCGCGCGATGACCACTCCCCACGGCCTGGCCTACTGCAAGGTGATCATCGTCGTCGACGACGACATCGACCCGTTCAACCTGGCCCAGGTCATGTGGGCCCTGTCGGTGCGCTTCCACCCCCAACACGACCTGGTCACCGTGCCCAACGGCTCCGTGCTAGCCCTGGACCCGAGCTCCGACCCGGACGGCATCGTCCACAAGGTGGTCATCGACGCCACCACTCCGATCTCCCCCGAGACCCGCGGCCACTACTCCCACGAGGTCGCCGACCCGTCGGCCACCGCCGCGTGGGAGACCATTCTGAAGGGACTGATCAAGTGACCTCCCCCCTGGACGCCACCCCCCTCAACACCACCGTCTGCCCGCGCTGCGAGGAGCCCGCGGTCCGCGTCATGACCACCTCACCGGTCCCGGGCAGATGGATCATGTACGTGTGCGACACCTGCTTCTACAGCTACCGGTCCACCGAGGGCTGCACCGCCACCGACCCGGTCGTCTACCCCAAGGAGTGGAAGGTGGACCCGGCCGAGATCCCGGGCATGCTCGCCATGCCACCGGTGCCCCAGCGCCGCGGCTGACCACGTCCCTTTCGTCGCGACTATCGAAGACCACGACGAAACCCCTGGCGCAGCCGGCGCCGCGACGGCATCAGCCGCCGTGGCGCCGGCCCGTGGTCATGAAGGCAAGCAGCAAGATGCGGATACGCCGGGGCGCTGAGGTGGGCCGTAACCGAACCCGGCTATAAGACCACGCATGTGTTCCGCACGCTGTCACGCACGGCCCCGCAAAGGAACAACCACGCTTTGTGGAACCTGAAACGCGAACCTCTGCAGCGCGGAGAAGGAACGAAGTGGGGCGCCCGCTCCGGCCGGCCCCGATCCCTCCGACGTCACTAGCCGTCCGCCGCAGCCTGGTCAGTCAGCCTCAACGCACGGAGTACAGCGGGGAAGGACGCCGATGCCCCGGGATCAAGCAGCGCCAGGTTGAGGAGGTATCCCGGCAGGATCGCGAGAATGACCTGGGCCACCGCATCGGCTGAGGCGTCCGTCGGCGGCTGCGTGGGCCGGCGTTTGCGCACGAGGTCGGCGAGGTCACGGGTCATGACTGCGCCGGCTTCGCGGAGTCTGTCCGCGAGTTCCGGATTGCGCAGTGCCTCCGACCAGACCATCAGCGCTACAGTGGCCAACTGGTCGTCGGCATGCCGGGCTGCGACCTCGTCCAGCAGCTTCGCCATCATGCTGACCGGCTCGGCTTCGCTTTCACCCGCCTCCAAGGCCGCGTGCAGCGCCTCTGCGACTTCCGCGAGGTTCCGGGTCGCGACCTCGAGAATCATCTCGTCCTTGCTGGAGAAGTACTGGTAGACCGCACCCGGCGAGCGCCCCGCCTCATGGAACACGTCCTGCATCGAGGTCCGGTGGAAACCGTTGCGGACGAAGCATCGCCGCGCCGCGTCCAGGATTTCGGCACGCTGTTGATCCTTGTACTGCTGACTCACCCGGGGCATGGTTTGTCCTCCCGAACCAAGCTTAGCGGAACGTTCATTCGCTTTAGGGTGGGCCGCAGTGGCTCATCGGTGTGCGCGCTCCGATAGCTGACCCATGCCCAGTTCAGGGTCGCGAGGTAGTCGTTGACGGCGTCGGCGACGGCTTGGGGCTGTTCGGGGAACAGGGCGTGGCTCGCGTTCGAAATGATCGTGCTGGTCACACGCGCTCCAAACGCGGCGTGTAGGTCGTTCCACTGGTCTTTGGGGTGGAACGGGTCGAATTCGGCGAGGACCTCGAGGATCATCGCTCGGCCTGCGCCCCAGTAACGACCGATGTCGATGCCGGTGACGGCGGCTCGTTGCATGGCGAGGGTCTGCGGATACCAGCCGGTCAGCCAACTCGAGGCATCGTGGCCAGGCGCGAAGAAGGCGGCTTCGAGGGCTGCGAGCCGTTCGGCGTCGGGCAGGGTCGGGTCGCCGGCGACGAACGGCGCGTCGTTGATTTCGGCTGGAGGCGCCTGGCTGGAAGCCGCTGCGAGAATGACGGCGCGCACCTTGTCCGGGTGGTTGGTGGCGACGGCGCGGGCGACGAAGTTGCCGTAGGCGTGGCCGAGGATGACCGCGGGTCCGCGCCCGACTCGGTCGATCACGTTGGCGACGTCCTCGGCCAGTACGTCGATGGTGACGTCGCCCATAGGTCCGGTCGAGCCGGCTATGCCTCGCGGTTGAGGCCGCAGGACGCGATGGCCTGCGTCGGCGACGGACTCGGCGAACGTGTCGAAGTCCTCGCCGCCGTCGCGGCCGTAGGACGGCAGGACCACGACGTCGAACCCGTCGCCCGCACCGTCGATGTACGTCTCAATCGAGACCGGGCCGGCCGTGACGATCTCGCAGGTGCGCTTCACGGATCCTCCTCAGCCGAGTTCGATGCGCAGCAGTGCGGCGTTGCGCACGACGCCCTCGGGAGGCGCGGTGGTGCCGCCGTCGGTGGTTACATACATCACGCGCCCCTCGTCGCCCGGTTCGCTCCCCCAGTAAGCACTGGAGGGACCGACAATCACCGGGTCGAGCGGGTCTCCGAGCAGATGGCGCACCTCGCTGCCGTGCCGCGGGGCGAGCGGGACCCGCGAGAGCGTGTTGGCGCGGTGCCTGGTGACGTAAGCGAATCCGGCCGTCTCATCGATGCAGAAGTCGTCGCCGTCGGTGATGGCCGCGACGAACTCCGGGGTCCCGGCTGCATCCAGCGTCACCGGGTCGACCGGAACGCGCATGAACACCTGCTGGGCTGTAGAGGTGTAGTACAGGTAGCCGGTCCGGGCGCCATAGCGCACGCCGTTGACGCCCGGCTGCGGCGGCCACGGCAGCCCGCCGTCGGGATCGTCGCCCATGGTGTCGTGCTCCAGCCAGACACGTGCGGTCGCGGAGCGCGCATCCGGTGCGAGGTCGACCCGCCAGATCAACCCGGCGAAGCAATCGGCGACGGCCAGCACTCCGGGGCCGAGCAGGCAACTGCCGTTCAGCGCACGCACGCGGTGGTCGAAGGTGTAGATCACCTCGGGGTTCACCGGCATGCCCGGGGCCCAGGCGTTCAGGTCGAGCCGGACCAGGTGGGACTCGTGCGTGGTGTAGCCCTCGGTGAGGCTGAGCACGAAAACGTCGGGTTCGACCTCGACGATGCCGGTGACAGGGTGGTCGAAGGCGTGCACGAGCACCGGATCCGTGAGCGTGCGTCCGGGGCCGGGCACGTACCGCAGTTCCTTCTGCAGTACGGCGGTCACCAGCACCGATCCGTCGGCGCGGACCGTGAGGTTCTCCAGGAAGTACTTCTCGGGGAAGTAGGCGACAGGGGTCGCGGTGACTTCAGGTACGGGTGCGATGGCCATGGTGGAACTCCCTTACTGGTCGAGCCCGACGGCGTTGGACGGCACGTCGTAGGCCATGAGGGTGAACGAGACGGCGCTGAACCAGCCCATCAGGACTGTGACGTCGACGACGCCGGCGTCGCCGAGAAGCCGCTGGGCGCGGCGGAAAAGCCCCTGTGGGACGACATTCGCCGCTGCCAGTGCAACGGAGAGTTCGTAGACAAGCTGCTGGCGCGGGTTGTCGAACCAGGTCGGCAGCCCGGCGATCAGGGCCTCGACCTTGTCCGCGGCGAGCCCACCGAGGATCTCGGCGATCTTCTCGTGCTCGAAGCTGCTGTAGGCGGCCGCCCAGTGTCCGCAGATCACGCAGGTCGCGATTTCGATCTCAGCCTTCGACAACGTCGACGCCGTCTGGAAGTACGCGCCGATCGGCGCGATCAACGTGAGCAGCGCCGGATTCGCCACCCAGATCTTGTGCGGCCCCGGCACGAGGCCACGCAGATTCCTGGTGAAGTCGAAGGCCTCGCGCTGCGCCGGCGGCATCTCGTCCACCGGTGTCTCGACGAAACGGCCGAAGGTGCCGAAGTCGTCCGGGTTTTCAAGCAGAGCCTTGATGTCGTCGGAAGGATTCATGATGCGCTCCCCACGGGCACGTCGTAGGCGTTGAGCAACGTGCCCAGCACCAGGTAATGGACGGTGATGAAGACGACGGCGTCGAAGCCGTCCTGGCCGAGCTCGGCCACCGCCGCGTCGTACAACGGGCCGGGCACCGGTCCGCCACGCACCAGCGCGGAGGCGACGTCCGCGGCGAGCAACTCGTCCTCGCTCAGATCGGCCGGCCGCGCACCCGCGCTCAGCGCCGCGATCTGATCCGTGCGCAGACCTGCGCGGGCGGCCAGCGGGGTGTGCGCGTACAGCTCGTAGGCGACGTTGAACCGGCCGCCGACCGTCAGAATGACGACCTGACGAGCACGCTCGCTAATGCCGTCGAGCCTCTGCGCGAGGCCGATGAACCGGCCCAAAGGCAGCGCCAAATCCGGGAAATGCAGCATCACACCCCACGGCCCGACGAACGCGCCCTCGGCGTTCTTGACCTCGAAACCCTGATACTCGACAGCCCTGGTCGACGCCTCGAAGGCCTCGTACAGCGGGCGCTGCTCAGCGGACAGCTCCGCCGGGGAAACGAGTGGCAATCGCAAGTTGATCATCTCCCTGGATGAATCACAAAAGAAACCGAGCGCTCGTTCTTTTTAGAACGGTACGCCCACCTCCTTCGGCATGCAAACCGAGGGATCGCTGGGGGTAGCCGCAGTCGCGTGGATGGGCACGGTCGTTGTCGCGTTGCGCGGTAGACGACGCCCGACAAGGCCCGCAGCTAGACGGTGTCGCGGCCGAGTCGTTCTTCGCAACGATCAAGGCGAGATCGGCTCGGACTCCTGGCCCGATCGTGCGTCCGCGCGCCGCGACATCGAGAACTGGATCAAGTCGATCGGCGCCTCCACTGCGCACTCGGGTACAAGACGCCGACCGAATCGCGAATCGCCTGGCAGCAGGGAATGTCAACCGCGGCATCGAGCAAGGAGGTGTGCGACGACGTGACAACTCCACCAGTAACTGGGACTACACCTCGGACCACCTGCGGGTGACGGATGCGTACATCAAGACCGGCTACAGCGGCTTCGACCCCACCCTCGCGTTGGCGGGACCTCGTCGCCCTCGGTACCCGACCCCAGCACCATGCGCGCGAAGATCGTGCAGGCAGCCGAAGGGCAGGGGTCGGCACATATCCCGAGACCAACGGGGACAACTGTGAGCCCTGCTACACGAACTTCGGGACTACGTACCACTGCGGCGAGCCGTGGTGCGCCTACTTCGCGAGCTGGGTATGGCGGACGGCCGGTGTCTGGGGCATCAACTTCGGCGGCGCCGACCAATTCTATTACTGGGGCACCCCCAGGGGCCCGCTGCGCGACTTCGCGCACATGCAGCCGGGCGACGTCATCCTCTATGGAACCTCGCCGACCGACAGCTACCACATCGGCGTGATCGAAACCGTCTGGCCGGACGGAACGAGCGGTCGCGACCAGCGGCGTGGTCGTGGTGGCGATCATGGCGACCGCCGCGCTCGCCGTCGCGGTGCTTGGCTGGTCCGGCATCGGCCGAGCGCAGGGGAACGCCGCATGCCCGCGAGGGATGCGGCGTTCCTGCGCGTGTTCCACGCGGCCCGGGCTACGGGTGGCCGCCGTACTGCCCGGAAGGCAGGTTGGAGCAGATGTTCTCGTCTCCGGTCCGGGCCTCCGCGCTGATGCTCGCGGTGGCCGAAGCCGAGGCGGCCGCCGTCGAGCCCGAGCCCGAGCCCGAGCCCGAGCCCGAGCCCGACGAGCCTGAGTTCGAGGAGGCCACGAGCGCGTGCGGCGCGTTGGTGCCGATCACCAGCGTCACGTAGCTGACACTCGAGCTCTCCTTGACCACCGAGCCGACGATCTGGTTGGCGACGGTGTCGGCCTCGGCCTGGTCGCCGGACGGGTAGTAGACCGTGGTGGTGGTGTAGTTCGTGCCGTAGCCGCCGTTGCCCAGCGAGGCCGTCATGCCGAGACCGGTCAGGTAGGTGACCGCGTTGTGCGCCTCGCCGGCGATGTCCGTGCCGTTGTTCACGCGCACGGTCACGTTCTTGAGCGCCACGGTCGGGCTCGGGTTCGCCGATGCGCTGCCCGCAGCCGACGGCGACGCGCTCGCGGTGGGGGTACTCGTGGCCTTGGTCCCTTCCTCCGCGGCGGCCGCGGATCCGGGCAGCGGCTGGTCGTTGCGCATGTAGTTCCAGAGCTCGTCGAAGCCGGGTTCGGCGGGCGAGGAGTGGTTGCCGGACTCGTCGTAGGAGTACTGGCCGGGCGAGTCGAGCATGTAGGGCGCGGTGATGTACTGCATGTACTTCTTGTTGATCGTGCCGACGCTCTCGGCGATCTGCGCCATGGTGCTGATGTTGTCGAGCCCGGAATCCACGGTGATGTTGCTGCTGACCGCGTTCGCGATCTTGTACAGCGTGACCGGGTCCTCGATCGTGCCGTTCGCGGTGAGCTTGTTGAACAGCGCGGTCATGAACTGCTGCTGCATCTTGATGCGCTGGGTGTCCATGCCGCCGGCCAGTCCGTGCCGGTCGCGGACGAACGCGAGCGCCTGATTGCCGGAGACGGTGTGCAGACCGGCGGACAGGACAAGGCCCGAGTAGTACGGGTCGTTGATGCCGGGTTCGGGCACGCAGACCGTCACGCCGCCGACCGCGTCTGTCAGCTGGATGAAGGCGTTGAAGGTGAGCTCGACGAAGTGGTCCATCCGCATGTTCGTCATCTGCTCGACCGTGGCAACCGCGCAGGCCGGACCCCCCTCGCCCATCGCGGTGTAGAACTGCCCTTCGGACTGGGCCGGATACGTGTAGTTCGGGTTGGTCCGGGACACACACGCCGGGATCGGCACGAACACGTCCCGGGGTATGGAGATGACCTCGGTCCACTTCCGGTCCGCGCTGATGTGCACGATAAACGCGGTATCCGACAGGTCGGTGCCGGCCTTGCTGGAGTTGCCGACGTGCACGGCCAGGTTCTGCCCGTCACGGGTCTGCGAACCGAGGACCAGGATGTTCAGCGGCGTCTGGCCCGCGGCGTTCGCCTTGCTCGCGGTCGGGCGGTTCTTGAGGTTGTCCAGGCTGACCGTCTGCACATTGCCGAGCAGGTGGTTGACGACGTAGAAGCCGATCCCGGCGACGGCCACCAGGGTTCCGGCCGTGGCCCACGCGGTGTACTTCAGGGCCTTGCGCTGCTTGTTCGGATTGTTCGCGAGCGCGGCCTCCTTGGCGGCCTTGCGCCGCGCGTGGCCCTTGGGGTCGACCTCGTCGAGATCGAGGTCGTCGTTGATCCGGCTGGGACCGAAGGGCGGCGCGACGGAGTCGGACTCGGCACGCGCGCCGCGTCGGCCCGGGCCCTGGCGTTCGGGGCCGGTCGGCCCGCCGGAGCGGCTGCCACTGCGCGGGCGCGGCGGCCGGGCGTGGTCGTCGGGTTCCTCGCCGGGATCGCCGGGCGACCAAGTGGGTCCGGGCTGCTCCGACTCGTAGGGCTGGCCATAAGGGGAGCGGCCGGGCTGGCCGCGGTACGCACCGCCCTGCTGCGGCGGCCTGCCGTACGGATCACGGTAGCCGCCACCGCCATCACCGCCGCGCTGGTCCCCGTACTGCGACGGCCCCGAAGGCTGCCACGGGTCCTGGCCGTAGCTCATGGCGCGCCCCTCTCGAATTGACTTTCCCTCAGCGTCCGAACGACAGGAGAGACAACGCGACCGGCGCGGAGGTTTCCGCTGTGGCGAGCCTGTGACGCAACGGGTACACACGTCGCCATAAATTCCTGGATCGCGGAGAATGTCCACTCGTCCTGTAACTCCGGAGGAAGGCCCTCGCTCGAACGGCAACAAACCTCTAACACGGGCGGCGTGCGAAGCGACCGCCCAACTCCCGCGAGAGTGCTTCGCGTCTGTTCAGATGCCGGGCGATCCGCCGTAGTCGACCACGCCCGGCAGGTCGGAGCAGATGTTCTCGTCTCCGTTGCGAGACTCCGTGCTGATGGACGCGCTCGCCGAGGCCGAGCCGGCTGCGCTTGCTCGTCGACCGCGCCCTGCGCCGCCACACCGGAGCAGTCGTCTGCCGGCTCAGGTTCCCCGTGGCCGCCGACTGAGCCGCGCATCGCGTTCCGCCCGGCCGCTCAGGCCGCTGCGGTCATTGCGGTCGCTCAGGCCGCTGCGGTCGCTGCGGTCGCCGCGGGCGCGGGCAGACGGTCGTGGCCGACGAGTTTGGCAGTGGCCTTCCGAATGCTCTTCCACGGCGTTCTCACGCGAGTTACGACCGGACGATGATCCCGGCTCGCGGCCGCGGGCGATATCAGCGGCCGTGGTGCATACGCTCGGCTGCCACCGCGGACCCGGCGAGGCCCGCGAGCACGATCGCCGTGCGGCGGGCGTGCTCGTCCGGAGCGGTGCCGGGAACAGGATCGAGGATGAACCGGCCGTACACCTCGCCGTGGTGTCGCGCCGGCAGATCCACGTTCTCGTTGTCGGGAAAGCCGTGCTCGGCCAGATCCCACACCGCAGGACCCCAGCGCAGCGAACCGTCGGAGTCGAAGCGCAGGCCGCGGATACGCCCGGGCACGGGCTGGAACACGCAGGCGCGCGCACCGAGCAGGGCCTTGAGCTGGACGGACACCTGCGCGGTGACCACGTCTGCCGCCTCGCCTCGCGCGACCATCGCCGCCGTGGACTGCACGACGGCGAGCAGCGTCTCGTCCGTCTTCACCGTCCGGCCGCGTCGGCGCGCGGTGACCGCGAGTTCCGTCACCGAGATCCCCACCAGCAGGAGCAGCACCGTGGTCTCGATGTCCGCGCGATGGGTGATCGCGAACCGCTCGTACGGCACTGTCAGGAAGAAGTCGAACCACAACGCCGCCCCGAGCGCCGCAACGTACCCCGCGAGACGGTTGCCGAATGCCGCGACCGCTACGATGAACACCACCAGCACCAGGGCGGCGACGGTGTTCGGCAGATTCGTACGCGACGGGATCAGCACCGCGCACACCGCAGGCGGAATCACGAGAGCACAGCTCACAGCGACCCGATCGCGCCGCCTCCGCAAGACCTCGAACATGATTCTGATGTAACTCCCCATGGGGGCTTTGTCCATGCCGCGGCGATTTTTCTCACGGTAGTCATACGGCGGCGAGGTCCAGGTCGGCCAGGCGGCCGAGGAGGTTCACCACGCAGCCGATGCAGGCGAGCAGCTCCTCGCCATCCGACCAGCCGCCGCGCTTCCAGAGCAACAGCTCGCTCCCGCAGGTGCGCCACGAGAACCGCGTCGGCGCGCCGAGCATCGCGCGCGTGAGCTCCGACGCGCTCGCGACGCTGCGCGCCGTCACCGGCTTGGCCAGAGGGCCTGCGTTTCCTGGTTCGCAACGCCGCTGGCCCACCGTGCATGGCTCCGCGAAGCAGGCGGCCTAGGCGTCGGAAAGGCGGACGCGGGCGAGGGCCGCGGCGAGGAGCACGATGATATAGGTGAGGAAAACCGTCAGGCCGAGCCAGAAGGACGCGATGTCCGGGTTCAGCGGGTTGTGATAGATCCACAGCGCCTGGCCGGACTGGGTCGGGGTGACATCGTTCGCTCCATCGGGGTCGATGTGCTGGGCCACCAGCGGCCCGGCGATGTAGAGCGCAAGAGAGACGGTTACTCCGAGAGCAGTGCTGCGCAACAGCATCCCGAACGCGAACCCGATCATGGCCCAGCCGGCCAGGCAGACGACCGCGCCGGCCAGGTGCAGCGGCACGCCGGGCGAGGTGAGTCCGATCGAACCGTATGCTCGGCCGCTGAGGAAGGACTCACCGATCAGGAAACAGGCGAGGGTGCACACGGCTGCCGCAGCGACCGCCGCGGTGGCGACAGCGGCGGCCTTACACAGAAAGAACCGGGTGCGGCGCGGTATCGCGACGAGTGAGATGCGGATCATCCCGCTGGAATATTCCAGCGCACCAGCGATCGCGCCGAACGCGGCGAACAACGCGGCACCGAGCACATAGCCGGTCAGCAGGGTGCCGGTCGGGTTGACACGGGCGGGATAAAGCATCTGTCCGGAGGTGCCGAGGCCGGCGGGCCCCACAACGGACTGGTTGTCCGAGTTGTAGAGGCTGATCGCGGCGGCGAGCGCGACTGCGACCGCGAGCATGACGCCAATCGATCTTATGGAGCGCAGTTTCAGCAGTTCGGAGCGGTAGGCCGAGCGAGCGCCCGGATCCAGAACGCCCCGCTGGCCCGGCGCCGCAGTCGTCATCGTCATCGCCCGGCCACTCCCTCGGTTGAACGGCTGCCTCCCGGACCGTCCATTCGGACAGGGTACTGATAGTCCCGCGAACCCGGCGGGCCGGGAAGTACGCCCCCAGACGAGCGGTGCCGCTCGAGGTCGGTGGTCAGATCGGCGTACACGTCCTGGAGGGAGATGCGCACCGGCGCGAGACCGAGCACCCGGATCCGCTCCTGGAGGAACAACTCCGCCAGCGCCACACGGTTCAACCCGTGCACGTCGACGAACCCCGTGAAACCGTCCACGCCGCCGGCACCACGGCCGTCGGGGCCGCCCACCTCGCCCCACCAGCCCACGCCCTGCCTTGCATCGTCCCCCGCCGAAACACACCTGCCGCCCGCCGCCCGTCACAGCCGCATGCAGCGCCGCCGTATCAGGCGTCTGAACACGCATCGTCGGTGCACCCGACCCGTGCACCAGTTCGCTCAAGTCCGCATCTGCCACCACCCTGCCCGCGGCGATCACCACCACCCGGTCCGCGATCTGCTCAAGCTCGCTCATATGGTGCGAGGAGATCAGCACCGTGCGACCCGCCGCCGCGTACGAGCGCAACAGATTCTGCAGCCAGCCGATACCCTCCGGGTCCATGCCGTTCGTCGGCTCGTCCAGGATCAGCACGTCCGGATCACCGAGCAGCGCCGCCGCGACGCCGAGCCGCTGGCGCATGCCCAGTGAATAAGTGCGTACCCGATCGCCCGCCACCGACTCCAACCCGACCTGAGCCAGCACGTGCTCGACCCGCTCCGGCGCGAGCGCCGCGGCACGCGCCAGAACCCGCAGGTGCGCCCGGCCGGTCTGCCCCGGGTGTATCGCCCCCGCATCCAGCAGCGCACCCACCCGACGACCCGGCCCATCCAACAGCCGATAAGGCCGGCCCAGGATCAGCACCGAACCGCTGTCTGCCGAATCCAAACCGAGCGCGATACGCAAGACCGTCGACTTCCCAGCGCCGTTCGGCCCGACGAAGGCCGTGACCGCCCCGGGTCGGACCCTGAAGCTGACCGTGTCCACCGCGAGCCTCGCACCGTAGGACTTGCACAGGTCGGTGACTTCAATCACTCGTAGATCCCATCGCCTCGTCCCACTGCCGCTCGCGCCGAAGCGCCGCCAGGTGGGATCAGAGACATTGCACCGACTTCTTCAGCCCGCGACGACCGCGCCGCCACAAGCCAATGCGGCCATGTGGTCGCACGGCGTTCTACAGGCGACGCGCCGACCCCAACCGGCGGGGCAGGCTCCAGCACGCGACCGCCACCCTACCCGAGCAGGGACCCACAAAGTCACGAGCGCCAGGCGGTGCAGCCGGCTCCAGACCCCGGCCGCCTGCCAGTCGCGCAGCCGGCGCCAGCACGTCATCCCGGAGCCGTAGCCGAGTTCCTGCGGCAGCCACTCCAGGGCAGCCCGGTGTGCAGCACGAACAAGATCCCGCTCAAAGCCTGGCGGTCATCACGCCACGGCCGACCCCGACTGTCCGCGCGCACCGGATGCTCCGGCAGCAACGGCTGTATACGACGCCACAGATCGTCAGTGACAATCCACGGGCGCGGACGCGACGGTATACCTCAACCACGGCAGACCAGACGCCCCCCGTCACCCGAATCAGAACGAGTTCATACCTCCTAATGTGCCTGTCAAGCGTTCCGTGGCGGCGTGTGCCGTTCCCCCTCCAGCCAAACAGAGCCGTTGAAGTCAGGCCTCTAAATCACGCGCGGCCCGGATTTGATTGACGGCATTGATGCTAGGGCCACCGGAGTCCACCCGCCCAGGCATTACAGCGGCAGATCTAGCGACATTCTCTATGATCAGCAGTGAGCTGATCTCAGCGAGAATCAGCTGATCAGCCCATGCTCGAAGTGGGTGAGGACGAGTGCGGCGCGGGCGATGTCGGTGATTCTCGAAGGGCTCATCGTCACGTGGCGCAGCGCCTTCCAGC
>Ga0310811_10000708_pt1 | contig 42807 bp, 36 predicted proteins | sample YCmetagenome_FD_207642 | JGI IMG/M metagenome (GOLD analysis project Ga0310811, IMG submission 207642) | Soil microbial communities from experimental microcosm in Duke University, North Carolina, United States - YC | ecosystem: Engineered > Artificial ecosystem > Soil microcosm > Unclassified ...
TTATAAATAATGATTTCGATATAACAGAATCAAACGACTATACTGAAACGTCGCGGTGGGGTTTTGCCAAAGTAACCGTAGGATATGATTTTGGCCACCAGATTTTTCCGAATGTATTAACCTATACCGTCACTAATAATGCAAAGGTTGCCACGGCGGCAGCTATTCTTCCTATTCCTCCGCAACCTTATACGCCCGAGTTTAACAGCCTGCATCTTGATTATGTAAAAAAAGATGCATTTGATGTTGCAGCCAGGCCCGAACACCAGTTAATGCAGATCCACCCTTTTGGATTTTCAATAATTACCTCAACCCAGGACACCTTAGTTTCGGGTGATTATAATGTAAGCGGACAATTATTTATTGGGCTCAGCAATTGCCCCGTCGCGCAAACCGTTAATCTCTATTTTTCAAGGCTCGACGGCACCGAGGAGATAGATGCGCTTATCAATGAGAAAACGCAATGGTATTACCTTACATCCAATAAATGGATACAGTTTGGTTTTGATGAGATAGTTGTAAATACAACAACCGATTTTACCGAAAGCGGCTTTATTTCTTTTGCTATACCGGAAGCGGCGCTGATGCCCAATACCCTTATGGGCGAGAGCCTGGTTTGGATAAAAGTAGTTTCTGCTTCCAGTGCGGCAGCGTATCCCTCCATAATTGATATTAATACCAATGCAGTTGAAGCTGTGTTTGATGACCGCGACAACGACCCTTATCATTTGCAAACACCGCTGCCCGCAGGCACCATTACAAAAGCGCTTGTTAAAATAGACGGGGTAAAGGCTGTATCTCAGCCATCGGCTTCTTATGGCGGTTCAATGGCCGAGCAGGCCGAACATTTTTTTACCCGCGTAAGCGAAAGATTAAGGCATAAGAACAGAAGCTGGAGCATTTGGGACTATGAGCATCTTGTGCTTGAAAAGTTTCCCGCCATATATAAGATCAAATGTATTTCACATGCCACCCAGGATTGTATGTATGAGCCCGGTAACGTGCTGTGCGTAGCGCTCCCGGCTACCGTAAACATTGCAGAAAAAGACCTGTTGCAGCCAAGGATAAGTAAAGGCACCCTCACAGAAGCCGAAGAATATATCGGCAGCTTTATGACAACTTTTGCCCATGTGAAATTTATAAACCCGGTTTATGAGCCTATCATCGTTAAATGCAGCGTAAAAATTAATCCGGGATTTGATGAGAGTTTCTACCGCGATCAGCTGAATACAGATATCCAGCAATTTATAGCGCCATGGATATTGAATAAAAATATTTCGCCTTCATTCTCGGGTAAGATATATGCATCATCCATCATCAATTTTATAGAAGAAAGGCCATACATAAACTATTTGACAAATTTTGAAGCCTTTAAAATAGAAAATAACAAAACAATAAGCTGGAACGAATTTGCGACCGGCAGCGGCGAAGATGTAATTCTTACTTCTCATTCTTCACATCAAATTGATACACAAGCAATATGCTGACAGACAATGGAAATATCGTAATCAGCAAAACGCCTGTAACACAGTCAGAGGACTATGAGTGGCTGCGCAATACGGGCCTGGGATATATACAGCAGTTTTCGGGTAAGATATGGACCGACTACAATATCCATGATCCCGGTGTGACGATTTTGGAGCTATTGTGCTATGCCTTAACTGATCTTGCGTACCGAACTTCGTTCCCCGTTGCTGATCTGCTGACAGATGCTGGTGAAAAAGGCCCCCACGCCGATGATTTCTTTACGGCAGATCAGATACTTACAACATGCCCCATCACGCTCAACGATTATAGGAAATTAATATTGGACCGAACGCCCGGCGTACGGAACGTTTGGCTGGAGACGATGGATGATATAAATTACGACCCTGCCATTTATTTTGATGAAAAGACGGTAGATACATCGCTTACGCAGCCGGTAAACCATCCCTTTGAAATTATTAAGTTAAAGGGGCTCTATATTGTTAAGATAGAGGTGGAAGATTATCAGACTATCGCAGACCATCATCAGCCCTTCTTAACTACGCTTGCACAATTCCGGAATAAGGATTCGGCGCATGCAGAAGCAGTGGTTCAGCCTGACGAATATAAGATCTGTTTAGAGAATTATGTAAAGGACCTGTTGAGCCAGAACCGTAACCTGTGCGAAGACTTTGAAGTGATCAATGTTCCGAATGCGGAACTTATAGCGGTATGCGCAGATATTGAGCTAAAGCCCGATGCGAACGCGGATGTTGTTTTTCTGAAAATATACAGTGCATTATATAATTATATAAACCCCAATCTCAAATTTTATTCGTTTAAAGAGCTTATTGATAAGCAAAAGCGCACCGAAGATATTTTTAACGGGCCCTCTGCCACCCGTGGCTTCATTGATGAAGACGATCTCAATAAACATGGCCACCTGGATGTTTTATACGTCAGCGATATCATTAACCTGTTGATGGATATACCCGGGATATTGCAAATAAAAAAAATTCACCTAAGTAGTTATAAGGACAATGGCGACGGCACTTTTTCGGTTTTGCAGAATGCACAGCCATACTGTTTACATCTGCAGGATACTTCAAATTCCGTATTCCAGTTCATACTGGATGCCGACGCGCAGGATAAAACCAAAATATTTAATAGCATAAACTTTTCAAAAGGACTCATCTATTTTACGCCCAAAAGAAAACCGGAATACAGCACGTACGATTTTATCGACTACCCTTCATCACCGGCCGATTTTGAAAATGATCTGCCAATCCCTCCGGGTACAAACCGGGATATATTAAATTATTATTCGATACAAAATGATTTCCCCTTATTTTATTACACCGGTATGGATGGCATACCCAAGGGAGAAACTAACCTTCGCAAAGCACAACGGCTTCAATCAAAAGCCTATTTGTTGTTTTTTGATCAGTTGCTTGCCGATTATCTGAAACAGTTAGATCAGCTTAAAAATATATTTACCTGGCGCGGGGGCGTCACTGCGCTGGTATTGCAGCCCTTACCGTTAAGCGAAGACATCATAAAAGACCTGGGGATGTTGCTGCAGTCGGACGGTAATCCGCCTAATTTCGGGGCAACTTACACTTCGTATGCCCAATTGATTGAAACGCCCGATCAGCAAAAACAAAGACGGAACAGGCTTTTAGACCATTTACTGGCACGGTTTAATGAGTTGTTTGTTGATTATTCGGTTTTTAAATTTCAGCAAAATAAAACGGGCGATTTTTTTGATGAGGCGACCGCAGACGAGCTGATCGACGACAAGATCCAATTTTTAAGCGTGTATCCTGAAATTAGTTGCGGACGAAGCCGCGCTTTTAATTATACAAAACCACTTTACGGGAGTGGTGATAATGTGACCGGGCTACAATTAAGGATCCAAAAAATGCTGGGTGTTATCAGTTCCCAAAATAAAAAACTGTCGGTACCCACCAATGTGGTCGACTATAAATTATTGCTGCAGAATATAGCAACAGGTGTGGTACCTGCGCCAGCTGATAAATTGGTTATTACCGATAATCGTTTTGATGATTTTGACGCAAATTTCGGCATACATGTTTTAGAACATATTTTGTTACGCCCACTTTATAAAAGCACGGCCCCGCTCAATAATCTGCTTCCGTTATGCGGGAACGGGACAAATAACGAACATGCAGAATGCCTGATACCTGATAATTATAGCATGCAGATGACCGTTGTTGCACCCGGATGGCTTTCTATCAGCAACAATATGGATTTTCGTGCCTTTACCGAAAGCCTTATACGTACCGAAGCACCGGCGCACGTAACATTGAAAATTTGCTGGCTCGATCCGGCGCTGATGTTCCTGTTCGAGCAAACAACTGAAGCATTCTTTACCGCGCTGGCAAAAGTAGAAACGGCTGGTGCGGTACCCGTTGCCCAGGATATTACGGACTTTAACACAGCCCTGCTCGACGTTTATACCATGATGGGCTTATTGAAAAATATGTACCTGCCATCTATCCTTGACGAATGTGACGATATTAATTACAATGAAGAAGCCGACAAAATAAAGGTGCCCGTTATACTTGATTATTCGGCGCTTGGCAGCGATGGCAAAGAAGAATGGTTTGTTTTTGAAAAAAAGCAGCCCTGACTTATTAAATAAATAGTTGTTGTTAAACCTGCCAAAATGCAAAAGCAACATCAAAAACGCTAAAAAACAATGTAGTAATTGATTTTTTTCATGTTGATTTAAAACTTTTAATATGGAAACCCGACCAAATTCTTTCCCTGTTTATGTAAGCAGCCAATACCTTACGAGTAAACAGCTTAATGAGACAACCGATTTTTTGTGGCAGGAGGAAAAAGCTGCGAGATACCTGCTGAAAGGGAACGGCATACTGCAAGGGTTTGCTTTGAGCTTTACAGATGGCGTTTCGCTTAAACAGATCAGCATTACGGCAGGAAGCGCCTGCACGGTTGATGGTTATATCATTCAGCAAACCGGCAACCAGGTGTTCGATAAAGGCCATGCGATCGATCTGAGCTTAATTACTTTGCCTGATAATACGCAGCAGCTGATGGAGAAAGCTGACTACGACAAAGTGAAAGACAAATTAAGCGCGACCGAAAAAGTATTGAACGCAATTGAAATATTTAATGTTGCAAGTAACCTGCCCGATCTGCCCGACGGATCAAATACCCTGGATTCGATGGCTATACCGGCAGCAAAGGCTATTTCTGATTACACCGTTTTTGCGGGCGTTTTTGTAAAGGATGATAGCTATGATAATTGTCAGCAAGGCGATTGTAACGACAGGGGAACTGAAAGAAGCTATATGACCAGGCTTTTCCTGGTGCTTGCCGCCCAATTTAGCGTAGCGCCTGTTCCGCCATCAAATACTTTAAGCCCCCAGATGCCATTATGCATGGCAACGCGCGTAAAAGGTCTTTCGCAGGTAGGCAGTACAGCTGCTTTTTATCAAAATTCCTTTACCGCATGGAGTACGAATTTTACAACCTTTCAGCCTTATTTTGCAGTTGCAAGCTCAGGAAAGCAATTGAGTATTATTTCAACACTGCTCGATTCTGCCGAGAAATCGGCCTTTACCGCAGCAGTGGCTAAGTTTACTGCTATTGTCGCATCGGCAAATGCAGGCAAGTGCGAGCAATATTACAATGCTTTTGCCTCTGATCTTTCAAAAGCCATAAATGAGTTGGTTGAGTTTTACAATGATTATACAAAAAAATACCCGATCTATCCGCAGGTGAGGATCGAGGGTGTTATAGTGCTTGGCGGCCTAAAGCAAGGCAGCGTTGATAAGTGGCGTTATTATTTTTTACCCGCAGGCGATCAGCCGGCATTTACCTTTGACAGGAACCGCCTTAAGCAATTATTTATGCGTGCCGTTTCGCTGGTAAATAATTTTGTAACGCAGGACCTTATTAAAACGCAGGCTGCAAAAATTAATAAAGTGATCGCTATTCCGTCTGTTGCAGGCGACTCGTTGCTTGCTCACCGGGCTATTCCTTATTATTACGATGTGCTGGTCGCCAATAATCCAATTTTAGCCAATTGGAACCCCCAAAGTGCAGACCTTCAGAATATTTTTTGTTATTACGACGCACAAATCCCAACAAGAAATACCAATCCTAATATGGTGGCGAAGCTTTCTATGGCCGATTGGACAAACCAGGGCTTTTTCAGGATAGAGGGCCACCTTGGCCTTCAAAAGGACGCCGTTATTTCTGCGTTAAATCAAATGATAGCAGCCGATGACCTGCCAATTCAATTGATTGACTGCAACGTGAACTATAAGGGGCCTACTACATGGAACAACTGGTATAACGATTTCTCTGTTTTTTTAAACGATAGTTTAAAGGCGTTAAAGGCAGCAATGGCAGACCCAAATCAGCCTAAAACGACGTATACTTTTGACCCCTTTAAAAAATTGGTGGCTAACAATTTAGAAACCAGTTACCGTCAGCCGGACAAGATAAAGGGTATTGTCGATAATCTGAATGCCTATTCACATGTGTTTTACAACGCCGGCAACGCCAAGGCGCCGGGTTTTGCTAAACCGGCTGCTGCTACTGCCACTGCTACCAACCCACTGTCCGATCCGAATGTGATAACCAAATATACTACCGCTGTTAATAAAGACAAGGTATTAGCATTAGTTAAGGGGTATAACGATGCGCTTGTCGAAGTCACCGATCCTAATGTGAAAAAAATAGTTGTGCTCAAGGATCTTGCCGGCCTTGAGTATATGGCTGGTGTTCCAAGGGGGGGCACATTTGTATTACTTCACGATGGTGCCACAGTAATTGGAGACGGTTGCCTTTCCTATTATTACAGGGTCAATCAGAGCAGAATTTTTGATGTTTAAATTTCTTGATAATTTAAAAAAAACTTATCTTTATACTGTTTGATTTGGTATATAGTTTGGTTGGGGTTTACGCGAAGCGTGAGAACGTATAGCGCTCGAAAGAGTTAAGGACAGCAGCAAGGCAACTTATCGAAATTTCTCGTGTTTTTACGATGTCGCAAGACTAAGTTTATTTCTATTTCTAAGTTCTCGGGGTCATTCTCCGAGGGCTTTTTTTTTGCGGTCTACTCAAAAAACAGCATCAACCTAACGCCAGCCCAGTGCCGGGGCCACATGTTGCAATAGGGACGACAGCACATGCACATTGTAATCAACACCGAGGGTGTTGGGTATGGTGAGCAGCAGGGTGTCGGCTTCCTGTATAGCTTCGTCGCCGGCTAATTCTTTGATGAGCTGATCGGGTTCTGCAGCATAACTTTTGCCGAAGACGGCGCGTTTGTTGGGCTCGATATAGCCGAAACTATCGGCGCCTTTGGCCTGGCCGAAGTAAGCCCGGTCCAAATCGGTTACCAGTGCGAAGATGGAACGGCTCACCGAAACCCGCGGTTCGCGCTGGTGGCCTGCTTTTTTCCATGCTTCTTTGTACAGCCTTATCTGTTCGGCTTGCTGAATATGGAAAGGCTTGCCGCTTTCGTCAAACTTCAGGGTCGAACTTTGCAGGTTCATCGCATTTTCGGCTGCCCAAACTGCTGTGGCATTGGATGCGGCTCCCCACCAGATACGTTCGCGCAGGCCTTCCGAATGCGGCTCTAAACGTAACAGGCCCGGCGGATTAGGGAACATGGGGTAGGGGTTAGGGTCGGCAAAACCCTCGCCGCTGAGTTTATCCAAAAATTCCATCGCTTTCCGGCGCCCCATATCGGCATCGGTTTCGCCGGGCAAGGGCTCGTAACCAAAGTGTCGCCAGCCGTCTATCACCTGCTCCGGCGACCCGCGGCTTATACCCAGTTGCAGGCGCCCGCCCGAGATCAGGTCGGCAGCGCCGGCATCTTCCACCATATACATCGGGTTCTCGTAACGCATATCAATAACGCCTGTGCCTATCTCTATTTTGCTGGTTTTGGCGCCAATGGCCGACAGCAATGGGAACGGCGAGGCTAGCTGCGCCGCAAAATGGTGCACGCGGAAATAAGCGCCATCCAAGCCTATCTGCTCGGCGGCAACGGCCAGGTCGATAGACTGAAGCAGGGTATCGGCTGCGGTACGGGTTTTATAGGAGGGGTGGTTTGACCAATGCCCGAATGATAGAAATCCGATCTTTTTCATGGTGGGGCAAAGGTAGGGAATAAAGGTTTAGTCTTTGTTGCGTGTGTGCCACCGCAAGGTAAAAGTACTTAGCCCGAAATAGCCAGTAAATAGTCCAGTTGGTTGGACGAATCGCCCGGGTTTGGGGCCGCCAGCTCATCCTGGTCTGCCGACCATCCAAAGTAATCGCATATATCATGGTACAGCATCAGCAGCTGTTTATCGGCATCAGTGAAAGCAGGAAGGAATTTAAAATTCCTGTTCTGCGGGTAGTCATGTCTTTCCATATTGATATAGACGGGCGGGGTTGAAAAACATTTTAAGGAAAATGAAAATAAAGCGGAGTTTTGCTGTATGGGCGCGAGAAGCATTTGCCTCTCTGGTTTAAGAGTTCAGCGCAGCGCTCTTAAATCAACGAATTAAAACGAGCACTCCGTGCGGCTAATGAAGCATATATTAATTGGTGATTGATTATCTTTCGGCCACGATGGCAACAAGATATCGTTTTGGGGATAACGAATGGCCCCACTTCGTCACATTTTCGGTTGTAGAATGGATAGATGTTTTTAGTCGTGAAGATTACAAACAGATATTGGTGGACAGCCTTCGGTATAGTATTGAAAATAAAGGGCTAATTGTTTATGCCTGGGTGGTTATGCCAAACCATGTTCACTTGATCATATCCGCAAGGCAAGGGAACGAACTTAGCGGCATTATACGTGATGTAAAGAAATTTACGAGCCGTATGCTGATTAAGGCTATAAAAGACAACCAGAGAGAAAGCCGAAAACATTGGATGTTGTGGTTGTTTAAAAGTGCGGCTGCAAAAAACATTAATAATAACGAGAATCAGTTTTGGCGACAAGATAATCAACCCTGTCGAGTTAAGAACTAAGGAAATGATGGATCAGCGTCTGGATTATCTTCATAATAACCCGGTTAAAGCCGGGTTGGTTTGGAAACCTGCTGATTATAAATATAGTAGCGCCATTGATTATTATAGGCAGGAGAATGGCTTACTGCCGGTGGTGTTGTTGGTTTGAATAATGTTTGTGCAGGGGAACCGCACGGAGTGCTGCATTTACTTGTTCATTTAAGAGCCGCTGCGCTGAACTCTTAAACGAGTGGGGGGATGCAATGGAAAAATCCAGATGCCATAAAGATTCATTATTTTAAAGTAATCCGCTAACTTTATGTCCTATGAACACTAAACCGATCCTTGAAATGTTACGATTCAATTTGAAAGGCTCTTTTTTGTTTTTAAGCGCATTTATCGGATTGATGTGTCTTTTTATATCATGTGATCAAATTAATTCACCTAAAAGGATTGAGCCGGTAAAAATCAGACCTGCAATCCAAACCATAGTCGATAGCATAGCCAAATACAATCAATTAACCAGTTCCGGAGTAGGTTTTGCTGGTGTTAGGACTGGGCAATGGAACCGTTACGAAAAATTAAACAAAGTAGCGTCGTTAGCAGAATTGAGGGAACTTACGCACCATAAAAACTCTGTTGTCAGATGCTATGCCTATGATGCTCTAACGGCGAGAAAAGATACTTATGCTTTTACGTTACTTTTATCTCATTTACACGATACAGCCAAAGTATCTACTTTTTTTGGTTGCATAATTTCTGAAGAGATGGCAGGTGATTATTTTTTAAACGCAGTCACACCACACAATTCAACAGACGTTGGCTATAAACTGTCGTTAAGACAAAAGTCTATGATAGATAGTATCTTGCTTTTCGATAAACACATAATTTTATCTGCTAAGTACAATTTACTCTATGACTTGAAGCCCCAAGCCCAATATTATAATCGAATTAGAGAAATTGCAATAAATGAGAAAATGCCTGTTGCTATATGGGCTTTAGCAAAGTATGAGAGGGTTAATGATGTTAGCATAATAAGAGCTGCATTTAATGACCTTCAATCCGAAGACTATGCTATTCGCTCCGCGATGCTAATTCCTGATAATAGTTTCTATCCGATAATAACCAATATTTTTGAGCGTGAATGGAAGGAGAAACTGTACGATTATCAGAAATGGGAAATCCTTTATCAAGCATTAGCTCAATATCCTAAAGAACCTCAAACATTGGATTTTTTTAAAAAGACAATCCAAACCAAGGATGAATTTAGATACAAAACTTTAGGAGCAGATTTATTGATAGCTATAACTAAATATCCGGATCCTGTCTTTGAACCGTTAAAGAAACAAATTAAGTTGGATAAATATTCAATGGAAGATGTGAATAGGGCTTTAAGTAAAACTGAATAAATACATTACTCGAGCAAATTAGGTTAGGCGATTATTGTTATTATAAATCCCCCGCTGTCCGAAGTTTGCAACTTCGGACTTTTATATAAGTAGTCTGAAGACTACAGGCATACCTGTTCGAAGTCAGAGGCTTCGAACAGCGCCGCTTTTATGTGTCAAGATTTTATTTACAAATTTTACATTTTAATTTACAATACAAATTCTTCAGGCTAGAGGATGTCAGGGTAGATTTGCTGAATCAATTTTGATGAGATATGAAAAATAAAAGAAATGTTTTGTACGGTCTGGCTGTCATCATGGTCGGACTAATTTATTTTCTTGTACAGGTTCAGCAAAAAAATGGCACTCATCGCACTAGCTTTTCCGGCGAATGGAGAGCCAAAGAGTCGATAGCTATGGGTGGAAATGTTGTTTGCTGCTATAATTCGGGTGACCGTATGCTGGCTAAAACGATGAAAATAGCAGAGCAGGTAAATTTTCTGACCGTAGAGGTGTCAAGCTCGTTTCCGGGTGCAGCTCCTGTTACCAGCCAGGAGAAAATGGCCTTCGACGGCAAAGCAGGCAAAATTGACTATGGCCCGGGAAGGGGAAAGACGTTTACCGTAAAGTTGTCGGCTGATGGACAAACGATGACTGTTAGCTCAACTGTGCGCCTGACGATGGCTGGTCAAAAACAAGCATTTGTTTACGTAACAGAGGTTTGGAAGTTGAGTAATGATGGCCGGTCTATTTCTGTGCAGACCAGTGCAAAATCGAGCTTGATCGGCAGCGAGCGTTCGTGGAAGACCGTATTTGATAGAGTCGGTTAGTATTCAAAAATACCCGTGGTTAACCTCCCCGCTGTCCAAAGTTTGCAACTTCGGACTTTTATGTAAGTAGTCTGAAGAATATAAGCATATTCATTCGAAGTCAGAGACTTCGAAAAGCGCCGAATATTTCGCGTTAAGGATTGGAGTGAAAAGCCCGCAACCGCTGGTAAGCGGCGAGGACTTGTAACGGAAAGCCTGACCCGCTTGGAGAGCCTCAGTGTGACAGCCCGAGCGGGGAACGCCCAAAACCACCCGGCCTTGTTAATCCGTCAAGGTCCGCCCACCATACTTCGAGGGCCTCAGTATGACAGCCTTTTTTTAATCTGATTATCCGTTTTTCCTGATAATATTCTCTATCTGGTTCAACTGCTCGGCGCTTAGTTGGGCCAGGTTTTCCTGGCTCAGGATGGTGTTGTTTACCTGTATGTAGTTGTTCTGCTCGGCGATGACGGCGGGCTGTTTATCGGCAGTGCCCACCATTTGGAGGTAAAGTTTGGCGGCGCGCATGTCGCCGTTGAGAGCGTGCTTAAAAACATGGGCGAGCACATTGGGGGCCATCAATTTAAATTGTTCCATTTGCGCGGTGTGGCCGGGGTGCTTTTGATAGGCCGCAAAATGTTTGGCTACGGTTTGCCGGCTGAGGCCGGTTTCGCGGGCAATGGAGCTTTTATCGGGCATTACCCCGTTTTGGCCCATATAACGGGAGACGGCGGCGTTGATGAGCGAGTGGTTGTATTCCCAAATGTCGTTTTTGGTACTTGCGGGAATGATGAGGTCGATCTTATTCAAAAAATTGTCGCGTTCGGCGCCTGTTAACTGCGCGAGGGTCTGGGTGGCGGTTTCTGAGAGTTGCTGGCGTTCGGCCTGGTTTAGGTGTTCAACGTCGGTGGCGGTGATCTTTTCGAGCGAAAGCAGGTGTTCGATTTTTGTAGCTGGAAGGTTTGTCATGATGATTTGTTCAGGTTTTTATGATGAATGTAAATTTTAAAAAAAGCATGGTCCGTTGTTGCTATTTTATTGAATGGTGTTAATAAAAGTAAACGGAGAGGCGGCGTTTTCGGGCGCGGAATTGCCGATTGTTGACTGTAAATATAAGCAATATATTTTATATATACTAATATATTTAGTAAAAGCAATGGCGTGCAGGGTTAACGCGTTATTTTATTAACTAATTGATATTAAGTATTTTATGTTAAAAAAGGGTAAAAATGTGTTAACCATGTTAACCATAAAGGAGGGGGGAGGGGGATTAACTTCCCGCTCGTTCAAGCGTTTACGCCTGAGCCAAAACAATGAAACCCGGCCAAAGGCTGGGTTTCATTGTTTTGTGGAGCCGGAGGGAGTTTTCGCACCCGCCGTCCAGGCACGGCCAGCTCAAGAGAAAGTTCGAACCCTCTTAGCGGGCTCTCAAAAACACAAGTTCAATTTAATGTGGAGCCGGAGGGACTGAGTTAGAACCCAATCCCACTCTATTAGCCTTAAACGACAATTTCGTGTTGCAAATTAAATATTTGCTTGACGCGGTTGAGGTGATGGAAAAATCAGCAAATGAAGTCACTATGGATAATTAATATTTTATTCAGGTTTTGCATTAAATAAATGTTCCATCGCTAACCTTTCCGCAAATTCGCCAAGTTCCTTTTCTGGTTTAATTGAATTGAATTTATTTTTGACCTGATCGGCTTTGTTTTGATGTATTATTTTACAGTTAGGAAAATCGTATTCGTCAAAGTAGTCCCCAAGGTCATTTAAAAGCTTTTCCCGTGAAACTAAAATAGTGTCCTTAACAGTTCGGAAAAGTCTCTTGTATTGTCTGACCAATAAAATATAATCCGTGGTTGGCAAAACGATAGGAATGTGTTCAGTCCAGGTAGTTAACGTAATTGGTTCATTATTTTGTTTGATTTTAAAAAAGAAGATCTTTGGAACAAAATAACCATTCCCAAGTTTTTGTTGCAATTTATGCCGGTTTAAGTTGTATTCCCAAACTTTGATACATTCGCTTTCACTCAAGTAGCAAGTTTGTACTTCGTTAAAATGATCTTTGCTTGCCCATAAGTTTGTCTTATTCCAAATATCAAATTGCTCTTGCTTATTTGGTTTGTAAGGATTTTCAGAGTCAGATTGGGGATTTAAAACGAAGAGATTTAAATCTTCACAAAATTGCTCTACAAACATGAAAGCTTCCTTTCCGAAAAAACTTGGCCTCATGAAATTTATGTTGAATGAAAAATTTGTATCATCGAAATCATCAATAGGCTCAATATCTTCTTTAAATTGATAATCGTTATCGGGTTCGTTATAGTCGAATGAAAAATACACCTCTGTGTCTTTGTTTTCAAAAAACCATTGCGTTCCGTTTTCATTTACAGGTACTAAATTATTTGACAAATATTGAGAAATTGTAACAGTTGAAACTTCTTTGCCTTTTTGTTTATAGAAAAATAAATCGTAACTCATATAGGTTCATGCAAGATTTATGATGATACAAATATAATTTTATGTGTAGTTTATAAACAAAAAACCGTAAGCCAAACATACGTTCAACTTACGGTAAGTGATTTTCGTGGAGCCGGAGGGATTTGTATGGTTCCCAAAAATGGCCTGGTATTCAATATGTTATGTGGGCCTTAATTCTTACTCACCGAATTACTCACCACTTTTTTGACATAGATTAATTGCAAATCCTATGTTATAAAGATACAAAATATAGAAATATCTATCAATGATTTTCTGAGATTTAACAATGGGCTTATGCGAACGCTTGTTATTTATCGTGATGGAATGTTTATTCATAATTTCGATATACTAGCTTAAGCGTCTTGTTTTTATGGTCAATTAATAGGTTAAGTATTCTTCTTAAACAAATAACTTTAAAATCACCGCAACAGCACTCGATTTGAATTTGACTATCGACTATTTTTAATAAAGGTCTTTGATTATGTTGCGGGCAAGTCGTCGTTTCAATCACAGACTTTGCATGAGCGTTTAAATCCATGAACTTGCGTAATGATGTTTAGATACAACTATTCAGATAAAAAATAGTTTTGTCTCAACTGATAGTATTACTTCACTTATATAGTAAATACCCGGTAAAACATCAATAAAATGCTCATTTTCAAAAATATAGTTGTAATTTTGGTTTCACTTCCTCCAAGAATTTTAAAAAATTCTAATTCTGCTCTTTTAATTCCTGCCATGTTGAAAGTTGATCCCCACCATATTATTGCGATCGGCGCCTCTGCGGGCGGCATGGAAGAGATCAATTCTTTTTTTGACCATACGCCTTTAGATGGTGTATCCTATATTATTGTGCAACATTTGTCTTCCGATTTTAAGAGCAGGATGGTTGAATTACTGGCCAAGCACAGTAAACTTGTTGTTGAACAAGCCGAAGACGGTATCACAGTTCAATGTAACCAGGTGTATCTTATCCCAAGTGATAAGTTCATGACCATTCAGGACAATAAGTTGTATTTAACAGACAAGGAAAAAACTAAAAGCCCACATTTAACGATCAATACCTTCTTTAATTCATTGGCAGAAGATTACGGCAAAAAGGCCATTGGCATTATTCTATCGGGTTTGGGTTCGGATGGCACTGAAGGCATTAAGTCAATTAAGCAGGCTGGTGGCATGGTAATGGTCCGTGATCCTGAAACTTCTGAGTTTGGTAGCATGCCTTCCCATGCTATCGCTACCGGCTTGGTAGATTTTATCATGGAACCTATGGCAATGCCCGATGCAATAGAAGATTATATAAAAAACGAAGGAAATTTAACCATTGATCAGGCGGATGATGAAAAGAACCTCGCGGCAATTATTGACCTGATCAAAGAAGGATCACCGCTTGATTTTACAGATTATAAATTACCCACGATATTACGAAGGACCAAAAGAAGGGCTTCCTTTGGGAATTTTACAACGCTGGAAAATTATCTTGACTTTTTGAAAGTTACTCCGAAAGAGGTAGAGGCACTTGCCAAAGAATTTCTGATCAGTGTTACTTCATTTTTCAGGGACAAAGAAGCGTTTGATTTTATAAAAAGCAACGTTATTCCCGATATTCTCGAAAAGTTAACCCCCGTTGAGGAGCTGAAAGTTTGGGTAGCTGGCTGTGCGACAGGTGAAGAAGCGTATTCCATAGCCATATTGATAGCCGAGCAGTTAACAGGGAGATTAGCAGATACGGTAGTAAAGATTTTTGCTACTGATATTGATAGCGGTGCTTTAGTACACGCAGGCAAGGCCGTTTATAATAAGAGCATTTCAAAAAATGTACCCGCTGACCTATTGGAAAAGTATTTCTTAAAAGAGGGGGACAATTACAGGGTAAAGCCGGTCATACGAAAGATGCTGATCTTTGCACAGCATGACTTGGTGAAAAACCCGCCCTACTGTAATATGCACCTGATCAGTTGTCGTAACCTACTGATTTATATGGCCCCTGTTTTACAAAAGAAAATATTTGCCATGTTGCTCTTCGGGCTTAAAAAAGGCGGCTATTTATTTTTAGGTTCCAGTGAAAATCCGATGCCCATTATAAAAAACCTGGAGGTAGCACATAAAAAATGGAAAATATATAAGAATCTGGAAACAAAAAGGGCTGTAAGTTTTGATGCCTTTTCGATGCCCGAATTTTTGGATAACAAACGCAAGCCATCGCGCTTTTCGCAGGAAGAAGTATCTAAAAATACAAAATATTCATTGACCGAAGCAATGCACGAAAATCTGGCTAAAAAATTGGATTACTTAGCAGTTTGTGTTGATGAAAATAATCAGGTGGTAAAATCTTATGGTGATACCACCAAGTATTTACTTCATAAACACTTCAATTCAAACCTGTCAGAGCTGCTACCAAAACCGCTTGCGGTGGCTTTTAATACCTTGAGCAAAAAGGCTTTAAAAACAAAAGAAAACGTTGTTCTAAACGGAATAAAAATCAAGCAGGGGCGCGTTATTTTTAAGGTAAGCCTGTCAGTAAGCCCTTTGGTATTTAAAGGTGAAGAGAATTTATTATTGGTAACTTTCAGTGAAGATAAATCAATTACGGCCTTGCAAAAAGATATCGTATATGATGAAAAAATATACCTTGATCAATACGTTGTTAATCTTGAAGAGGAATTAAAGGAATCAAAAGACAAGCTTCATTTCTCCAATGAAAAGCTGGATGCCTCCAATGAAAATTTACAATCTTTCAATGAGGAACTGATTTCAGCTAATGAAGAAATGCAAAGTACTAATGAGGAAATGCAATCAGTAAACGAAGAGCTCCATACCATTAACGCTGACTACCAGCTAAAAAATAAAGAGCTACTGGAAATTAATGATGACTTGAATAACTATTTCAGAAGTAATATAAACGGCCAGTTATTTATTGATAATGAATTGCGATTAATGAAATTCTCGCCGGGTACGGTAAAACAGATCAACTTATTGGAAACGGATATCGGCAGGCCCCTCAGCAACATTTCTACTAATATCAAATTTGAAACTATTATTGAGGACGTTAAAAAAGTACTTGCCGAAGGATGCGTTATCACCAAAGAAATTGAAACCAATAACGGCAAATGGTACCAGATCATGACCATGCCTTATGTGCAGCAGGCAGATCATAAAAATACCGGCGCCATAATTACCTTTAATGACATCAGCGAATTAAAAAAAATACAACAGGAATTAAATATCAGCAATAAAATGCTGAGTATAGCCATGGACTCGGCCGCAATGGGCATGTGGTCTATAGACCTCCAAACCCGTGAATTTGTTCCATCCCAACGGCTAAAGGAAATATTTGGATTTCATCCTGATGAACAAATGACCTATGAAGCGGCTATTGCACAAATTGATAGTAAATATCAAGCTTTAATGACCGATGCTGTCGAAGCTAATATCAGCCAGGGTATCAAATGTGATGTGGAATTTCCACTGCGGGGATTTCACGACGGAAAACTTCGCTGGGTAAGAGCCAATGGAGACCTTTCCAAAGATTTGGAAGATAAGCCAACTTATTTTACAGGCGTGGTACATGATATTACGATGCATAAGCAGGATGAGATCCGGAAAAATGACTTTATTGCAATGGTCAGCCATGAATTGAAAACGCCGCTAACATCACTCCAGGGATATATACAGCTATTAACTTCCAGGGCAAAAAAAGAAGAAAACACTTTTAATGTGATTAAATTGGATAAGGCGCATACCCAGGTAAAGAAAATGACCGCCATGATCAACGGTTTTTTAAATGTTTCAAGCTTTGAGGCGGGAAAGATTTATTTGAATGAGCAGACATTCGAGTTGAATACCTTATTGGATGAAATAGTGGAAGAAGTTATGTTGATAACCGCAAGCCACAATATTGTGGTACTGTCATGCCCACCGGTATCTGTTAAAGCAGATAGGGATAAGATTGGCCAGGTGATCAACAACTTTCTAAGTAATTCGGTAAAGTATTCACCGAAAGGTAAAAATATCGAAGTTTCCTGCAAAGAGGTAAACGGCAACATACAGGTAAGTGTAAAAGATGAAGGCATTGGTATAAAGCCGGAAGATCAGGCAAAGTTATTTGATCGATACTACCGGATAGAAAGTGTCTTTACCCAGGCTATTTCCGGTTTTGGTCTCGGCCTTTACTTGTCTGCCGAAATTATCCAGCGGCATAATGGTAAAGTATGGGTGGAGAGTGAAATGGGTAAAGGCTCAACATTTTACTTTAGCTTGCCCTTACCTTAATCGGATTCATTTGCAGCTGTTTAATACTATTGGCACAGTTTTGGCCGCAAAAATAACATCTTATAAGCCGGAAACTGCCATTGATTTTATGAACAAAAAAATACTAATTCTTGACGACGATCCTGACATTTTGGAAATCCTTTCTTTGCTCTTAACAGATAATGGTTATGAGGTACGTACGTTATCATGCGGTGAAACTGTATTTGATGACATAAAAGACTTTGAGCCTGACCTGGTATTAATGGATGTAATTCTCGCTGGTTTGGATGGCCGCTCAATCTGCAAAGAAATAAAAGAAAATCATTTGACCTGTTTTCTGCCCGTTATTCTGATTTCCGGGACCCATGACCTCGCGGAATCGTTGCACTTACCCGGCGCACCAAATGATTTTGTAGCAAAACCTTTTGATATAGACCATTTGCTTGCAAGAATAGCAAAACAGTTGGCAGCCTGATTAATTATGTATGTTTTGTCGCATATTGTGAACACAAATAAATTTTAACTGCTAAATTATTTTAATGAACAGCATATTCCATTTTCACAATGTAAGCAACGAAATGCGTGAGACGGTTAAAAAAAGTCAAGCGCAAGCCAAGGAAAATTTCTGAACGCCTGTTTAGCCTTTACTTGTTAATCAAACAATCCCAAATAAAACTTATCGCCTGATAGAACGCTTTGCAGCATTCTATTTTTTGTAGTTATCGATTAGCAGCGATACCTTAAGGTTATCAACTCATTGTCAATTTAAGCAATGCTAATTATTCTGAATAATTAGCAGCATTGATGTAACTGCAATTTAATCAAAAATTAATAACAAAACCCGATAAACTATGTTATTTAAACTTAACGCCTGCTCTCTATAACTATTTAGTCAGTAAGTCTCTAAAACTAATAGTTAATAAAATCATTCCAATATCGATTACTGATTATGAAAAAAAAGATTGACAATAAGCAATACATTATTGCTATTGGCGCATCAGCCGGCGGGTTAGAAGCAATATCCGCATTTTTTGATTACACTCCGCTTGACGCGGTATCATATATCCTGATTCAGCACCTGGCTTATGATTATAAGAGCATGATGGCTCAAATACTTGCCCGCCACAGTAAACTGGAGGTGATGGAGGTTAGTGACAATATGAAAATAGAATCGAATAAGGTATATCTTATTCCCAGTGCTAATTTTATGACCATTAAAAATGGCACCCTTTTCTTATCTGATAAAAAGGATAAACAAAAACCTTATATGACCATTGATCACTTCTTTACCTCATTGGCGAAAGACAGGGGGAATAAGGCAATTGGCGTAATATTATCAGGCACAGGAAACGATGGATCAAAAGGTATTGCAGCGATCAAGGAATTGGGAGGCGTTGTAATTATACAAGACCCAGATAGTGCTAATTACAGCGAAATGCCAATGGCAGCTATTGCCACGGGTTATGCTGACAGAGTCCTTTCTCCTGAGGCCATGCCCAAAGTAATTGAAGATTACGTTAATGATGGAGTTCTTGAATTACTGATTGATGATAAAGATCATGAAATCAACGAGGAGAAATTGACGGATATGATTGGTTTAATTAAGGCAAACCTTCCACTGGATTTCAGTGACTATAAAAGACCCACCATTCTACGCAGAATTAAAAGACGAATGGTTCAGCATAATTTTAGCCGGGTTGAAAAATATTACGAGTTTCTAAAAAGTAACCCTAAAGAGATAGAAGCGCTGGCAAAAGACTTTTTAATTAGTGTCACTTCATTTTTTAGAGACCCGGACGCATTTAAGATCATCGAAAAAAAAGTAATCCCCGATATTATAAATCATAAAATTAAAGGTGAAATATTAAAAATATGGGTTGCTGGTTGTGCAACCGGTGAAGAAGCATATTCCCTGGCAATTTTTATAAGGGAATACCTCAATAAAGTTAAAAAAGACATAGAAGTTAAAATATTTGCGACCGATATCAACAAAGCCGCTTTGGATATAGCGTCTAAAGGCATCTACGATGATAAGATAGAAAAAATGGTATCCAAAGAGCGGCTACGGCACTTTTTCACCCAAAATGGGGCTTCTTATAAAGTGAAGCCTGAAGTTAGGAAAATGCTCGTTTTTGCACAACATGATTTAGCAAAAAATCCACCCTATTGTAATGTCGACCTGATAAGTTGCCGCAATGTGTTGATTTACATGAATGCTGCTTTGCAGAAGAAAGTATTAGCTATGCTGCACTTTGGATTAAAAAAAGATGGTTACCTATTCCTTGGTCCGAGTGAGAGCTTAGTTATTTTGAAATCTGATTTTAGCGAGATTAACAATAAATGGAATATTTTAAAAAGTAATAAAATTGGACGTACTTTAAAGTTTGAAACCTTCTCCTCAAGCGTAATTGATGGGATAAAGACAACAACTATTGAAATAAATAAAAAACCCATAGCCCCTGTTTCACAAATAGCAATAGCTGAAAAAATGAACTTTATTGCTTTGGAGGAATCCGGCTTAAGGGGAATTTGTACAGATGAAAACTTAATGGTTATTCAAACTTTCGGTGACCCTTCGATTTATCTCAAGGATGAAATGTTTAATTTCAATCTTAATGAGCTGATGCCTGACAACATAGCAATTACGTTTAAAGCCGCAGTTCATAAAGCATTCCAACTCAATCAAAAGGTCACTCTGAACAACCTTAATTTTGTCAATAAAAATAGTTCTTCGACAAAGACGGTCAATTTGGTAATATGCCCTTTTCACACGGGTCAGCCAAATGAGAAATTATTACTGATATTATTTAAAGAAAAAAAGAGTAAAGCGAAGAATGAAAATCTGATCAAGGACTCTGATATTGATCAGCTTACAAGGGAGCATGTTATCATTCTTGAAAAGGAACTTGCCGAATCGAAACATAAACTGGAATTAGCTTATGAACTAATAGATACGTCCAATGAAAATATGCAATCTTTCAATGAGGAATTGTTATCTGCTAATGAAGAAATGCAGAGTGCTAACGAAGAACTGCAATCGGTAAATGAAGAATTGCAAACTATTAATAAGGAGCACCTTGTCACCAATGGCGAATTAACGGAATCTAACGATGATTTGAACAACTATTTCCGCAGCAATGTCAATGGACAGTTATTCGTCGATCATGACCTGTTACTCAGAAAATATTCACCTGGGGCGGTCAAGCATATTAATGTCCTGGAAAGTGACATTGGCCGACCGCTGAGCAACATTACCACTAATATAAAATTTGAAAGCCTGATAGAAGATATCAAACAAGTGATTCTTAACGGGGAAACGGTAACCAAGGAGGCAGAGTCGTCAGAAGGACGCACTTATCAGGTAATGACCATGCCCTATATTAAAAAAAGTAATAAACAAATAGATGGGGCAATCATCAGTTTTTATGATATAACCGAATTGAAAGAGCTATTAAAGGAGCTCGATGTCAGTAATAAGAATTTGGATATCAGCAACAAAAGCCTGGATGAGCGCAATAAAAGTTTGCTTAGGATTAATGAGGATCTTAATAATTTTGTTTTTGGTGCATCACATGACCTTAAAGCACCCATACTGAATATAGAAATGATGTTAACGATGCTTAATGATAAAATGGATAATAAAGACCCGGAAGTAATGAAATTATCTGCAATGATGAATAAATCCGTTATTAATTTTAAATCGATTATTAATGACCTGGGCAAGGTGGGTAGCATAGAATCAGAGCAGATCGACGATAATCAAAACGAAAACTTCTCGGTCCTTTTTAATGAAATAAGAGAAACCATATCAGAAAAAGTAAGGATGGCGAGCGCTACCTTTACGACAGATTTCCGCGAAAAGGAGGTGCGGTTTGCTAAGAAGAATTTGAGAAGCATTATGTTGAACTTAATCACTAACTCGATTAAATTCCATTCTTCTGAACGGAAACCTGAAATCATGATTAAAACTGAAAAGTCAGATATTTATACTTTATTAACAGTGACCGATAATGGCATCGGGATCAGTAAAGATAAAATCAATTATGTTTTTGATATGTACCAGCGATTTAATAACGATAAAGAGGGCTCTGGAATTGGTCTTTATTTAATAAAAAAAATAGTTAATGCATCAGGTGGTAAAATAGAGGTGGAAAGCGAAGTTGGAAAAGGCAGTTCCTTTAAAATCTTTTTTAAGAACTCAAAGTAGGTGATTATTAAACGCTCCGGCGTTCCCAATGATTTTGTAGCAAAATCTTTTGATATTGATTATTTGGTTGCAAGAATAGAAAAACCATTGGCTGCTTTATTAATCATTTACGATTATTGCTTATCAGCAAAACAAATAAGATACAACCCCATCAATATTTTTATTGAACACACCATTCCATTTTCACCAGTTGAGCAACCAAAAGCGCGTAGCCGGGTAAATAGTCAAGGCCGGGCCACCGCTAAAAAACAAAATAAAATGGCCCGCTCTGCATGGCCTTTACTTTTTACCCGGCGGTGGCTATCTTCGCTGTACTGGTGAATGAGGAATGTTATTATTAAGTGGGCGGCCAAAAGCAAATCTGTTATGAGCGCAGCGAATTTCAGTTTTGCTGTGGGGCGTTGAGGCTGACGGCGCAATGAAACCCGGCGCGAAAGCGCGAGGTGCAATGAAGCCGCCTGCCGTAGCTGCATGGTTCCAACGGTTGTACGTGTCGTTTTGCTTTTCAGCAGCAAAGTCGGACGATTAAAATCAACCGCCCGACATGCTACTTTTGGGTTCTTAGCGGTACCATCTTTACGGTCTATAGCTTTCAGAAGCAAGGCAAGGCGAACGAATGCCCGCCTGCCAATACTGCTGAGGCTGTCAACACTTAATATCTTGTATATATTGCTTGTAAATTCTTTCTGCGACCTTATTAAATTTTGTTACCTGCTTCGATAGTACTCTTACTGAATCTCCATCAGGATCAAATGAACTGTTATATCGTGATTGTGAATAGGCGTTTTGCAACAATTGATATAATTGTGCCCCCTCGGTGGTATTAAGCTCCAAAACCTCTTTTAATTCATCGGTAAACAACAAGGTAAGTCTTAGCAACCTTGATAAATTATGCATCTGTACCCGGTAGCCTATAACGGCTTGAATAATAGCTTTAAGAACGCTTTCAACGGATTGGTGCAAAAGAAATGCTGCAAGCCTGAAATTATTATCTGCTCTATATAATTCTGCGCCTCTTAAAAACTCGTTACCCTGTTTTCCCCACCTTTCCCAATTGAATTTAGCCCTTTCTAATAATATCTCCTTAGTTATTTCCTGATGCTCCGGTAATAATAATTCGAGGGACTGATATAAAATATATCCCTTATCCATAACAGTCGACCAAAAGCGCCTACCGATATTTAAGGCTTCTTTTGCGCTGTTTGCCTTATGAACTATGGCATGTACATGAGCAAGGTACTGGCAATTGTCCTCAATCTTATTGCTGATTTCATGCTCGGGCGTTTTTTCATCATCGCTTATCAGGATAAGCAGGTAGAATGTAAACGGCTTGGGATGTGTTCCTAAATGAATAATCATTTGAACCTGCGGACAACGTTTTACAATCAGATTTTTAACTTCTTCCAGTGCCAGCTTTTCGGCTGCCGTTGGTTGGGGGTTTATGGTTCTTAGCGCAATTGGTTCGGTGGATGTTTCTGTTAAGCTACTTTCAATATTACTTCGCTTTAGCTGTGGGCGACCGCCCTCCCGTTGGCAGATTAGCCATGCTGCCGAATACAGCTTAATTAAGTTTTCATAAACAGTGATAACCTCACCTGCATATAAAGCCTCGACATCTGCATTATTGTAAAGTGCTACGTGTGACCACTCATGAAGCTGATCCCTATATTCCTGCGGCTTAATTTTCTTAAAGACTTTCTTAACTGCCTTATAGGGTTCAAGCTGTTCTTTCAGGGAAAGGTTTTTAGGGTAGTATTCCCATTGTTCCTTTTCTTCTTCCAATTGCTCCTCCGTAAGCTGTTTCCGCTGGTAAGAGAAGTTCTTGTAATTGACTAATAGCAGATACATAGCTTCCAAAATCCTCAAATTAAGGTCGTATATAAAAAGCAATGTGCCGGGGCCATGTCGTTTTTCATCGTAATGCTCGTCATTAACTACATAATAACGCCATTCCTTTAATCGCTTGCCGTGGCCTTTTACTGAATCAGCACTAAAAAAATCGACTACTACAGACATTGGATTTTCGACTTCGTAATGGCGAAGTGTTTTAGGATAATGTTCCCAGGGGGCATAAGTTCCATTGTACATAATACTTTGTTTACACCGGCCTCCATTAACCGGCAAAACAAAAGAATAGCGTAACATCGCCGTACCGAACCATAAGCGATTGTACTTTACAATAAAGCTGTTGTTTTGTACATTTACATTTTAACAATACATTTGACTTATGGCAGAACCAACCTTACATATCGGTAGAAAAATCAGCAAAATTAGAGAACTGCGCGGCATGAAGCAAGAAACCCTGGCTGCTGAATTAGGTATAAGCCAACAAGCTGTTTCTAAAATCGAACAGAGTGCAGATGTTGATGGCGAAGCCTTAGAAAAGATCTCTAAGATTTTGGGTGTACCTGCAGACGCTATCAAAAACTTTAATGATGATGCTGTTTTGAATATAATCTCAAATACTTTTACCAGTCAAGATACTTCGACGTTAAACGCTATTAATTTCCAACCATCGTTTAATCCAATTGATAAAATTGTCGAATTGTATAATGAAAAGATAGTTTTACTTGAACGTCTATTACAGGCTGAAAAAGAAAAGAACGATCTGCTAAAAGGAAAATAACAAGAAATAACCCCAAAAAATATTAAATTGCCACCATCTAAAAGGACAAATTCTTTTGTCCAATTGTGATAAGGTTTAGGTTAAAGTCCCCTAACAGCGAGTGAAAGGGGACTTTATTTTTTAACAATTAATTATATCAGGGTTTATTTATCTGCTGTTTTAGTATAAGCTGTATCCATAGCTGATAAAGTTCTCCTTTTCGCTATCTGCTTTAAATAAATCCAAGCCCTTTGATAATGGGCTGATTGTTGACTTTGTTTATGTTGACTGTAGGCATCAATTGCTTTCCCACCTAAAGAATATAAGTAAGTAATAGCGACTAAACATAAACCGCAGGGAATAAGCCTGCCAAATACAATTTTGTAATATTGTCCCTGATTAGTTTCGGGAAACAAAATAATTCGCAATTGCTTAACAGCTGACTTTGGTGCCTTATCCAACTTCTCGTTAAGGGTTTTAAGCAAAATCAATTGCTGATCTGCTCTATCATTTTGTTTGAATCCCTTTACCTCCCGAATTATGGTATCCATCGCCACTGAATAATCTGGAATATGGATTTCAGAGATTTTAGCCATCTGCTTTTCCATTTCTACACTATTTTTTACGAGGTTATCTACGATTTCCTCACTGCTGTCCATTCTGTTATTTAATTCATCTATCTCTTTCATCTTGATATTCCTCTGCTTTGTTCATGTTCATTTTTCTTTTTCCTTTTACGCTCCGGTGTATCGTCTTCCTCCGGCATATTCGCAAGTAAACCGCCTAACAGGCCAGTTCCCGCCGATAAGGCTTGTTTCAAATAATGTGTTTCCGGTTGGGGCTTTAAATAAGTGGTTTGTTCCGGCTTTTGACTATTGCTTTTTTCCTGTTCGGCGTTTCTCATTACTTCCCTTAACTGATCAGCTAAACTCCTTTCCGGTTTGGCCTGCTGTTGTTCTATTGCCTGGTTAAGTTTAGCATAACTTAAACTGCGGTCAATCTCTGACCCCTTAAATTTGTATACGCCTTTACTGAAACTGATACCCTGTACCTCGTTGCTGCCCCCTTTATATTTGAAATGGGTAACAATGCCTTGTTTAGCCAATGCCTGTTTTAGCTCATTGATATTTTTTACTTTTTTGCTGGCTGACCTTATGGCATCAAATAATTCATATTTGATCTTATCCATGCCTTTAAGCTGTTGGCGGTTAACCTTTTCCTTACCCGGTGAGATATAAAGGCCATGCTTTAAGGACAATTCTTTAGCTACCAGTACATTCCTCTGCTTTTGAAAATTGTCCGATATAGTTTTACCATTGTTGCTCACCCGGTTGTAAACGATGTGAATATGCGGATGATCTTTATCCCGGTGCTTAACAATTAAGTATTGCGTATCCTGTATTTTCATTTTTTGCAGATACTCTTTAGCCATATTTACCATTATCTCATCGTTCAACTTAGCGGCATCGTTTACGCTCCAACTCAAAGCAATATGGCCAACGGCCTTTCCTAAATTGGGATTGTACTTTCGTTGCAGGTTAAAATCATTGATGATTTGGTTGACCTGCTGCATTCTTACGCCTGCGGCATCCAATACGACCGCATCATGTTTTTGTACCACGTAGCGGATGCACCCGCCAAAGCTTCTACCCGTTATCACTTTCCCTATCATGGTTATTGAGGTGTTTTAAAGTAATATCTATCTCGTTCAAAATCTTATTGCAATCCCTCACTACCGTTAATAGTCCAAGTTGATGCGCAAGCTTTGTTAATTGATTCAGGTTATTGGCAAGCTCGGCAAGCATCCAAAGGATGCGCCGCTCATCGTTCGTTAATCTCGGAACTACCTTTGCGCTTTTAGCGGCTGCCCTTATCCAACTGCTTGACCGCATACCTGCGGTCTTAGCCTTACTGTCGATATAAAAGCGCTCGGTCGCTGTCATTCTAATGCGAATAATCAACTCCCGTTTAACCCTTTTCTTCGGCGCACCTCCTTTATTTTTTGGCTGGCCTAACTGTTGTTTATTAGTCGTCTTTGCTGTTGCTTCCATCGGTTAACTCCTTACTCTTTCTTCATTTTTTTCCTTTTGCAACCAACGGGCGCAAAAGGCAAGTTTGCCCGGTGCCCACAGGCATCCGGGATGTTTTTGTGGCAACAAAAACACAAACTTGCTCCTTATAAGCGGATAAAAAACCGCTATCCCCGCAAGCGGGAATAGGCGGTATATCTGCATACCTCAAACCGCTTTAAAGCCGTTGGCTTTTAAGCTATCCGACCAATAAATCAGGCTGCCTTTTGCAGGGTGAAAAGATGGCTGATAACGGATGTAGCCGTACTCATCCAATTCTTTGATGCACTTGTGATAAGTCGCAATGGATGCGATTTTTGAAAACGCCATTACCGTTTTTCGGGTGATAGCAAAAGGGCTAACAAAGTTCTCACGCTGCCAAAAAATAAATAAAGCCGTGAATAGGCTTACATGGGTTGCCAGTACCCGCTTGTCCGTTCCCATGCGCTTAACAATGTCGCTGTAACCATTTAATTCTTTTGAGATAATCATTGTCCGTTCTCCTCCAATATCTTGTTAATGTCCTCTAACTTGTAATACATAATGCTGCCCATTTTGGTAAAGCGTAGTGTACCGTTGATGCGTAGATTCTGTAAGGTGCCTGGTGATATATTTAGCATCTTCCTCACCTCGCTGCTCTTTAGCCATTTTTTAGGTTGGCTTTGTCCCGGCTGAACAATCTGTTTGATCTCTTTTAATAAATCTTCCAACCGCCTCAAATCCTCTCTTGTGATTAATTCCACATTCATCTGTCGTCCTCCTTTTAATCTTGTGTAGCTTGTTGCATGGCATTGAGTACTTCGCTTTTTTTGAAGTACACCCTTTTATGCAGGCGCAAATAGGGTAAGCCTTTTTTCATCCAGTCGGTAAGTGTTACCAGCGACACGCCGAGTTCGGCGGCAAGCTCCTGCTTGGATAATAATTTTTCTGAATTTGGCGGCTGGCTGCCGCCTGTTTTAAAGTGTTCCTGAAGTTCTGCCCTGACTGCCTCGCGTATGCACTGGTTTAGGGCTTCGGTGCTGAATATTTCCATAGCCTTTGATTTTGGATCAAAGGAATAGTGAAAACGTACTTTTTCGTTACCATGCAGAAACGCGTGGTTAAATTGGAGTGGATTGAGTTAAGTTTAATTGCTATGCAAATAACTCATTATCAATAAAGTGCTATTTAAATACATCAATAGACTATAACAGTTTAATGCACCTTTTCTAACTGCGCTTATTCGTTGGAATTATTTGAAAGTGTTGGGATTTAGCCGGGACCGCTGCCGATCTGCGGCTCGGTTCATTGGGGTTACCGGGAAAATAACGGCGGATGGTATCAAATTTTATTTCCTTATTACCATGCTTGAAATTTTTGCAGATCATTTTTACCCAAACGGTTTGTGTTTGTGAAAAGACTAACTCCTTGCCATTTAATTCCAATTTCTGCATCTTCCGGCACAAGTCTACAAAGGTGAGAAGCTCCCCATCTTGGATATTGATAAAGTCTTCGGTATCTAACTTTCTTGCGGTTTTCAGGTCTTCTTTAAGTTCTGCCAGTTGTTCTTTCAGGCTTCTTATCTCACCCTCCTTGTCCGTAATTATTTCGTCTTTGGTTCTACCTGTGTCCCACTGGTCAATAGTTTTGAGATAGCCTAAAAAGCTCTTTAGATGCTGCTTGTTCCTGAACTCCATTGCATGCCTGGAAGTGTAGCGGTTTTTTACTTTTAATTCGGCGGTGGTATCATCAATAATTTCCCAAACGTGTGTAAAAAATTCTTTTTCATCTGCATCAGGATAAAGCTTTAGAAAATTATCGAGGTGGTATTGATAAAAAGCAGGAAATTGTGCTTCCTGCTTATCATATAATCTGTATAAAAAATGATTGTCTTCGTTCTCTCTTGGCCAAAACAAGGGGCGGCCTATATCGTTGATGTCTTTTGAAAAATCAGCCCAATGACGGTGTTTGAAATATTGTGTTCTCATAAACTTGTTTCTTAGGTAGATAACAAATTTACAACAAAGCTTTGTTTTAAAATGGTTCTTCAAAAGCCATCAGGTTTAAAGCCAATAGTTTTACGTGGTGGCTGATTTTCTTTTTTATCAATTAGTTCATCAAGATAGCGGAATACGATTTCCATGTTTTTATCTTGATTATCAAGCTTGGATTTGATCTTTTCAATAGCTAACCAAACTTCTGTTTGCTCGGCATAGACCTCCCTTAGTCTGACAAATACATCTATAATCCGAATGCTTACCTGTACTGCGCTTTCGCTTTTAAGTACATTAGACAACATTAAGATGCCATGTTCAGTAAAAACAAATGGTAGGTATTTGGAATGTTCCCCTTTCTTTAAGGTCGCATTTTGCGACCTTAGAAGTTCATTTTCTTCTTTTGTAAGTTCAAACATATAGTGGCTTGGGAATCTATTAAGATTTCTGTTAACCTGTTGCTTAAGCTTTTTGGTTTCTGTACCATACAATTCTGCCAAATCTTTATCAAGCATTACTTTTTGTCCTCTGATATAAAATATCTTAGTCATGATGACTTCATCAGGTATAATTTGATTTTCCATTTTAAAATTTATTGTTTGATTAATGAAATTCTCTAAGGTCACAAAATGTGACCTTAGAGATCTAAAAATTAAATTCCGGCGTATTTCTGTCTAATGGCGGCCATGTCCTGGCTAACTTTTAAATCCAATATTTTAGCGTAGTGCTGTGTAGTTTTTATATTGGTATGTCCTAACATTTTGCTTACGCTCTCTATAGGTACACCGTTTGATAGTGTAACGGTAGTGGCAAAAGTATGTCGGGCAATGTGAAAAGTCAAAGGTTTATCTATGCCACAAATTCCCGCTATTTCTTTTAAGTAAGCATTCATTTTTTGATTGGTACTTACCGGAAGTGCTTTACCTAAATTATTGCAAACTGGATGATCTGTGTATTTATCAAGTAGCGTTAAGGCAGATGGTAATAATGGAATACGGCTTGGGGTGTCTGTTTTTTTACGTTTTGTGAATATCCACATTTCTCCGTCCAGACCTTTGACAATTTCGTTGCGTTTAAGCTTGTTTACATCAGCATAAGCTAAACCCGTAAAACAGCAAAATAAAAAAATATCCCTTACCTGGTTTAAGCGCTCTGTTGAAAATACTTTGTCGGCCATAGCTTGCAAATCATCTCCATTCAGAAAAACCCTGTCAACCTGCTTAATCCTTATTTTGTAATTGATAAAGGGGTCTTTGTCTAACCACCCGCTTGATAAGCAAATGCCAACGATTTTTTTGAAATTCTTTATGTATTTAAAAGCAGAGTTATTAGCGCAATTGCGTTCTGAACGGAGATAAAACTCGTAATTGGCAATAAAATCATGGTCGATTTTTTTAATATCTATATCCGACACTTTGTATTGCCACTGCAAATATTCTTGTGTGTGTTTTAGTGAGGTTTGATAGCGAATTGAAGTACCTGCGGCATACTCTTTACCAACTAAAGTGGCAATTTTCTTGTTGTGGTCTTTAAATACGTCTATAAGCATTCTTGTTTTTTCGCTTTTACCCAATAGCCTATCCCTAAGAGTTTCAGCGGTAATACTGCTTTTTGCTTCGGTCAATTGACTGTGCGCCTCATACACTTGTTTTTGCAAAGTGTCTAAATAGGCATTAAAAGATTTAGTGTCCTCCCTAGTCCCTTTTAATCTGCCCGCAATGCTGTTCCATAGACTTGGCTCACATTCCCGCCCTGTGGTAGTTTCGGAACGTTTACCGTTTACGGTAATACGTAGATAAATCGGCACCAGGCCGGCTTGATAGTTTTTTGGCTTTTTTAAATAAAAAAGCAAGCTGAAATTAGTTTTCATAATGTTTTAAGCATTAAAAAGTGAAACAAAATTAAGCTTGCAATCACATCTGTACAAGATGTTCAAAATTTGAACATATTGATTATCAAATAGATATGTCGTTTTGGTGAGTAAGGAACTTTTAAAACTTACTCACCGAATTACGCTCCTTTTTATTGCGAATTGGTGAATAATATAGCCATTTGACTAAAAAACAAAAGCCTGCAATCATTTGATTTGCAGGCTTTTAGTCTGTTTTAACATTGAACTTAGTGGAGCCGGAGGGATTCGAACCCTCGTCCAAACATGGTATAAGGTAAGCTTTCTACATGCTTAGCCCTGTTAGGTTGTCGGGAAGGGGAAGGTCAGTGGCTCACCTGTACCGTCTTCCTTAGGTGCTTTATCTTACCCGCTTATCGCACCGCCAGCGGGCCAGTTCCATTTTTCGATGCCCCGGTTGCCGGTCCAATGAAACGGAGAACCGGCGGGACAAAGGCTATGCTAATTCTAAATTAGGCAGCCAAGGCGTAGTTATTTTCGCCATTTGTAAGTTTGAGCGTTCAGATTATAGCGCTAATTCACCCAACGCGCTGCATGCTTACCTACTTATCTCCATCCTGTCAATTCCGGTCGACCCCATTATTGGAGTTGGCAGTTTTGAGTTGCCAGTTTGCAGTTAAGGTTACAAATTTACTTAAATAATGCCAACTACGCACTGAAAACCGCGAACTATTTACTGCTCACTGCTAACTGTGAACTGCCTACTGTTCTTCCCGGGTAAACTTTCAAGGCTTCGTCCAAACAAGCCATCGCTTTCTCCAGGTCTTCGTTATTCAATACGTAAGCCATACGCACTTCGTTTTGCCCTGCGCCGGGCGTACTGTAAAACCCGGTTGCCGGCGCCATCATTACGGTTTGATTATTATAGCTGAAATCCTCCAGCATCCATTGGCAAAACTTATCGGCGTTGTCTATCGGCAGTTGCGCCACCACATAGAAAGCGCCGCCCGGGTTAGGGCAAAAAACACCTTCCATTTTATTCAGCGCACTTACCAAAGTATCCCGGCGATGGGTATATTCCTTATTTACAGCTTCGAAATAACTGTCTGGAGTATCTACTGCAGCAGCGCCGGCAATTTGCTCTACCATACCCGGGCTAAGCCTTGCCTGGGCAAATTTCAGCCCGGCATTCCATATCTCCTTGTTTTTGGTTATCAGGCAGCCCAGCCGTGCACCGCAGGCGCTGTAACGCTTGCTTACCGTGTCCATCACTACCACATTCTGTTCCAGGCCATCCAGGTGCATCGGTGATATGAATGACCGCCCATCATAACAAAACTCGCGATATGCCTCGTCCGAGAATATATAAAGATCATGCTTCAGCGCCAGTTCCTTTAGCTCATCCAGCTCTTCTTTCGAATACAGGTAACCCGTCGGGTTATTCGGGTTGCAGATGATGATGGCTTTGGTCCGGTCCGTTATCAGCTTTTCAAATTCGCTGATAGGGGGGAGCGCAAACCCGTTTTCGATATAGGAAAGGATAGGTTTTACCACGATATCGCTCTGGCAGGCAAACCCGTTATAGTTGGCATAAAATGGTTCGGGAATGATCACCTCGTCACCCGGGTCTAGGCAAGTCATCATGGCTATGGTAATAGCTTCGGAACCGCCGGTGGTTACCAGGATGTTATCAGGCGTAATATTATAGCCCAGTTTATTGTAGTATTCGGTTAGTTTTTTACGATAAACCAAAGTGCCTTCCGAAGCCGTGTAGGCCCAAACCTTAAAGTCGATGTTTTTGATGGCATTCAGCATACCTTCAGGTGTCTCAATATCCGGCTGACCAATATTAAGATGGTACACTTTTTTACCGTCCAGCTTAGCCTTATCGGCAAACGGCGTTAGCTTACGTATAGGCGAGGCCGGCATGTGCAGCCCCTTTTTTGAAATTTTTGGCATGCTGCAAAATTAGTAAAGATATTTTGAAGTCTGCCTTTTTGCAGAAGGGTTAATCTAACAGTCAGCGTTTTAATTTCCACCGGTGATCTTCACCCCGTCTTGTATCGCATTTTCCAGCACATCGACGTTTATATCTTTTAAACTTTTGAACTTAATGCAATACCCTGTCACGCTGGCTTTGCCCAGTTCTTTTCCATAGGTTTGGGCTAAGTATGTTTTATCGGGGATACCAAGAACATAAACAGAGATGCCGGTTGTGTTGGCACTCAGCCCTATTTGGAAAAACTCCCTGGTTTTCCCATCAGCATATTTTATTGTGTATGAACCATAACCAGCATTAGGGTTGCTAACAACTTTGCCTTCGCTGTTTTTTCCATCTTCAAACCATAATTTACATCCGGGCAGCGCTTGCAATATGCGTTTGTGTAATGCCTGCATATCGATGCGCTTTGGCTCAGGCTGACTGTTAATATAGGTTTCGATTTGTTGTTGTGCATCCATATTGCATATTGATGTATAGGTTACTTATCGTGTCTTTTCGAATTTCGCTATATTTTTAATCATACCCTAACACTTTTTTGAGTTCGTCATTCAAAATCGGGCATCATCTGCAATTGATCAGCAACTGCTCAAAAATAAAAAGAGCCCCGGTTACCCGAAGCTCTGTAAATATTCTTTTCAAATACCATCTTTTCAGAATGGTTAGGTCCTCCAGCCCCTTAATTGGTGCCCGTACCTGTCGTCGCTTTCGCGATAACTTCGCCCACGATATTCAAATATTTTTCGGGCGTTTTCGCATTCGATTTTACGACAATGGTTTTATTGAACGGCATTGCTGCTGCAGCGTTGTAAGTGATCTTGATAACCCCTTTTTCACCGGGCTTTACCGGTGTCTTAGTGTAATCAGCTATCGTACAGCCACATGTTGGTCGCACTTCGGCTAAAATGAGCGGTGCGGTGCCAACATTGGTAAACACAAACTCGGTAGTAACAGGGGTGCCCTGCGGAATTTTACCAAAATCATGTTTTTCCTCGTTGAATTTAAATTCAGCCTTTTCATTATCTTGCGCCGAAGCGGTACCCGATGTAAGGGCGAAACCCATTACAACGGCACATAGTAATATTAATCTTTTCATATAGTTGTATTGATTATTACAAATATAAAAGGTTTAATGTAAATATAAAACTATTAGTTAAACGACGGGTTTTGTGTGCGGGGTATGACAAATACAAAATAGAATTTTATAATTTTGCCTTCTAATCCAAATATTATATGCCAGAAACTGCAATAAGCACTACCAGCAAATTCAATGCGGCTGAACTCAGTTTTGATGATTTTCAGAAGATCGTTATCAACGATTACCGCATAGGGTACGAAAGCCGTCAGGCCAGTTTACTGGGCAGGCGCGAAGTACTTACAGGTAAGGCGAAATTTGGCATTTTTGGCGATGGTAAAGAGGTTGCGCAACTGGCTATGGCTAAGGCATTTCGGCCGGGTGACTGGCGCGCGGGTTATTACCGCGACCAAACCTTTATGTTTGCTACGGGGATGAGTAACCTGAAGGAATTTTTTGCTCAGTTGTATGCGCATCCTGACATCGAAAAGGATCCTGCTTCGGCAGGGCGACAAATGAATTGCCACTATGCCACCCGCTATGTGAACGACGATGGCACCTGGGCAAACCAGGCTGGGACACTGAACTGCGCGGCTGACATTTCAACCACCGGCGGTCATATGCCCCGCTTGCTTGGTTTGGCTTATGCGTCAAAACTATACCGCCAAAATAAGGAACTGGAATACCTGAAACAGTTTTCTGTCAATGGTAACGAGGTTGCTTTTGGTACCATAGGCAACGGGGCGACCTCGGAGGGCCTGTTTTTTGAAACCTTTAATGCCGCCGGCGTATTGCAGGTACCTATGGCCATTTCCATTTGGGACGATGCTTATGCTATCTCCGTACCGGCCAGTTTGCAAACGACTAAGGAGGACATATCTGAAATATTAAAAGGTTTCCAGCGCGAGCAGGGTACTAACGGCTACGAGATATTTAAAGTGCGCGGATGGGATTATGTGGCCCTTTGCGAAACTTATGAGCGCGCTGTGGAGTTATGCCGGACCGAACATGTGCCGGTGTTGATCCACGTTACTGAAATGACTCAGCCCCAGGGACATTCCACGTCAGGGTCGCATGAACGTTATAAGTCAAAAGCGCGCCTGGGGTGGGAACATGAACACGATTGCCTGCTGCAAATGCGCAGGTGGATGATCGAATCGGCTATAACAACCGAAGAGGAAATGGCCGAACTGGAAGCCGCGGCAAAAAAATATGTTCGCGAATGCCAAAAGGAAGCCTGGAACGACTTGCTGGCTGAGGTAAATATTGAACTGAACCAGGTAGCCGGCCTGATACAGGAACTTGCAAATGAAAGCCTGGCAGGTGATGTGCTTAAAACAATAGTTTCCGAACTAAAATCAGTGGTCGACCCGGGGCGAAAAGATGTAATCGCTGCAGGGCGGAAAGCCTTGCGGCTGACCGTGAAAGAAAAGCTATACGCCAGGCAGGCTTTGATAAACTGGCTTAAACTGGAAGACGATCGGAACAACGAGCGTTTCAACTCAAAACTATTTACCGGCACGCTGCAATCGCCGCTGAATATTCCGGCAGTGCCTGCGCAATATGAAACTGATGCGAAGTCGATTGACGGACGTGAAGTGCTGAATGCTTGTTTCGACGCTAATTTCGAACGGGATAAAAGCATAGTAGCTTTTGGCGAGGATGTAGGCGCCATAGGCGATGTAAACCAGGGGTTCGCCGGGTTGCAAAGTAAGTACGGCGACCTGCGTATTTCAGATACCGGCATACGCGAAGCAACCATTATAGGGCAGGGCGTGGGCCTGGCAATGCGCGGTCTGCGGCCGATCGCCGAGATACAATACCTCGACTACCTTTTATATTCCATAACTGTTTTAAGTGATGACCTGGCAACCCTAAGCTACCGCACACGCGGCGGCCAAAAGGCGCCCGTTATAGTACGCACCCGCGGTCACAGGCTTGAAGGGATATGGCACTCTGGTTCGCCATTGGGTATGATACTGAACTCGATGCGTGGTATGCACATTTGTGTGCCACGAAACATGACACAGGCCGCCGGTTTGTATAATACGCTACTCCGCGGCGACGAGCCGGCTTTGGTGATCGAATCACTGAATGGCTACCGCCTGAAGGAAAAATTGCCGGCCAATGTCGGCGAGTTTACTGTTCCCCTCGGGCATGCTGAAGTATTGCGCGAAGGCGCCGATGTAACAGTGGTATCTTACGGCTCAACCCTCCGTATAGTGCAGGAAGCAGCCGATGAACTGGAAAGCATCGGTATTGACATCGAAGTGATCGACCCTCAAACATTATATCCTTTCGATAGCCAGAAGGTTTGCCTTACTTCGCTAAAGAAAACCAACAAGCTGCTGGTGGTGGATGAGGACGTGCCCGGTGGAGGCTCAGCTTACATTTTGCAAAAGATACTGGAACATCAGCAAGGCTATTATTCACTTGATGCCCAGCCACGCACACTCTCGGCCAAAGAGCACCGCCCGCCGTACGGCACCGACGGAGACTATTTTAGCAAACCATCTGCCGACGATATCGTGGAAGCAGTTTACGCTATTATGCACGAGGCGAACCCCGCGAAATATCCGGAGCTGTATTAATTATTGAATTAGTGATTTAACGAATTATTGATCTTTGTTTCAATAGGGCATTATTTTTCTAATTTCGCCATTCTTTTGAAACACCCTGTTCTTCTTCTCTATGGACAATATTTTCGCTATCATATCCAATATCATCACATCCCGCCGCAGCACCAAGCCGGCCGTGATGAATGGCAAAAAAGCCTCTGACGAACAGGTAAAGTCGTTGTTAGAGTTAGCCGACTGGGCGCCTACCCACGGATACACCGAACCGTGGCGTTTTACGGTTTATTCTAACCCGCCTGCGTTTTGCCACCAGCACGCTGAACTTTATAAGCAAAGCATTGAGCCGGAGAATTTTGCTGAAGGGGTTTACAACAACCTGTATACCCAGGGCGACAAAGCATCTCACATTATTATCGTTACCATGAAGCGCGGCGGTTTGCCCAAAATACCGGTTATTGAAGAAATGGAAGCAGCTGCATGTGCTGTGCAAAATATCCTGCTTGGCGCTACTGCCCTGGGTATGGCCTCGTTCTGGAGTACTGGCGGTATGGCGCTAAGGCCACCGATGAAAGATTTTCTTCATTTGGGCCAGGATGACCACGTAGTTGGGGTTATCTATCTCGGCTATACCGATCAGCATACAGAAGGCAGCAGGAACACGCCTCTTGACGAAAAAATCATTTGGTTCAAATAATTCCCCAACAAAAGCGTTTCTTTTTCGTACAAGCTATTAAACGGGCTAAAGTTAATATTAATGTAAATTAATTAACTAAAAGTTGAAATAATCTTAAATAAAGATTTTGTTTTCTTAGTTAATTTTTTACATTTGTGATAACTGTTGTTTATAACCTGATTAATTACAGCCGGTTAGCCGTTTTAATTGATTAAACGTAAAGCAAAGGAAAAGGAAAAGATGAAGAAACGTTTCTCGTGGGTGACCTGTATCTTGTTACTACTCTCAATTACTATTATTAGCTGGAAGGCTGAATCGATTACCAAACACCGCGACAGAACGCACCTGGTTAAGTTTCACAAAGGCAGATCGGCAAGGGAGCTGTTCTCACAATATGTTGAAGACATTTACAACACAGCAGAGTTACACCAGGCTGGTTTGGATTACAGCGTTTTTCAAAAAGCCATAACCGGCTATTTTAACCTCAAAGCTTCGGACGATGTGCCCCAAACCAGTACGGTGCTTACTATTGTCGACCTGGCAAAATCAAGCACTACCAAACGTATGTGGATAATCGACCTGTTGGATAAGGATCTTTTGTTGCATACCTGGGTTGCCCACGGTAATGGAAGCGGCGATGATATGCCACAATATTTCTCCAATCAGAACGACTCGCATGCCAGCAGCCTTGGTTTTTATATCACCAACGGCATTTACAATGGCAAACACGGCCAGTCGCTTAAACTGGATGGCATGGATGCTGGTTTTAATGATAACGCCCGTTCGCGAGGCATTGTAGTTCACGGCGCAAAGTATGTTTCGGAAGGTACCATCAACGCGCTTGGCCGTTTGGGCAGGAGCGAAGGCTGCCCCGCAGTATCCAGCAAACTCATCAAAAAAGTTATAGCCAATATAAAAGGTAAAACGGTGTTTTTCATCAACGGCAACGACGACTCGTATAACTCAAAGTACCTGGATGAAACGGCTGCGGCCAGGTATGTTTACCCGGGAATAGACGGTAACCAGGCAGAGAACGCGAGTTTGTAATCCGATAGTGAATGGTGAATAGTCAATATTGAGCGGTTATCAATTAATTCACCATTCACTACTAACCATTCACCATCTTCACATATTCCCGTAAAGAAATTTCTTCATGTGGTCGTACAGCACAATATCCTGCCCATACACATCGCGCCTGAATTGAAGTTTGCCATCCTGGTCGGCCCAGCAGGTTACGTAGGTAATATAAACCGGCACCTTTGGCCTTAATCCAATATCCTGCGGGGTAGGGTCATCCTCCTGCATATCTTTGGCTATCAGGTTATAGCGTGTAGTATCGCGAAACAGGCTGTGCGCCAGGTCGAGTGGTTTTTCCAGCCGGACACAGCCGTGGCTTACGGCTCTCATCGAATAATGGAAAGCGTCTTTAGCGGGGGTGTCGTGCAGGTAAACACTGCTGCGGTTATCAAACAGGAATTTGATCTTTCCCAGGGAGTTTTGCTCACCCGGCTGCTGCTTAAACTCGTACTCATCCTTTCTCGGGTCAACTTTTGACCAGTCGATGGTTTCAGGATCTTTTACAAGCTTATCGTTATGGTACACATTGATCCCTTTATTGCTTAGATAATAAGGGTCGTCGGCGGCCTGCACGATGATTTCTTTGGTTGCTATGCTGCGCGGGATGTTCCAAACAGGGTTCACTTCAACGCTATGTATAACGCTGTATAGTAAAGGCGTTTCGTGCGGAAAGGGTTTATCCTCTTTGCAGGTATCGTTATAGTTTTCGAGCGAATTAAGGTATTGTTTGTTGCGCCCCTCGCCAACGCAAACCTTCATACCCAAAACCGATTTTCCGCTGTCCATCACATCTAAATGAAAGTCGGGAATATTCACATAAACGTAACGGCTCTCCGCTGGTTTGTTCTTCCAGCGCAGGCGCTCCATGTTTACCAGCAATATACGGCGGGTTTCTTCTTTACTCATTTTGTTTGCCACGAAACCATCCAGGTAGGCTTTCTGCAGTGCCACGTACTCAGGGCTCTTTGGCTGTATGCTGTCCAGGTAAGCGTGCATATCTTCGATATGAAAAACCCTGCCCATGGAAAGGCTGTCCGGCCTGGCTGTTTTGATAAAATAGCGCGAATAGAGTTTTTTAGGGTTCATAACGCCAAACTGCAGGTCGCCGGAGTAATTGATAAGCGAGTTTGCCAGCGCTATTTCCAGCTTTGCCATAGCATAATACGCTTCGCGGGTGGTTTTTATCGAACTTTTCGCCGCTTTGAAGCGGCTAACCATCGCCGTAAGATGATCGGGCTTAAATAGTTTTGGATCGAGGCCGTGTTCGTTCACCTTCCTGTAGTAGTTCACCATTGTTTCCACATCGCCGTTCCACAGGTGGTTCAGCACGAAGACCGGTTCATACCCATTGGATGCATAATATTGGCTCATAAAGTCGGGGTTCGACATTTTTGAGCGGTTTACAACCAACACTTTTTTAAATACTGCCGCAAACTCCTCAGGGTTAGCATCTTTAAACGCCGGGTTATGGGTGTGCTTATACAGCGCTTGCCCCATTTCGCTGCGTTTCTTTTTACAACTGTTGATAGTGACTATCAAAAAACCGGACAGCAATGCCAATGCGAAGAATAAGGTTTTGGGGGATCGGCCCGGTATTGTCATATATAATATTCTCTCTTTAAGCTTTTGTTGTTCGTTATTAACCATTACAATATAACAATTTTACGGTAATTTTGATGGCAGCAAGTGAACATTTAAGCGGCGCGAATTTAGTTATATTGAATTTGCGCGGAAAGTTTTACCTGTTATTTTTTTATTAAGACATCAGCAACTATTGGAAACAGAAAAGAAACCCGAAGTTTGGTTACGTGGCCCAGTACCGGGTATCCCGGCATTATTGCAGCCCGTTGCCCACACATTGCTGCAATCCCGCGAGGAAGTTAATGCGATGATGGTGGATTTTCCAGAAGTGTTCCTTTGGATAAAACCGTCGGGTATGGCGTGCCCTGCTTTTCATTTGCAGCATCTTGCCGGTGTGCTTGACCGGCTTTTTACCTATGCACGCGGCGAGGCGCTGACCGACGAACAGCGTGGCGACCTGATAACCGAGGGCAAGGAAGCCGCCAATAACCTGGATATGGAGGGGTTGCTCGACCGCTTTAACAAACAGGTTGATAAAGCATTGGCACAACTCGCCGGTACGGACGAGAGCACGCTGACCGAAGTACGCGGAGTAGGGCGTATGCAGATACCGTCCACGGTTATCGGCCTGCTTACACACGCTGCCGAACACACCATGCGGCACACCGGCCAGCTTTTAGTTACAGTTAGAGTTTTGCAAAACTAAAATATTCGTTATCTTAGTTTTATAAACCTGTAATCCTTTGAAAAAGCATCTGTATTTATACAGTTATGTGTTGTCGTACCTGGTGGTGTTTTCGCTCCTTTGTGTGCATATCCGCGCCTTTGCCCAGGCAACGCCTTCACAATCACGATTGGTTACACTGACGGCGCATTCGGATAGCGTCGCCAAAATATCACAAGCCGAAAAGCTCTACCTGCAAACCGATAAGCCGGATTACGTTACAGGGGATACACTCTGGTTCAAAGCTTATATATTCAATGCACCTACTTTTTTACTGTCGGCCCAAAGCGGCATCCTGCATATCGACATCGCCGCCGACAGCAACCGGGTTGTGAAGCAATATATTTTCGCTGTTGGCAGCGGCCTTGGGTGGGGCGATATACCTTTAAACGAAAAAGACTATAAAGCCGGGGACTATACCCTGCGGGCCTACACCAACTGGATGCGTAATTTTTCGGAAGATGTATTTTTTTATCAGCATTTCAGGGTAGCCGGCATCGGTGAAAATAACTGGCTGATCAACAGTAAAATAAGCGTGAATACAACCGCTCACGTACGGGCCCAGCTGCAATTAACAGATGTAAACAAAAACCCTGTCGCCGATTCGTTGCTTCAGTTGAAGATCATTGCGGGTAAAAAGACGCTTTATAAACAAGTCTTAAAAACGGATAACACCGGGCTGCTCGATGTGAATTTTCTGTTGCCGGATAAGGCGGTAAACCCGCAAATACAGATCGAAAACCCGGGTAAAACGCATAAAGCCTTTGTCCCCGTCACAACCGGGGCGACGGGCAACATCGACCTGCAATTTATGCCGGAAAGCGGAAGCCTTATCGCCGGACTGAATACGAAAGTTGCTTTTAAGGGGGTAGGTGAAGACGGAAGAGAAAAAGATGTGACAGGTATGATAGTAGACAAGACGGGTAAACAGGTTGCCTCCTTTGCCTCAACCCATAACGGAATGGGTAGTTTCGAAATGCTTCCAAAGGATGGGGAGACCTATACGGCCCGAATTACCCAGTCACCGGGATTAACAAAAGATTATGCCTTGCCTGTAGTAACATCTTCGGGAACTTCCCTGCACCTTGAAAACCCGATGGACAGTGATTCGATTGAAGTAGCGATTTCTGCAACCGGCGACCTTGCCCGGTCCGGCAATCAATATTTTTTAATAGCGAAAGCAAGGGGAGTAGTATGCTATGCAGCAGCTTTCAATTTCGAAAAGGGAACGATTATAAGGCACCGCATATCCAAAAATTTGTTTCCGTCGGGCATCACGCACTTTATCCTCACTAAATCCGAAGGACAGCCGCTGAACGAGCGGCTTGTTTTTATCGACCATCACGACGGTCTGCACATAGAGATAGAACCGGGACAGGAAACCTATGCACCCAAAGACAGCATCGCCCTGCATCTTAAGATCACTAACACACTTGGCCAACCCGTTTCCGGGAATTTCTCAATGGCAGTAACCGACAACGCCCAGGTAAAAGCAGACACCTCGAACAACATCCTTACCCGGATGCTGCTGACTTCCGATCTGAAGGGATATGTGGAAAATGCGAATTGGTACTTTAAAAATGATACATCGAATTGGGAAGCGCTCGATAACCTGCTGCTTACGCAGGGTTGGGTAAGTTATGAGCCGGTTAACACAGCAATGCCTTTCGCGGCAGAAAAAGAATATACCATAAGCGGGAAAGTAAAGAACGTTCTTGGCGCGGCGCTGAAGAAATCCCCTGTGGTATTGCTTTCTAAATCGCCCGCCATAGTGATGGACACGGTGACAGATAACCAGGGCCGGTTTTTATTTAACAAATTCCCCCGGGTCGATACAGCTATTTTTATCCTACAGGCCCGTACCAGGCACGGTAAAAGTTTTAATGTGAATATTGATATGGATGAGTTTGTGCCGCCTGTTTTTGCCGCGCCAAAAACACCATTGCTAATACCCTGGTATGTGAATGCCGATACCACATGGTTAACGCGGTTTAAGAATACCATCCAAATGCGGCAGCAGGAGTTTAACCCGGGTGGCGGTAAAATGCTGAAGGAAGTAAAGATCGTCGCCAAAAAAACAGTAAAAGGTTCACAAAACCTCAATGGCTCTGGTAATGCTGATATTGTGGTGGATGAAAAAGAACTGGAAGCTGCGGGTAAGAAAACCTGGCTTCAATTGTGCGAAGAAAAAATACCGGGTTTTTATGGAGTTATTGTTCTTGACAAGAATTATAGTCCTGTTTGGGTTTACCGGGTAAATTATAAGAATGTTGTCCTTGTTGTTAACGGCGTAATGTTATCACGTGTTTTGCCGCCGGGTTACCGGATTAAAGACTTCCTGAATGTCCATAATGCTGAAGATATTAAAGGTATTGAAGTAAACGCATCGCCCAAATACGTCGGAAATTATATGAGGAGATTTTATCCTTCTGATATTATAGATCCTGATATGCTGGCCTTTGTCGAGATCACTACGCGGTCGGGCGACTTTAAAATGGAATTCACCCCCGGAACTTACTTGTGTAAGCCACTTGCCCTAAGCTGGCCCAGGCAATTTTATAAGCCGAAATACAAGTTGAACGATACATCACGCATGGCCGATCTGCGGTCAACTATAGACTGGGAGCCTAATATCCACACTGATACCCAAGGTGAAGCAACCGTTACTTTTTACGCTGGGACCGAGCCACGTACCTATACCATTATTGCCGAGGGAACGGATATGAACGGTAATATAGGTACGGTGAGGCGAAAATTGACTATTGTAAAGCGGGAAGCTAGTGCCAAATCAAAATAAGCTAAGCACGTTCAGCGCATCTTTTAAATTGTTGGAACGATGGGTAGATGCTTCCCCGTGATATCTGCCCGTTGGGTCAAATAAAAAAGTATCGATACCCAAACTTAAAGCTGCTTTGATCTCCGAGTCCGGGTCGTCGCCAATGATCAGCAGGTCCTGCGGTGTGTAACCATATTTCTCCATGATTCCGGCAAACACGTC
>Ga0310811_10000709_pt1 | contig 42779 bp, 30 predicted proteins | sample YCmetagenome_FD_207642 | JGI IMG/M metagenome (GOLD analysis project Ga0310811, IMG submission 207642) | Soil microbial communities from experimental microcosm in Duke University, North Carolina, United States - YC | ecosystem: Engineered > Artificial ecosystem > Soil microcosm > Unclassified ...
GCGCCCACCATGCCCCAGATGATAACCGATACTACTTTCCTGATATTTATTTTAACAGCCATTCTTTTTTTTATTGAGACCCGCCCGATGGCCCATCGGACCATCAGACGGGTACAACAGTGCACGGGTTAGTAAAATCCCGTTCACAATTACTTGTCACTGCAGCCCCCCGTTCTCAGGGGCGCCCTGCAGCAGAGCCTTCCAGCAATTGCCGGATAGGCTCCACCAATGTATCAATGTCTCCGGCTCCGGCTACGATCAACAACTCGAGGCAATCATTATATGTTACTTTATCATCTATAATTGCCAGTATTTCTTTTTTATCCACTACAGCGGCCTTCCCCTTTGTCATCTTCTCCGCAATAAGCTCGCTGGTCACCCCTTCAATGGGCAGCTCCCGCGCTGGGTAGATAGGCAATAAGAATACTTCATCTGCCAGGTCAAGGCTGGCGGCAAAGCCATCCAGGAAGTCGCGCGTCCTTGTAAAAAGGTGCGGCTGGAAAATGATGGTACATTTCATATTGCCAAACAACTCTCTTGCTCCACTGATCAAAGCCCGCAGCTCTTCCGGATGATGCGCATAGTCATCGATAAAGACCCTTCGGCGGGTTTTAATGATGTACTCGAATCGCCTTTTCACACCCCGGAATGCAGCGATAGCCGCCACTATCTTATCCCCGGCAATGCCAAGACTGTGCGCGACGGCTATGGCAGCGGTGGCGTTCTCTACATTGTGGCGCCCACCCATCGGCAGGGCTATGCGTTCGAGACTCCAGTCGGCCGTTTTTACGTTGAACATATAATCACCCTGGTCGATGGTGACATCGGTCGCAATAACATCTGCGGCGGAAAAGGGGCCGGGGGCGCCCTCGTTGCCCGCAGCAATACCATAGGTCAGATGCCGGTCGCCTTTCAATTCCCCTTCCCTCTTCAGGCCCCTCCTGTTGATAAGAAGGCCGCCCGGCTTTAACCTGCCGGAGAAGTCGATAAAAGCCTGCTCAACTGCCTGCGCCGTACCATAGATATCGAGATGATCCGCATCCATGGCCGTGATGACAGCTACATCGGGACTAAGCCGCAGAAAGCTCCTGTCATATTCGTCGGCTTCCACTACACAGACATTTCGCTTGTCACTCCAGAAATTGCTGTTATAATTAACGGCAATCCCTCCGAGAAAAGCATTACAGCCATAGCCGCTGTGCCGCAGGATATGTGCTATCATCGTCGTGACGGTGGTTTTTCCGTGCGTACCTGCCACGCAGATATTAAAAGACCCGGCCGTGATCAGCCCAAGCACTTCACTCCTTTTCATCAGGATATAGGAATGCTGCTGATACCATACCAGCTCCTTGTGTGCGGCGGGCACAGCCGGCGTATAAACAACCAGATCGACTTCCTTCGGAATTGCGTCAGGGTCTTCTTCATAGTGAACGGCAATACCTTCTTCCTCCAGCTGACGCGTTAGTGCCGTAGCCGTCTTATCATAACCGCCGACCTGCCGTCCGTGAAAACGGAAGTATCTGGCCAGCGCACTCATGCCTATGCCGCCAATGCCAATAAAATAGATCCGCTTTATATCTTTTAGTTCGATCATTTTAACATTCAGTTTTTGCCCGCCCCCGCATGCCCGGTCGGGGCCGCCAGCACCCTTAGTATCTGTTCCGCAATGCGGTCTGCCGCGTCGGTTACAGCTAGCCGGCCTATATTTTCTTTTAGTTTTTCCAGTTTTGCCTTGTCCTCTGATAAGGCCAAAACGGTGTCAACCAGCTTGTCTTTTGCTTCACTGTCTTTCACCAGGAGCCCGGCACCCTTATCCACAAGGTTCTGGGCGTTGACTGTCTGATGATCTTCCGCCGCAAAAGGAAAAGGCACAAAGACAACCGGTTTTTTTACAACACATAGTTCAGCGATGGACATCGCGCCGGACCTCGATATGACCACATCTGCAGCCGCAAAAGCATTTTCCATCTGTGGAATAAAGTCGGCGGTCCAGACATTTTTACGGCCGGCACATAGCGCTGATGCCTGCTCAGCAAAAGGCCGGCCTGTCTGCCAGATCAGCTGGACATCCCCAAACTGGTCGAGATGAGCGGCGATGGCTTCATTGATGCCTTTTGCGCCAAGACTTCCCCCCGTCGACAGGACCGTAGGTTTTGCAGGGTCCAGACCAAAAGAACGGATAGCCTCGTCCCGGCCAATCTTGCTTTGAATGATGGCGCTGCGGACAGGATTACCGGAAACCTGGATCCTGTCTGCAGGAAAGAATTTCTCCATGCCGTCACTGGCAACAAAAATGCGGGTCGCCTTTTTCCCCAGCAGGATATTGCTTTTGCCCGCGAACGAGTTGCTCTCATGGATAAAGGTCGGGATGCCTTTGGCCTGTGCTGCGCGCAGGACCGGAAAGCTGGAATATCCTCCTACCCCAACGACCGCATCGGGCATGAAGGAGCTGAAGATAGAACTGACCTGGAAGAAACTCCTGATCAGCTTCATCGGCAGACCGAAATTTTTTATCAAAGAGCTTCTGTTAAAGCCGGCAATGTCTATTCCTTCGATACGATAGCCAGCCTGGGGCACCTTTTCCATTTCCATTTTGCCCCTGGCACCCACAAACAATAGTTCAATGGCCGGGTCCTTTTTTTGCAGGGCCCCCGCAATAGCGATGGCCGGAAAGATATGGCCGCCGGTGCCGCCGCCTGCTATGATGATCCGTTTGCTCAAGTTGCGGGTTCCTCCATATTTTTTTCGTTACCTTCTGAAATTTCGGCATTGCGGGCAACGCTCAGTATGATCCCTATCGCCAGGCAGGTAAACAGGAACGAGCTGCCCCCCATGCTGACCAGGGGAAGTGTGACACCGGTAACAGGGAATAAGTTGACGTTGACTGCCATATTTGCCAGCGCCTGTATGACAAGAGTAAAGCTAAGTCCCAGCGCCAGGAAAGCTCCGAATGCAAAGGGGCAGCGCCGGAAGATCCGGATGCTGCGCAGCAGGAAGACCAGGTAGATCAGGACAATGAATGCCCCGCCCGCTAACCCATATTCTTCGATGATAATGGCGTAGATAAAATCGGAATAAGGATGAGGAAGGAAGTTCCGCTGCTGGCTGTTCCCCGGTCCCAGTCCGAGGATCCCACCTTTTGCAATGGCTATCTTGGCCTGATTCGTTTGATAGTTGTTGTCACCATTGTCTTCCTTCCCGCCATAAACAAAGGTCTCAACCCTGCTGATCCAGGTGTCTACCCGGACAGTAAGTCGCGACCGGCCCTCGACCTTTGGCTTTTCAGTCGTACCGCCATTGGCCTTATGCCGGATGACAGCGGCAGATATGAGTATGACCAGGGGTATCGCTGCGACACCAATGGTCAGCAAAAGATGTTTGGCGCTGACCCGGCCGATAAACAGCAGCATGAGACTGGTCGCTCCGATGAGCAGGGCCGTGGACAGATTGGCCGGGGCGATCATCACGCAAATAATAGCAACGGGTGTGATCACCGGCAGGAAGCCGGCGCGAAAATCCTTTATCACATCCTGCTTTTTACTCAGCAGACGACTGAGGTACATGAACAGGGCAAGCTTTGCCAGATCGGATGTCTGGAAGGTCATATTGATAATGGGCAGACGGATCCAGCGACTGCCTTCATTTAGCTTTACCCCGAAGAAAAGCGTATAGAATAAAAGAGGTATGGAAAGCAGGAACAGGATCTTCGCTACTTTGGAGTAGATAGTATAGTTGACCTGGTGAGCGAAATAGATGATCATCACTCCCACCAGGATGAAGGCGAATTGTTTGAAAAGGTAGACTTCTGTATTTCCCTTATACATCTTATAAGCCAGCAAGCCCGTGGAGCTGTATACAACCAACAGGGATACAACGGCTAAAAGGACCACAGCGGTCCATATAACCTTGTCGCCTTTGGTGCGTGACCGAAGGCTGCCAAATGGTGTCTTTTCTATCGTTGCTGAATTGCTCATAGATCACGGACAGCCTCCTTGAACTGTCGTCCCCGGTCTTCATAATTTTTAAACAGATCGAAGCTGGCACAGGCGGGACTCAATAATACAACATCTCCTTTGGCAGCGAAGTGAAAGGCTGCTTTCACAGCTTCTTCCGCACTGAGCGTGTTGACCATAAGAGGTACATCGTTCTGAAAAGCTTCGTGTATCTTGCGATTGTCTACGCCCATGCAAACGATAGCCTTCACCTTTTCCTTTACCAGGTCCCGGATCAGGGTATAGTCATTGCCTTTATCCACGCCACCCAGGATCAGGATAGTCGGCTTCTCCATACTTTCCAGGGCATACCAGGTGCTGTTGACATTGGTGGCCTTCGAATCATTTATAAATTCTACCCCACGTACAGTGCTGACATATTCCATGCGGTGTTCGAGAGCTTCAAAGCTCTGGATAGCCTCCCGGATCTTCTCCTTGCGGATGCCGACGGTGGCGGATGCGATGCCTGCTGCCATAGTGTTATATTGATTGTGAATGCCTTTCAGGGCAAAATCATAGATGCTCATTTGAAGTTTCTCGCTGCCTGTGTTGATGTTCATCTGTCCGTTTTTTATGAATCCGCCTTTGTTAGGTTCCTGTTGCATAGTAAATGGTAGTGGGTTAGAATGAATGGGAAATTGGCCTATATGTTCGTTTATCACAGGGTCGTCTTCGTTATAGATAAAGTAGTCGCCGGCAGTCTGGTTCCTGGTGATGCTGAACTTGCTGGCGATGTAATTTTCAAATTTGTGGTCATAGCGATCGAGATGGTCCTCCGTGATGTTGGTCAGAATGGCCACTTCGGGCCGGAAGGTCTGAATGTCGTCCAGCTGGAAACTGCTGATCTCCACCACATACCATTTTTTCGGGTCTTCGGCAACCTGGCGGGCGAATGAATATCCGATGTTTCCGACAAGGGCGCAGTCCAGTCCACCATGACGGCAGATATGGTATGTCAGCGCCGTGGTCGTGCTTTTCCCGTTGCTTCCGGTAATACCAATGACACCGCTGTCTCCCTTATACCGGTAGGCAAGCTCGATCTCACTGATAACAGGGATGCCTTTGGCGCGGATCTGCTTCACCAGGTCATTCTTTTCCGGTATGCCCGGGCTTTTCATGACTTCGTCGGCAGCAAGGACGCGGTCCATGGAATGCCCTTTTTCTTCGAAAGGGATGTCATGTTTTTTCAGGTCTTCCCGGTATGCGTCTTTCAGAGGGCCGCCGTCGGATACGAACACGTCGTACCCACGCTGTGCTGCCAGTATTGCTGCACCAACGCCACTCTCACCTCCACCGAGTATGACCATTTTTTTAGACATAACATTTTAATCATCCAGTACCGGATTAATGGGGTTCTTCAAAAGCATAGGACAATACTGCACCACAATTCTTTTTTCACTGTATGAGGGTCAACGGTCTTCCCGGATATACCATCAGCGTTCCCGGAGCTTACATTGCCAAGCCCCGGTTAGCACGGTTACCCAGTTTGGTTTTTCATACATGAATTTATATTGAACGACCACCTTGCGGCAGCCGCTACCTGATTTTCAAAGTCGCTATGGCAAACGCCACACAGAGGATCGTCACGATCCAGAACCTTGTTACTATCTTGCTTTCATGATACCCCAGCTTCTGGTAATGGTGATGCAGGGGACTCATGAGAAATACTCTTTTCCCTTCTCCATATTTCTTCTTCGTATATCTGAAATAAGTCACTTGTATCGTTACACTAAGCACTTCTACCAGGAATACCCCGCAAAAAATAGGTATCAGCCACTCCTTACGGACGATGATGGCCAGGGCCGCAATGATCCCGCCAAGAGTAAGACTGCCGGTATCTCCCATAAAGACCTGTGCCGGATAGGCATTGTACCAGAGAAAACCCACACAGGCTCCGACCAGCGCGCCGATGAAGATCGACAGCTCCCCAAGGTTTGGGATATACATGACGTTGAGGTATTCCGCAAAGCGGATATTACCGCTGGCATAGGCAAAGATGCCGAGACAGGCGCCTATCACAGCACTGGTGCCGGTAGCCAGCCCATCCAGTCCGTCCGTAAGGTTGGCGCCATTGGATACCGCCGTGATGATGAAGATCACGATAATTATATAGAGTATCCAGGTGAATCCCCGCATAGCCGGCGGAAGCAGCTTGGAATAATTGAACTCATGGTTCTTTACAAAAGGGATCGTCGTGATCGGCTCTTTTGCCGGCGCGAACAGCTTTTTCTCCTTGCCAAGGGTAATGGTCTTCCATCCGACGGTATCCGTAGGCGCAGTCTGGCCTACATATTCGCGGTAGACCATGGTATTGCTGTTAAAGTATAAGGTAGCACCCACGACAAGGCCGAGCACGACCTGACCAAGCACTTTGAACCAGCCAGCGAGCCCGTCTTTATCCCCTTTCTTGTAAGCAATCCCCTGCTCTTTTGCAATACGTTTGGCCCGTATTTTCAGATAATCATCGATAAAACCGATCAGACCAAGCCAGAGGGTGCTGAAGATCATAAGACGGATATAGGCTTTATGCAGATCGGCAAGTAAGAATGTAGGGATAAGGATAGCCAGGATGATGATGAAACCACCCATGGTCGGCGTTCCCTTCTTTTGCTGTTCGCCTGCAAGACCAAGATCACGAACCGCCTCACCGATCTGCTTCTTTACCAGGAAGCGAATGAGCCTTTTTCCAAAGATCATGCTGACAATAAGAGAGAATACGACAGCCAGCAGCACCCGGAAGGTGATGAACTGGAACAGGGCACTTCCCGGCACCTTGATGCTATGCTGCTTAAACCATTCAAATAAATAATATAGCATGTCTTTTATTTATCGAGCAATTCGAAAAATTCCAATAATATTTGTTTGTCGTCGAAGGGGTATTTTACTCCTTTTATCTCCTGGTATTTCTCATGTCCCTTTCCGGCGACAAGCACGATGTCTTCCGGCCCTGCAAGGCTCAACGCAGTACGAATCGCCTCCTTCCGGTCGGTGATAGAGATATATTTCCTTTTTGCCGCCGTATTTAAGCCCGCTTCCATATCCCGGATGATCTGCTCAGGATCTTCGCTCCGGGGATTGTCGGAAGTAAGAATAGCCTTGTCGCTGTATTCGGCAGCAGCAGCAGCCATCAACGGACGTTTCGTCTTGTCCCTATCCCCCCCGCAGCCGACAACGGTGATCACACGTTCGTGCCCCTTGCGCAGTTTCTGGATAGTCGTCAGTACATTGATAAGGGCATCGGGCGTATGGGCATAGTCAACGATGCCGATGATCTTATCCTTTGGTGACATTAAATAATCGAACCGGCCTTCGGCCCCATTGAGAGTGCTGAGCCGGCGAAGCACTTCGTTTTTATCCTCGCCAAGGCAGATAGCTGCGCCGTAGACAGCCAGCAGGTTGTAGGCGTTGAATTCCCCGATGAGACGGAAATGAACTTCCTGGTCATTGATGATCATGACCAGACCCGTAAGATTGTTCTCCAGTATCCTCCCCTTGAACTCCGCCAGGGTCTTCAGGCTGTAGAAATATTTTTTTGCATTCGTGTTCTGCAACATGACGGCGCCTCTTTTATCGTCTGCATTCGAGATAGCAAACGCCTCGGAGGGCAGAGAGTCGAAGAAGGATTTTTTTACCCGGATATATTCTTCAAAGGTCTTATGATAGTCCAGGTGATCATGGGTAATGTTGCTGAACAGCCCCCCGGCATATCGCAGACCCGCGATGCGATGCTGGTGGATAGCATGAGAGCTGGTCTCCATAAAGACATGCGTACAGCCTTCGTCCGCCATTTCCTTTAGCAGGGCATTGAGGTGGAGCGCGTCCGGCGTGGTATGTGTGGCACGTACGACTCGTTCGCCGATGTGGTTCTGTACAGTGCTGAGCAGACCGCATTTATAGCCCAGGCCGGAAAACAACTTATACAATAAGGTGGCAATGGTCGTCTTGCCGTTAGTGCCGGTGACACCTACCAGCTTGACGCGCTCGGAAGGCTGGCCATAGAAGTTGTGGGCGATGATGCCCGCTGCTGCGGCCGTGTCCTCCACCCTGACATAAGTCACACCTTCCTGTAAAACAGCCGGCAGGTCCTCGCAAACGATCACAGGGGTGCCGGCAGCCGTTACAGCAGGAATGAAATCGTGGCCGTCGACATGTGTCCCTTTCATGGCTATGAATAAAGAGCCGGCTCCTGCCTGGCGGGAGTCGGTCTGCAGGTTGTCCACCTGTCTGTCCCGATCGCCATGAATGGAGCGGATGCTTACTTTATACAATATGTCCTGTAGGTTTGCCATATCCCAGGGTTTCGTTAATCCAGTTGAATAAATATTTTTTCCTTTTTTACCAGGGGCGAACCCGGCTCGATACTTTGTGTCCTGACCTTCCCGCTGCCGCTCACCGAAACATGCATGTCCATGCCCTCCAATAAGTACAACGCATCTTTCAGACCCATGCCTTTCACGTCGGGTACCATCTGCCGCGAAACGGCCTGCCTGCCGAGAACGGGCCGGCTGCCTGATTCGGAAGCATAGAGACGGGACCATTCATTCTTTCCGGCAGAGTCGGTATAGCTCATTTGCAGCGTTTGTTCAACAGCCTTTATGTCACGCGTAAGGCCGGCATAATAGAATTTCGAGCTGTCCTTTCCGGGATCAGGCAGGTTGACCGGGCCCGGAGACGTACTCATCAACCTGTCGGCCAGCTCCTTAAAGACAGGTCCGGCAACAGCGCCACCATAATATACTTTTGCAAAAGGCTTGTTCTTTATGACCACGATACAGGTATATTTCGGCGCGTTGGCAGGGAAATAACCCACAAACGAGGATTGGTAGATATGGTCGGCATAACCGCGTGTCCCATTGGCGACAAGGGCCGTGCCCGTCTTGCCCGCGACTTTATAAAATGCGTTCTTAAAGAGCTTGTAACCGGTAGCTCCTTCGATCGTGCTGTTGCAAACGCCATACAGACAGTCCTGCAGTTGCCGGAGAGTGCTCTCGCTGCAGATCTTGTCGATAAGGACCGTCGGCTTGTTCTCTTTTACCGTGATGCCTGATTCCTGGAGCGCGCTGACAAGATAGGGCTTCATCATCCGGCCATTGTTGGCAACAGCATTGTAGAGTGTCAGCGTTTGCAGGGGCGTGACCAGGACTTCGTAGCCAAACGCCATCCACGGAAGACTGGTGGCGCTCCACGTTTTCGATTTTGGCGTCTTGACGATCGGCATTCCTTCGCCAAGCAGATCGATCCCGGTCATCTGGTTCATTCGTAATTTCTTCAGGTGGTCGACGAACTGGTTGGGATTGCTCGTATAGTTGGCCACCGCCAGCTTGGCCATGCCGACGTTGGAGCTGATCTCAAAGGCCTCCTTGACCGTAAACGTCTTATTCTCGTGCGGCTCGGAATCATAGACAGTGCGATGGCCGATCTTCCAGGTGCCTCCTTCAAGGTTGAGGTTGTCGTTCAGTGTGACCTTTTTATCTTCAAGTAGAGAAAGCAGGGTCGCCAGCTTGAAGGTAGAGCCTGGTTCGGTGGCGCGGATCGCATAGTTCAGGTCTTCCCAATAAGAGCCATCGGACTGGCGGCCAAGATTGGCGATAGCTTTGATCTTACCGGTAGCAACCTCCATGACTATACAGGTGCCGTGTTCTGCTTCGTTTACTGTCAGCTCTTTCAGCAGAGCGTTTTCTGCGATGTCCTGGATGTTGACGTCAAGCGTGGTGATGATGTCTTTTCCATTCTCCGATTCTATCTCATAGCCTTCCACGGGGATATAGGTCCCTCCGGCAATGTAGCGGACAAGACGACGGCCGACCTCGCCTTTGAGCAGGGTGTCATAGGTACGTTCAAGACCGACATTCTGGGCATTCGCTCTTGCCAGGCCAATGGTACGATTGGCCAGCAAGCCGAACGGATTCAATCTTTTATTGCTTACTTCCGCAATGAAGCCGCTTTTGTTGCGGCCCTGGCGGACAAGAGGGAAATTGCGGAGCTGCTGATATTTTTCAAAGGAGACATTGGATTGCAGAAGATAGTAGCGATCGTTGGTGCGATAGCCGCTGAGCAGGTCTTTCCTGTAGGCAGCAACGGACTGATCGCCGAACAGACCTGCCAGGCAAAGCGAGAGGGAATCGAGGTTATCCGTGAAACGCCGGCCATTCTTCTCGCGGAGACCGTCGGCGCCGAAGTCGATATAGATATTGAAATAAGGGATAGAGGTGCTGAGCATGCTGCTATCCTCGCTGTAGATCGTACCCCTTTCCGCGTCGAGCTCGATGAACTTTTGATGAAGACTGTCGCTGAGCCCACGCCAGTATGCCCCCTGCGCGTGTTGGATATAGAACGCCTTCCCCAGCACCACGAGGCTCAGCGCCACGATGCCAAGAAAGCAGAGGTAGACCCTCCATAATATATCGCGTTTTACTTCCATGTTTATCCCGAGGGACGTTTTAAATTTATTTCTGTGCGCTGTCGACAAGGACATAAGGAGGCTGGGTGAGCTGCTTCAGGCCGAAAGGATCTACTGCCTTGGCCAGTTCACTCTGCTTACTCCGGAACATCACTTCACTTTTAAGCGTTTTGTATTCATATTGCAATTCTTTCAGTTCTTTACTGGTCCGGTTGATGTCCCGGGAGATCTTGTCGGCATAATGGCCGTTATAGATGTAGACCACCGCGAGAGCCGCAAGGAACAGGAAGAAGCTGATATTCTTCATGACCCAGCTGTAGCCCAGGAGGGAAGGTTTCCACCGGGGACGCCGGGCGGCCTCAGTAGTACCGCCTTTAGCCGTCCTCTTTTTAGCGGCCTTCAACGTGGCCTCTGCCGCATCTTGCGTAACATCCCCCTCTTCCCAGGGAGGAGTCGCTGAATTCTGATCTTTCTTCTTCATGTTTCCTCCTCTATGTCTTCTATGCTATGTTATAACCGTTGAGCGATACGCAGCTTTGCGCTTCGGCTTCGCGGATTTTGGCGTAATTCATTTTCACCGGCAGTTACCGGTTTTTTGGTAATCGCTTTTAACAGGGGGGCTATCGTACTTTGTCCGAAGGGGTCTGACGGGTCTTCATCTTCGAAAGTTCCTTTTTTGAGGAAGTTCTTGACGAGCCTGTCTTCCAGGGAATGGAAGGTGATGATGGCGACACGGCCACCGGATACCAGGAGGCCAGGCACTTGTTGCAGCATTTCTTTTAAAGCTCCCAATTCATCATTCACTTCGATGCGTAACGCCTGGAATACCTGGGCAAAGTACTTGTTGGGATTCCCTTTCACCACGCTATTCAAGGCTGTTTTGAAGTTGGGGATGGTCTTCAGCGAAACGGAACGTCGCAGCTGGACGATGGTGCGCGCCAATGTTTTGGCATTGGTAACTTCGCCATACTGCTCGAATAATTTGTGCAGCTGCTGTTCGGAATACGTATACACGATGTCGAAGGCAGTTGTTGTCATTCGCTGATCCATGCGCATATCCAGGTCACCTTCGAATCGGAAGGAAAATCCCCGTTCAGCCTGGTCGAACTGGTGGCTGCTGACGCCAAGGTCAGCAAGGATGCCGTTGACGGGAGCCGCTTCGTGCAGACGGAGGAAGCGACCCAGGTGCCGGAAATTGTGGGGCAGAAAGATGATGCGTCGGTCTTCCGGCAGGTTACGACGGGCGTCGCTGTCCTGATCGAAGGCGAACAATCTGCCTTTGGGTCCCAGCCTTTCCAGTATACCCCTGGAGTGACCGCCGCCGCCGAAGGTGCAGTCGACATAGATTCCATCCGGCTGGATGTCTAATCCGTCGAGCGTCTCCTGCAGGAGGACAGGAAGGTGATAGGATTCGTTATCCTTACCGGGAGTCGTCATTGTGTCAACCCTCCCGGGTTCATCACCTGTTTAGCCAGGCTGCTGAATGCTTCCGGTGAAAAAGATTCAAAGAACTGATGGTACTTACTTTTATCCCAGATTTCGATTTTATCCACTGCTGCGGTGAGCACGATGTCTTTTTCGAGACCAGCATGCTCTTTCAGGTTTTGAGGAATGAGAATTCTGCCGGCGGAGTCCAATTCTGCCATTGTAGCGCCGTTCAGGAAATATCTTCTGAATTGACGAACTTCGGGGTCAAAATCATTCAATTGGCTAATTCGGGCGAAAATCGGTTCCCAGCTTTTCATCGGATAGAGACTAAGGCATTTTTCGAACCCCCTGTTAATGACAAACTGGGTAGTCCCGTCTTCCGGCAGCTGCTTTTTGAAGCCGACCGGAAGCAGGAAGCGACCTTTCGAGTCCAATGTAGCTTCGTATTCGCCCAGAAAACCAATCATTTATGAGGAGTTGAATCAACCTTAACTAAAACTAACACAAAATAACACTTTTTCCCACTTTCAAGCGGGAATTTGAAAAATTTAATTTTTCCACAAGGGTGTATTACCCATGCAGGCTGGGCGGGGGTTTGAGCTTATGAGAATCGGGAGAATAAAATGGTCGTTTGGGCTGTGCATAACCTGTGAATTACGGTGGATAAGCTGGGGATAACACAGACAGGGGCTCCCTGGCCAGATTAGGAGTGGTGAGCGGGTCCAATGCTCCGCGAATTCGAGTTTGCGCCGGGTCGATCAGGGAGTAATGTCGTAAACGAGGGCCTCGTAAGGTTGGAGCGTGTTGTTTTTTGACGGCCCGGGATAATTTTGGAGAACAAGGGTTGCTTTGGAGAGATTGATACCCGGAGGGAGCACAACAGTAGCCGGACTGCTTTTAAAATTGAGAAGGACCAAAAATTTCTTTCCCTCGCCTTCGCGGGTATAGGCATAGACACTGGAGTTGTCCCGGTCCAGCAGGGTGTAGTTGCCATAGACCATTGTAAGGTTCAGTTTACGTAACCGGATCGCCTTTTTGAAATAGTTGAGAACAGAATTCGAGTCTTTTTCTTCGGCAGCAGCATTGACGGCAGGATAGCCAGGATTAACTTTTATCCAGGGTGTACCGGTAGTAAAACCCGCATTAGTCGAGTTATCCCACTGAAAAGGGGTGCGGCCGTTGTCCCGGGAAGATCGTTTCTGGAATTCAATAAAAGACGCAGTGTCACCGCCGGTTTGCCTCAGGGAAAGATATTTGTTGAGGGTAGCAATATCCCGGTAGTCACTCATTTTATCGAATTTTATATTGCTCATCCCCAATTCGTCCCCATAGTAGCAATAGGGCGTCCCTCGCATGGTCATAAGAAAAGTTGTCAGCATTTTGGCAGAAGCTTCCAGGTAGCGGGGATCGTCATTCCCCCAATGGCTGACCATTCGGGGCTGATCATGATTACCCAAAAAGATGGATATCCACCCCTTCTCAGCAAATGCGCTGTCCCATTTCGAGTACACTTTTTTAAAGTCCGGGAGGCTGTAATTGGGATCAAAATTGCCTACGTCCATCCCCTCGAAGTGATAGGCCATATTCAATTCATGCCGTGCCGGATCGACGAGAGACATAGCATCAGCCAGCGTGCTGCCTGCTCCTTCAGCTACGGTCATGATATCATACCTGCCAAAAACTTCTTTGTTCATTTCCTGGAGATAGTCGTGTAAATGAGGGCCCATGCCATAGTATTGGATTATATGCTTGTCATATCCCGGCGGAAAGACCGGCCATGTCGTGTCCTTGGAAACAAACTGAAATGCGTCCATTCTGAATCCGTCGATGCCTTTATCGAGCCAGTATTTCATGATCTGGTAAACTTCGCCGCGTACTTTCGGGTTCTCCCAGTTGAGGTCAGGTTGTTTGCGGGAAAAATAATGCAGATAGTATGCATTTGTGGTGGTATCATATTTCCAGGCATCGCTGTTGACATCAAAGAAACTCCAGCGGGGCGTGGGTTTACCTCTTTCCGCATTCCACCAATGATAGTAATTGCGATAAGGATTGTCTCTTGAGCTCTTGGCTTGTTTGAACCATGCATGCTCATCGCTGGTATGATTTACGACCAGGTCCATTACCAGCCTGAGGTGTCGCGCGTGCATTTCACTGAGCAGGGTATCGAAATCCGCCATCGTCCCAAAATCCTTCATGATGTTGCGATAGTCGCTGATATCATATCCATTATCATCGTTAGGCGAAGAGTAGATCGGATTTAACCAGATCACATCGACGCCAAGACCTTTTATATAATCGAGACTGGCGATGATCCCCTTCAGGTCTCCGATGCCATCCCCGTCACTGTCTTTAAAGCTCCGGGGGTAGATCTGATAAACAACCGCTTCCTTCCACCATTTTCGGTCGGTTGTGTCCCCGGTCAATTTGGGATTATTGGAGCCGCATGACAGCAGCATAGATAAGCAGCAAAAGGCAATGGCAGATCTGGTCAATCGTTGTTGTATTTAGTCTAAATTACTATTTTTTATGGAGGTAGAACAGTGCCGCCTGTGCCGGGCTTATAAGAAAAGGGCCTGTCCGGACATTGCCGGACAGGCCCTCATTTTATCAAAATGTCTGGCGCTGCGATCTCCCCTTAATAAAACGATAACCGATAAACATCAAAACCACAGGAAAGATCAAGAGATACCACCGGGAAAAAGGCCTCCCCGACTTCGGAAGCAGCGTGGCCTGGCCGGTTACAACGGGTGCAGCCCAGTAATAAGGCAGCCGCTGCTCACCCGTCGAGCTTTGGAAAAACTCCTTCTTAGCCTTCTGCATGGCTATATCGGCCGGCTTCCCCTGGGAAAGATATTTGAAAAAAAGTTCCGTCAGCCGATAAGTAGCCTGATTGTCGACCGACCAGCAATTGACGACAGCAGTGGGTATGCCAAGGGCCGCAAACTCCCTGTTGAAGCTGAACACGCCTTCACCCTGGAAAAACTCCCCATTCGCCGTCTCACAAGCCGACAGGACGATGATCCGCGTCAACGGCTTCTTCTCCGGGATCAGCTCGGAAAGAGCCAGCGCCGAATCAGAGAAGTAGATCAATGGTTCCTTACCCAGATTGTTCCCGACTGCATGGGTATACAGCTGGATCAGCTGGTAATCCGAATAGTTCTCCAGGAAGCTGGCCTTGGACGCCCGGTCAGCCGTAAGCTTATCAGGATTGCTGAACCACGAGGCAATATTATCCAACGATCCGTTGCTTCCCGGCAGATCGGGCAAATGCAGATAGGACGCATACTGCACGGGGGCTATCCCCATGAACTCTTTTCCGGTGGCAGCGGCAGCATCATAAACAGCCGTATCGAGAAAATAACGCGCTGAATAAGTATAGCAAACAGGATGATCATCCAGGAAATAAGTGGGATGTCGTACAGAATTATTGGTGACCAGCGCCTCGAACGGAAAATAGCTTCCGTCAGGCGAGATCACGACCCGGCCCGCAGGCGCAGAATTGTCGGGGAAAAGCAAACGATACAGACCATCGGCCGTGCGGACAAACCCCGGCATATCCCTGTTCAGCCGTTCGGCATCGGAAATATAGGTCATGTAAAGCAAGGCCAAACTATCGAAGCGTGACTTGTTCATGACCCGCAGCACCGTATGATGACCATCGACCAGTAAAGAATATACGGCGCTGTCTCCTCCGTATAGTTCAAAAAAAGATTGCTGGCCCTTTTCCAGCTCTACACGAAGGAGAGGCAGAGTGCTAAAGGAAATGTTCCGCCCTGCAACGACTTGCTTCCGCGCAGCCTGGTCATAGCGGTCCAGGTATTGTTTTGCGGCAAAAAGACTGGTCTGCAGCTTCGCATAGGCTTCAGTATCAGGTCGCATCCCCACCATCTCCCTTTCCAGTTTAAATATTCTTTTTTTTATGCCCGCCCTTTCGGCTAGAGCTCTATCATCCAGGTTCGCCTGCTTCTGCAGCTGGTCGTTGAGTAGGATCGCTCTCGAACGTTCGAAAAAATAAAATGCTTCTTCAGGAGATGAGGCTGCTACTGACGCACGAATAGCGTGCTCATAAAGTTCCCGGGCATTCTTTCGAAAGGCCAGCTGAGACCTTATCTCGGACTGGTTATCGATCGCCCTTTTCAAAAAAAGATCAGACAGCTTGTAGATCCGGATCGCTTCGTCGAGACTTTTCTTGTCATGGCTCAGCAAATAACGGCCGTAATAAGCATCTGCCTTATGCACGGTAAGAAGGAATTGATACTGTATCATCTTCCTTTCGTACGCTTGGTCTGAACTGTGCTGCAGCAATGCTGTCTCGTTCATCCCCGGCTGCAGCTGATCGAAAGCCAGCTGAAAATAGGCCAGCGCACTGTCTGGGTAGCCTTTCGAGGAATAAGCGCTGCCGATATTGTCATAGTCCGATAAAGCTTCCAGCGATTCAAAAGACCCCCACTCTCTCTTCGCCGGCAGTGAAGCCAACGCCTTACGGCACCAGATCAGAGCACTATCATATTTGTGCAGCGTATAAAGGTAAAAATAGCCGGTATTGTTCAGGACCGTGGCGCACCCCAGCTGATAATGGATGCTTGCGCAATAAGCATACGACTTCCGCAAACATTCCAATGCTCCCTTGTAGTCATGCTTACGGGAATAGACGATCGACAACTGATCCATAAAAACCCCAAGGGCGGCTGTGTCCCTATTCGTCGTAAAATCCTCTATCTTCTGCATGAGCAGCTCTTCTGCTTCATCGTACCTGCCTAGCTGGTAGAGCGCATCCAACGTAAATCCCGAAAAGCTGCGTACAGATGCCAGGCTGTCCTTTCCAGAAAGATACCGCCCGATAAGAGCCTGTCCCAGTAGGGTAGTCCTGTAACAACGGTCGTAGTCGCCGACATCCTGGTAATACCCAGCCTTATCCCAGAGCGCCCTCAGCGAACGGCTGTCGACAGCGCCGGTCCTTAACGAAATGGCAATGCAGCTATCAATAGCCGTCAGGTATTCGTTACGCTGGTGAAGGGAGTCATAAAATATCCGCAGGTTAAAATAGCACCTGACCAGAAAAGAAGGTTTGGTAGAGGAAGGAGGACATTGCTCTTCCAACAGCCGGATAGCCCGGACCGTATAGTTGACAGCCGACGGAAAATCACTCTTCAGATAATACATCAACCCGAGCCGCTGCAGCAGGAAAGCAAAAACGGAGTCCGCAGGCCGTGGACAGCCCTCCAGTTGGTGGACAAAGGGCAACAACCCGGCTACCTGGAAATCGGCAGCAAGATTAGCGGCCTTTAACGAGTCGATCTTCTTTAATAACAAAAGCCTGTCCGGACATTGCCCGGACAGATTGCTATAAAAAAGAAGAACTATTCCTATGGTTAGTAAGTAATGTATTGCCCGTCCCATGTGAGAAACCCTTTTGCGATCTTTTGTGGCTGTAAGAGCTGCATATAGGCAGCCGTGCTGCTCCGGCGTCCATCCTTGAGTATCCTGTATCCCAGCTGACCGCTGATCACCGGCGTCGCAAAGGACGACCCATCCAGCACATAGCTGCTGTCGATAAAGGGAAGCGAGAAGCCGCAGCAGCTGTTGACCTTGTTCACCACTCCGACGCTGACATATCGGGAGGAAAAATTCTGATACCGGCAAGGCAGCACTGGGCTGCTGAGACCGGTGACACTGATGATACAATACCCGGAGTCGACGCTCTGACCAGCAGGATAGAACATATTGCCGGGCCTCAGCAGGTTGTGCCCATCGATCGTCACGCCGCACACGCTCGGGGTATGCGCACGGGGGTCATTACCCGCAGCCGCCACCACCGGGATGCCATACCTGGAGCTCTCCTGGAGATAGTGATCGATGACTGCATTCCGGGCATTCCAGTACCCAAGACTGGCATTGATAAGGCTCACCCGGTGACGGATAGCATAGCTCAGGGCGCAGCTGACAGACAGCGTGCTCCCCATCCCATTCTCATCCAGCGCCCTGATCACCATTAGCCGGGGCAGTTCGTGCCCGCCATCTGCCTGGGACTGGGTGTAAAAGGCATTTAATGCAATAGCCGTGACAGCGCTCCCATGACGAACAGCGTCGTTGTCCTGGTACGCGGAGGCCGACGCCCCCTGTACAAAGTTGATCTTTCCGCTGCCATCCGTAGCAAACAGCTGCTGGAAAATGTTCCTGTCAAAAAGGGTGGAGTCGATACCCGAATCGATGATCCCCAGTACCACTTTACCGGAGACCTCAGGGCTCCCGCTAAAACCGATTAGCTTGGAGGTCAGCAGAGGCGGGGCCGATGAAGGAGAAGTAACGGCGCCATTACTGTCTACCACTGCAATTGATCCGCCAGATGCCCCCGGAGAGGGGGGAGGTGGGGGAATTGGCACTGACTGCCCCGAGCCGCCGATATTGAGGTCAGCGGTCACATTCCATAACAACGAGTCGTGACAGGAACAAAAATGGACCTGGGCCGCACCCAGCGAAAAACCGTTCCTGGCCCGGATCACGCCCTTCAGATAGCTCGAAAGATAGCTCGCTAGCGGATGGACCACTATCCGGTTGTTGCTGGCCACACCGGGACGCTGCTTGCTGGTGTCCACAGGCGTCGAGCTGACACTGCTGATGGCTGCAGTGATCTGGGCGATAGTTTGCTGTCTGGTCGCAGAATCCGTGCCTTCTTTGAACACGTAGTTCCAGTTCAGCCAGTTGCCGGCGTAATTTGTCGGAGGACCACCTTTGCTGATACGAGGATGACAGGAGGTTTGTGCAAGGGTCGCAATAAGTACAAAAAGATAAAACAGGGTCTTTCCCCTGAGTCCAGACAGGAATTTTTTCATAATGAAAAAGGTGAATGGTCAACGAATTTTTTACCAGTGTTTCAATAACAATTGCTGTGCATCTTCTTTCTTGTCCAGGTCGCGATCAACAACCAGCTGCAGTAACTGCCTGGCTTTTTGGCTATCACCGGGGTGATTGCGCTTCATCAGGGTGAGAGATTGATAGAATAAGGCCGGGTTGCTATAAAGGGCGGTGTCGGCTTCCAGCTGCTGAAAATAATCCAGTGCTTTGTCGTATTGCTGTAACCGAAGGCAAACAATGCCTGAATAAATTTTTGCCTGAGGCCGGGCCGAGTCCTGCTGGAGCAGTTGTTGAAACCTTGTCAGGGCCTCCGGCAGTTGACCCTGATTGTACAACGCTATCGCTTTTTGCAAGCTGTCCTGCACACTGCTCATTTTAACGGGCAGGTTTTGTAATTGTCCGCTGATATACTGGTCTGCCAGCTTTTCCGGACCGGGCTGCGACCCAAAGATCAGCCAGCCTGCTATTATAATGACCAGAGCGGACGCCGCCACAAGATATGGCCAGAGTCTTCTGACAGGTCTTTGCTGGATGAGCAACGGCTCGTTTTGCCGGTAGAGCTCTTTGAACCGGGCCTTTTTCTCTGCCGTCAGCTCATCTCTCAGGAGAGCCTGGGTGTTGAGATAGAAGGCCAGCTCTTCTGCGAAAGAAGGGTCAGAAAGAACACGTTGCTCAAATTCTTCTTTTTGTGTGGCGGTAAGCAAGCCCTTAAAATAATCTTCGATGTATTCCAGGCTATTCATATTAATGCTTTAGTAAGTTATAAGACTGCCGTAGTTTTTCCAGGCATCTTAGCCTGCTGGTCTTAACAACTTCAGCTGTTTTGTATTCCATAGCGACGGCAATTTCCTTGTCACTATATCCATCCGCGAAGAGCGACAGCATTTTGCGGCAGTTGTCCCCAAGCTCATTCAGCCTTTCCTTAAGCAGATCGAAGTCGGATCGGTCGACCAGGAGCTGGATAACGGATTTGGCCGAGTCCGATAGCTGGGAAAGCAGGTCCGGTGGTGCCGTGGTTCTGTGGATCTTGTTCTTATTAGTCGTCAATTGCCGGATACGGTCAACACATTTATTATGAAAAATCCTGAATAAGTAAGTTTTTAGCGAGGATCGGCCTTCAAAAAGACCGGTAGAGATCTTTTCGATCGCGGAGATGATCGTGTCTGAATACACGTCCAGTGCGTCTTCTTCAGCAAGGGAGTATTTTCGGATGCCTTCTTTTACAAAGTAGCTAAATCCATTGAACAGCTGATCTTCCGCCTTCCTTTTATTATTGCCGTCGCGGGTAAGGTTATCGATTATTTCCGTGTCGGTAATGGTATTATCAGGCCTCATTTAACTCCACTTTGCTGAAAAATTAAGCGAAAAAAAATAAAAAACAAAATCCTGTGATTTTGTTTCCCTGCAAGTTACTAACACGACAAAGGTAACAGATAAATTCCGGACAGCTGACCTGCTTTAGCAATACAGCAAAGAATAATCGGTTGTCCATTTAAGATACCATCCCTGCCGTAATGAAAGGGTTACCCGGGAACAGTGAACCCCGATCCAGACAGGAATAGTTCCCGGGGCCTTTTCGACTAAACAACTAAATAAGAATGTATGCAAGTCATCACAAGTCATACTTTTTCCCTGGAAACATTGATCCAGGATGGTTCTGCACCTGCTGTTCACCGGCTGTCAGAAGACCTTTTCAAGGCATTGGAATCGATAAATAGCGAGAAGCGTTGGTTTATGGATATCAGTGAGAAAACTGTTTTTTGTGGCAGGGACGGGCGTTTCGGCGTGGTAGTCTCCGGCAATACAGCGCCCCGGTCGGAATTACCTGACACGGCCATCTACGCTTCTAAAGAATATTGGATGCCCGTATTCTCCTATCTTATCGGACGGGTCAGACTCGAGCTAAAACCTTGTGAGCTGCCAGGCATCCTTTTCAATTATCTGCAAACGATGTTGTTGATCCTGCGCGTCAGACTGGTGTTCGTCGATCAGGAAGGCTATTACAACTCCCCCGGATTGTTTGACCAACTACCCATTATCCTTGACAAACTCGTGCCGGAGTACCGCGCTTTGTTTACACGAATGCTGACAAAGGCCGATAAGACACCGACTCTTTCGGACCTCAAACAGATAAGAACGCTGTTTATGGAAAAAGTTGTCTTACGGCCGATCGATTCAGCCGTTTCGCCCGCGACATGGTCGGGGATCCAGTCCACCCGGCGATCAACGATCAGGTCCGCTATCCGTTCGACCCTGCAGTCCTCTACCCCTTCAACCATGCAGTCAGCTACCCCCTCAGCCATGCAGCTAGCTCCACAATCAACCATGCAGTCCGCTCCCCAGTCAACAACCCGGCCCTCTCCCCCCTCAACCGTGTTGCAGACGGCATACCCTTTCAAACGGAGCACCGACTATTTGCAGAACGGCGACTTCGTGGTGGCTGTGATCCTCGCAGTGGCATTGACCTTCTCGGTCTGGCTTTGGTCGGGACATTAAGCTGGTTTTTGTAGATTTGCGGCAAAACAGGCAGCAGCTGACTGCAGGGCAGGACTTCCGGTCCCGCTTTGCCCTCCTGCATTGATCATGGATCCAAAAGATATCTCCATAGCCGACTATAGCTACGATCTTCCACAGGAAAATATTGCTTTTTACCCTCTGGCAGAACGCGATGCCAGTAAGCTACTGATCTACCGGGATGGACAGATCAGCGAAACATCCTACCGGGATATCGGGGCTCACCTTCCGGAGGGGACCCTATTGGTGTTTAATAATACAAAGGTCGTAGAAGCTCGCATAGTTTTTCAGAAACCGACGGGAGGCCAGATCGAGATCTTTTGCCTGGAGCCCCCGAAGGACTATGGAGGCATCGCCGTAGCGATGGCGCAGACAGGTAAGGTGCAATGGAAATGCCTGGTCGGAGGGGCTTCGAAGTGGAAGCCGGGGCAGATTTTGAGAAAGGTGGTAGAGCCCATACCAGCAGATGCCAGCGTCGGAGGGAGTGGAGTTGCGGCAACGGCGGAGATCATCCTCAAAGCAAGATTTCTGGGTAAGGAAGAAGACGCTTTCCTGATAGAGCTGTCCTGGTCGCCGGTGGAATTATCCTTTGCTGATCTGTTGCATCGGGCAGGGCTGATCCCTCTCCCACCCTATATTCGCCGGCCGGCAGAGCTGACAGACAGCCAGCGGTATCAGACGATCTATGCCCGCTTCGACGGATCAGTGGCGGCGCCTACAGCAGGATTACACTTTACGGAAGCTGTTTTTAGTTCCCTGGCAGAACGCGGGATCCGGCGAAGCTGGGTTACCCTGCACGTAGGAGCAGGCACCTTCCTGCCGGTGAAGACGGCAAAGCTCGGAGAACATCCCATGCATATCGAGTTTATTACAGTGGGCAGGGAGACGATCCTGGAGTTGGTCCAGGCCTTGCTGGAAGGCCGTCCTGTTGTGCCGGTAGGAACGACTTCGGCGCGCACCATCGAGAGTTTGTACTGGTTAGGACTGAAGGTCCAACGGGATCCGGATATAAGGGCAGCAGAGCTGGTGGTAAAACAATGGGATGCATATGAGCTGGCTCCTCAAACCCGCAGCGCCATTGCACGGGGTAGCGGACGACCAGACCTGGCAGCCGGAGAGGCCGGCGCGGTCGAAGCCGGTGATGCCGGAACGGTCGAAGCCGGTGATGCCGGAACGGTCGAAGCCGGTGATGCCGGAACGGCGATCAGCGCTGCACCTGATGCAGTGGAGGCGCTAAGATCCTTGATGGACTGGATGAAGAAACAGGGCCTGACCGAGCTCACAACTACGACACAGCTGTTGATCACACCCGGTTATGACTGGAAGATCGCAAAAGGGCTCGTCACCAATTTCCATCAGCCGGAGTCCACATTGCTGCTGCTGATTGCGTCACTGGTAGGTAAAGAATGGAAAAGGATCTATGCCTACGCATTGGAGCATGGCTTTCGATTCCTGAGTTATGGAGATGGATGTCTGTTCTGGGGGAACAAAAGTTGAAATGCTGATTTTAGGATCGATACGAAATTGGATAATTTTATCGTGCCTGCTGTCTGCAGTGCCGGTTCTGGCAACCGCGCGGGATTCAGTGGCCGCTATGGATTCAGCAACCGTGCAGGATTCAGCAGCCGTACAGGATTCAGCAGCCACGCAGGACACCATCCCCCGCCCCATAGGATATACAAACGATTTCGAGCATCTCTTTACCCCCGGGCAGATCGATACGCTGGACAATCTCCTGCACGAATACCAGCGGCGGACGACGATAGAGATAGCCGTTCTGACCGCCGACTCTTCGCTGACAATGTCTGGCAACTTCGATTTTTTTACCTTAAAGACGATGAGTGCGTGGAGAATTGGAAAAAAAGAAAGCGACAACGGCATCCTGATCAGTATTTCCAGATCGTTTCGAAAGATCCGCATTCAGAATGGGAGCGGAATAGAAAAAGTTCTGCCCAATGCCGATACGAAAAAGATCATCGACGAGAGCTTTATTCCTTTTTTCAAAAAAGGGCAGTACTATGAAGGAGTGCTCAACGGATTGAAGACATTGATGCAGCGGCTGGAATGAAACCAATAAAGGGGTCATCCCGATTCTCGCCTTACTCACCCGGTATCGCCCTGCTCACCGGAAAACCGGGGCCCAAAGCAATTGGAGCGGCAGCGCCTCAATTCAGCTCAAGCGGAAACTCCAGCGTAAATGTAGTTCCCTTACCAGGTATACTATCTACCTTGATCTTACCCTGGTGTGCTTCCACGATCGTCTTCACATAGCTGAGACCCAGACCAAATCCTTTTACATTGTGCAGGTTGCCCGTGTGAGCACGGTAAAACTTTTCAAAGATGCGTCGCTGCGTCTCTTTATTCATGCCTATCCCATTGTCTTCGATCCGGATGACCAGGCTCTTGGTTGTGCTATGGGTAGTGATCTTGATAACAGGATTTTCTTTTGAATATTTGACCGCATTGTCGATGAGGTTGGTGATAATGTTCATGAGATGGACCTCATCGGCCTCCAACAGGTCTTTTTTAGCATTGAGCTGCAGTTCGGCGCGGCCGCCTTTGCCTTCCAGCTGCAGATGAAAATTCTCCATCGCCTCCTGGATGATCGTATGCGCATGCAGAGGTTTAAGATTGAGCTGCTGCTCCTGACGGTCGAGAAGAGAGGCCTGCAGGATGGTTTCAACCTGCTTGTTCATGCGCCGGTTCTCCTCCTTGATGATCCCGGTGAAATATTCAGACTTCTCACGATCCGCCACCACTTTTTCATTCCGTAATGCATCTACCGCAAGAGAAATGGTGGCCAGGGGTGTCTTGAACTCGTGGGTCATGTTGTTGATGAAATCATTCTTGATCTCGCTTAACTTTTTCTGACGGAGCAGCGCATTGACTGTCACATAGAATGCAGAGATGATCACCAGCGTAAAGAAAATAGCGCCAAAGATCATGGCCCTCATTTCGCCCAGCACTATGTTCGTGAAATCAGGGACCACGACGACCAGTAATTCATCGGGTAAGATACCACCATTATAGTCTTCAGGAGCCTGCAGCGGGTAGAATGCGGCTTTATTGTGAATAGTGTCCTGGATCTCCTGCTGAAAATTCCGGGAATGCAGTTCAGGGGACCGGAAGCTGAAACCGGAATTGGATTCCATATTGGACGATACCGAGAACTCGAATCGAAGCTGCTTCAGATTTAGTCCATTGAACGCCTTGCGCAGTTTATCCCCTATTTCTTCGGGGGTAAACCGTTCTGCTATGGGCACCGGACGCATGAGTTCCATCCGGAAGGGGTCGGAAGGACGCCAGGGCGATCCTGGCTTGAGCCGGAGGACCTTGGCGGAGTTTCCTCTTTGTTCAACCAGGTTTTGTCCTACCTGTACGACCGCGTCTATCATCTTGTGATGAAGGTCTTCCCGCTTGTTTTCCAACATGGTCAGGATCCAGCTTATCTGAATGACAATGATGCCGATCAGGGACAAAGAGATCAATACAAGAATGATAGGGAAAATTTTTTTCAAACCCATACTTTTTGGTCCAACTACAAATTTATAAAAGATGATAGGGTGACCTCTCTAAAACCCTTTCTACAAAGGGTTTTTAACGAAGGTTTCACAAAGAAAGGGGATTTCAGCCTAAAATACATTATATTTAAAGAAGGAGGTCCTGCCGGGCAGGGGTAAACCGCTTTCTGTACCCTCCCGGGTACCTGTCGGCCTCCGTCCTGTTAAGACCAGCTTAGACGGTCATTGCCATTGAAAAAAGTCATTTTTGGCGAGAGCATTTTGATATATCGCAGGATTACTTAATTTAGATGATATGGAGAGTCCAGCACCTGGCATATTACTGATCGCTGATCCCTTTTTAAAAGATCCCAACTTCATGCGCACAGTGGTGTTTTTATGTGAGCATCAGGACGAGGGTAGTTTTGGGTTTGTGCTAAACAAGAACTATGACTATACATTGGATGAACTGGTCAGTGGATTAGAAGATCTGAAAAAAATACCTGTTTACCTCGGAGGCCCTGTTCAGATGGATACGATCCATTTCCTGCATCAATATCCGGATAAGATCAGCGGCGGCTATGAGATCATCGACGGAGTGTTCTGGGGTGGTAGTTTTGAAACGGCTATCGACCTGATCCGTCAGGGAGAAATCGACATGGCGAAGATCCGCTTCTACATCGGTTATTCCGGCTGGGGCAGCGGACAACTGGCCGATGAATTGAAGGAAAAATCATGGCTCACAGTACAAGCCAGTCAGCCGCTGGTATTTCACAGACAGCCCTCCGAAATATGGAAGGATGCCCTACGCCACCTTGGCGGAGAATATGAGATGATGGTGAATTTCCCTATCGATCCGCAATTGAATTAGCAGACCACCCTTATCTTAACCTTCGCTCCCCTCGCTCAGGCCGAAGTCCCCATAACAAAAACCCCGGCGCGAAGCCGGGGCTTGAAACTAACATTTTTTCCGTGGGTAATGGACCGTAAAGATCTTGGTCAGTTTACGATTTGGTATCCATTGGTACGGCTCCTTCAACTAATACAGTTACCTTATTGTGGATGACTTCCACAAAGCCGCTCTGTATTGTAAAATAGGCCAGATGATTGTTTTTATCTTTCAGCACTTTTACCCGGCCGGCCTTCAATGCGCTGACAAGGGGGGCATGTCTGTCCAATACCTCGAACAGTCCATCGACACCAGGCAGCTGCACGCCATAGACCTCGGCGCTGAACAATTTCTTCTCGGGGGTTAATATTTCCAGATTCATATCGATGTTTTTAACCGCGGGCCTGAGCCTGTAGTTTCTTACCCTTTTCAATTGCGTCGTCGATGTTACCCACCAGGTTAAAGGCGGCTTCGGGATATTCGTCCACTTCGCCATCCATGATCATGTTGAAACCACGGATGGTTTCGTCGATGGGAACGAGCACACCTTTCAGACCGGTGAACTGTTCGGCCACATGGAAGGGCTGGGACAGGAAGCGCTGCACCTTACGGGCGCGGGCAACAGTCATTTTATCTTCATCGCTCAATTCATCCAGACCGAGGATGGCGATGATATCCTGCAGTTCTTTATAACGCTGGAGGATCAGCTTCACCCTGTTGGCGCAGTTGTAGTGTGCGTCGCCGACGATCTTTGGCGTAAGGATCCGGGAAGTGGAATCCAGCGGGTCAACCGCAGGGTAGATACCCAGATCGGCGATCTTACGGCTGAGTACGGTAGTAGCATCCAGGTGAGCAAAGGTAGTTGCAGGCGCCGGGTCGGTCAGGTCATCCGCAGGTACATATACGGCCTGTACCGAAGTGATCGATCCGTTTTTGGTAGAGGTAATTCTTTCCTGCATCAGACCCATTTCCGTTGCAAGTGTAGGTTGATATCCCACAGCTGAAGGCATACGACCAAGCAGCGCCGATACTTCGGAACCAGCCTGGGTGAAACGGAAGATATTATCAACGAAGAACAGAATGTCGCGACCCTGACCCTGGCCGTCGCCATCACGGTAGTATTCAGCGATGGTCAAACCGCTGAGGGCTACACGGGCGCGGGCTCCGGGTGGCTCGTTCATCTGTCCGAATACGAAGGTAGCCTTCGATTCAGCCAGTTCCTGCATATTTACTTTGCTTGTATCCCAACCGCCATGCTCCATACTATGCTTGAAATCATCGCCATATTTCATGATACCGGCTTCGATCATTTCACGCATCAGGTCATTCCCTTCACGGGTACGTTCGCCCACACCGGCAAATACAGATAGACCGGCATAAGCCTTTGCGATGTTGTTGATCAGCTCCTGGATAAGTACTGTTTTTCCTACACCGGCACCGCCAAACAGACCGATCTTACCACCCTTGGAATAGGGTTCGATCAGGTCGATGACCTTAATCCCGGTGAAAAGCACTTCGCTGCTGGTGCTGAGGTTCTCGAAAGCAGGGGGTTTGCTGTGGATCGGGCGACCGCCAACCTTGGAAACAGGGGGCAGACCATCGATAGGATCACCCGTCACATTGAACAGGCGGCCTTTGATAGCCTCACCGATTGGCATGGCAATAGCGTTGCCGGTGTCGGTTACGGGTATTCCGCGAACCAGACCTTCCGTACCATCCATAGCAATACAACGGACGCTGTCTTCCCCGAGGTGCTGCTGAACTTCCAAAACCAGGGTTTCACCATTGGACTTTTTCAGTTCCAATGCATTATAAATCTCAGGGAGTTTGCCTTCAAACTGCACATCGATAACGGCGCCGATGATTTGTTTGATTTTGCCGGTGCTTGCCATATTAGTATATGAGGTTTAAAATTTGGCTGCAAAGGTAAGGGCAACGAGGGAAAGCCCAAAATAGTTTGGGCTTTTTGCTACATTTGGTGCTCATTTTTCAATATGCAATTAATAGAAGTCTCGAATCCCTCCCTTGTCAGGGACTTTATCCAGGCAAACGTTGAGCTGAACCGGAAAAATCCAGCCTATATCCGACCTATTGATAAGGAAATCAACGAAGTATTCGATCCTAAGCAGAATAAGGCCTTCCGGCATGGAGAGTGTACCCGATGGGTCCTGAAGGACGACGAAGGCAGGCCGATCGGCCGGATAGCAGCCTTCGTGAACAAAAAATACAAGAATAAGGGGGATGACGTCCCGGTTGGGGGGGTTGGCTTTTTTGACTGTATCAATAACCAGGAAGCGGCAGATATGCTTTTTGATGTAGCACGGCATTGGCTGGCGCAGCGCGGGATGGAGGCAATGGACGGCCCGATTAATTTCGGAGAGCGGGATAAATGGTGGGGATTGCTGGTAGAGGGTTTTCATGAGCCCCTGTGGTCCATGAACTTCAATCCGCCTTATTACAGGGATTTAATGGAAAACTATGGCTTCAAGCCTTTTTTCCATCAGCTGTGTTTTGGCCTGGACCCCATGAAACCATTGAGTGAGAAGTTATTAGCAAGACATGCCACCCTTGAGGCCGACCCTGCCTATAGTGCCCGCATGATCGAGAAGAAAAACCTGGAAAAGTATGCCGAAGACTTTCTGGCCATATATAATGGGGCATTTGCCGGACACGGCGGATTGAAGTCGATGCGGAAGGAACAGGTCATGCAGCTCTTTAATAAGATGAAGGCCCTGATGGATGAGAAGATAGTCTGGTTTGCCTATTATCAGGACCGGCCCATTGCGATGTTTGTCAATATCCCCGAGCTCAATCAATATTTCAAGCACTTCAATGGCAGGTTTGGCCTGTTACAAAAGTTATATTTCCTGTGGCTTCGGAACCGGGGAGCCTGCCGGCATTTTACGGGGATCGTTTTCGCTGTTGTGCCGGAATTCCAGGCGAAAGGGGTGGATGCGTTTTTGGTGGGAGAGTCGGCGAAGATCATCCAGCCCGCAAAGTTCTATACGCATTATGAAATGCAGTGGATAGGGGATTTTAATCCAAAGATGGTAAATGTGGCAAAGAATCTGGGAGATACATTCGTGAGCAGAAAGCTCACGACATACCGGTATAATTTTGACAGGAGTAAGGAGTTTAAGAGACATCCGATGGTGTCGGCTTAGTACCTTTCCAGGGAGTATATTTTAAAAGAAACCGGGCATCAGCCCGGTTTCTTTACTTGAAGCCGATTCGCTCGCGATCGGCAAAGGATTCCTGTGCTTCTTTTGCCGTGAGGAGGGTTTCTATAGCCCGATAGATTTTTACCAGCTGCTCACTATGACTTTCAACGGTTTGACGGATCTCAAGGCGTATGAGTTATACTTACTATGAGCTCCTTTACTTTCTAAGGTCACAATTTGTGACCTTAGAGAATTGTATTCATCACGGGTAAGTTGAAACATGAAATCGGCAGGAAACCGTTCGATATTTCTTTTTACAGCCTGATTAAGCACTTTTGTCGGAACTTCATATAATATCGACAAATCGAAGTCCAGCATAACTTTTTGCCCTCTTATCTCATGTATCTTTTGCTGAATAATTGCTACTTCCATAAAATCATTGTTTACTAATAAAGTTAGCAAACACAATTATTCCAAAAAAATAAACTTGAGGTCACAAATTGTGACCTCAAGTTGGAGCATGCGACCACAATTTGTGACCGCATACGAAGGCTTGTTTTATGCAACCGCAACAGGAACGAGACCCGGCGCCGGGTCCGGTTCGATCCGGGGCGCAAGCAGCTTATAAAGCACAGGAGTAACTATACGCGTAAGGATGGTCGAGCTGAGCAACCCACCGATAATGACCAGGGCCAGTGGTGAATAGAGCGGATTGCTTTCAGCAACAAGGGGGATCAGACCGCCGATCGCGGTGAGCGTGGTGAGTATGATGGGCACAAACCGGGTCTCACCGGCTTCCTGGATAGCCTCATCAAGCCCCATGCCGCCCTTGCGAAGCTGATCGGTATAATCCACGAGGAGGATAGAGTTCTTGACCTCGATGCCGATTAGCGCAATGATCCCTATGACCGCTACAAAGGAGAACGTATTGCCGGTGGCCAGCAGGATCAGCACTGCGCCGATGATGCCAAGAGGCACGACGGACAATACGATCAGCGTTCCGCGAAAAGTCTTGAACTCCAGGATCAGGATACCCAGTATACCAAAGACCGTGACAAGAATGATAGCTCCCAGACCACCAAAGCTTTGCTCTTTACTTTCAACCTCTCCGGCAGCCATATAAGTCGCTCCTTTGGGAAAGCGCATTTTGTCCAGCTGCTGTAGAAGCCCCTGTGTGATACGGGTCGTGTTGTAGCCGCTGCGAACAAAGGCGGTGACAGTCGTATAGCGATCCTTATCATAGTGCCGGATGCTTGTTGGCGAGCTTTGGAACCGGATGTCGGCCAGCTGGCTGAGAGGAATAGATGCGCCGGTAAAAGAGTTGACATAAACCTTGTCCAGTGCGTCGATAGTCTGACGCTGTCCGCGGGGCAGACATACATTGATATTGTAGTCATCCCCCTTTTCATTGTCTTTTCTGAATTTGCCGATGTCGAGACCGGTTACAGCCAGACGGACGGTGCGATCGATCTCATTGACGGGAACACCAAGGATACCTGCTTTTTCTTTATTGACAGTGACCTTGATGTCGGTCTTCAGGGTTGTCAGCTCATTGTTGACATACATCGTTCCGTCCGTCTTTTTGAGCAGGTCCTCAACCCGGAATGCCAGGCTCCGGAGAGTGTCCAGGTCTTCTGAAAACAAACGAATAGCTATCGGCGCCTCTATCGGCGGCCCCTGTTCGAAGTCCTTCACTTCGATCCTGGCGCCAGGATAGTCCCTGAACCGCTGACGCAAAGAGTCGATCATCAGCCTTTTCTTATATGGCGGCGTCTCATTAAGCTGAACAAACAGCTGGGCATAGTTGCTTTGTTCGTTCTGCGGGATGACATTGTAATAGATCCGCGGATTGCCCCTGCCCACATTGGTGGCATAGTTCTTCAGGTCGGGAAGATGACCGATCTGCTCTTCGACCCAGTGGGCAATAGTATCCGTAGCCGCAAGGCTGGTGCCAAGCGGCGTCTGGATGTTGATGAGGAACATGGGTTTCTCCGAGGCCGGGAAAACGCTGAATCCGACACGGGGGATCAATGCCAGACAGCCCACGAAAATGCCCAGGGCTACCAGCAGGGTCAATACCGGCCGGGCGATCGCAGCATGGAGCAGACGGCGATAGGAGCCGTTGATAAACCGGCGTAGCCCTCGCAGGAAGAAATTGCCTTCAGCATGCTCATGACTGCTGAGAATACGGCTGGAGAGGAAAGGTACTATTGTAAGCGACACAAAAAGAGAAGCGAGCACCGTAGTAACCACCGCCGCAGGCAGACTTCGGATAAAGTCCCCCGGCGCCTCCGGAAGGAACATCAACGGCAGAAAGGCGAATATGAGAGTAGCCGTACAGCCCAGCACAGCAAGTCCTATCTGCCTGGTAGCGGCAATGGCAGCGTCTATCCGTGAGTACCCCATCCGGAGATAACGTTCGATGTTTTCCACCACAACGATGCTGTCATCCACCAGCAAGCCCAAAGCCACGACCATTCCGACGATGCTGAGCTGGTTGATCGTAAAATGAAAAAGATCGAGCAGGAACAAGCCGATAAGCAGGGATAACGGTATCGACACCATTACGACTATGGATGCCCTGGGCCCCAGCGGTAAAAGAGTAAGCATGACCAGCAGAATGGCAATGCCGAAATCCCGGGCAAAATGTCCCAGTCGCGTATGAACGCTCTGCGCATTATTAAAACTCTTTTCATAAGCGATGGAAGGAGGCAGTTCCTGTTTGAACTTCTGCAACACCGGTTCCATTTCTTTTTCAACGGCAAAAATATTGGTGCCGGATTTGCGGCTTGCAGTGACAAAGACACCTCTCTTCCCGTTGAGCCGGCCAATATAATTTTGCTCTTCGTAATTGAATGCGACGTCCGCGATATCCCTTACATAGATGATCTTGCCGTTGACACTGCTGACAATGGTATTCTTTATTTCGTCGACGCTTTTATAGTCTCCACTGGTCTTTACATTGAATTTTCTGGCCCCCATATCGATGCTGCCCCCGGGAATATTGACATTTTCCCGCTGGATGGCCTGCAGCACGGCATTGAGAGGGATGTGGCTCTGGGAAAGCTTTTCGAGATTCAGCGATACACGAACCTGCTGTTGCGGGAAGGCCCAGTTGTCGACATTTTTGAGGGTCTTTATCTTCTCCAGCCTTTCTTTTAGTCTCTTACTCCATTCTTCCAGGTCTCTGTACGGTGCGGATTCACTGAGCAGGGCTACCTGGAGGATGTTGACATCGGAAGGGGTAAAACGCTGGATATCTATGGACAGGATGTCCTGCGGAAGATCGGTTCGGACAGCATTTAGCTCGCGGATGACGTCCTGGTATTTCTTGTCCGGGTCCGTTTCGTATTTAAATTCTATCTGCACTACGGCCAGGCCGTCGTCGATGGTAGACCGGATCCGTTTGACATCATCCATCTCATTGAACCTTTTTTCGATGGGATTGACCACCAGCTCCTCCATATCTTTTGGACTGGTGCCCGGGTAGATGACAATCGCAGAGAAAGTGGGCGCTTCGGTGTCCGGGTCTTCGCCGCGCGGCATGTTCAGCATGGAATTTATGCCAATGGCAGCAAGCATTACGAATACGATGAGCGTGAACTGATAATTGCGGACGGCGAATTCGGTCAGCCCACGACGTTTGGGATTATTCATTGTAAGGCGTTTTTAGTTTGTTCGGATGCTGTTGTCAGAAGAAAGCCTGACGATGGAATTCTCCGTCAGATATCCTACCCCGCTGGTTATCACCTGCCCGCCCTTCTCCAATCCGCCGCTGATGGCGATGAGATCACCCTGCAGCCACGCGATTTGAACGGGAATTTTTCGTACAGTCCTTTTATCGTCATTCAGTGTGTACACGAACCCCTTATTCCCATCACCTTCGGCAAGCGCCGACGCCGGAATAAAAAGGAGACTCTTCCCCGCTGGCGGTTGTAACCGGAGGGTGCAGAACAGCCCCGGAGCCAGCTTGTGTCCGTCAGGGACCACCGCTACTTCTACGGCATATGTCCCGCCATTGGGATCGGCTCCCTCTGCCAGCTTGGTGATCATCCCGGAAAAAAGCTGATCGGGATACGCATCAATAGTAATAGCCGCCCTGTCGCCTTTTTTGAGAATGGCCCAGTCCTTATCCGACACGCCAAACCGGACGACCCAGTCTTTTTGCCCCGTACCGTTGAACTGTAATACGGCCGTGCCTGCAGTTGCATATTCACCTTCGTTCATCAGCTTTTGCAGGATCGTGCCGGCGGTGGAAGCCCGGATCTGCGCATATCGCTGGTTGAAGCGGGCTATACGCAAGGCTTCTTTGGCCACAGAAAGCTGGGTATGGGTATTCTGCAGCTGTTCGAGGGAAGCTACGGTGTCGCGGTAAAGATTGGTCATGCGGCCCTCATCACGCTGTGATTTTTCGACATTTTGGGTCGCCTGCTGTACCTGGGCATCGATCTCGGTAAGATCGAGTGTAGCCAGGAGCTGGCCTGCGGTTACATGGTCCCCTTCCTTTACATAGATCCGGGAGATGATGCCCCCGATCTTGAAAGAAAGGCGCGCCTCTGAGTTGGAGGCGATGAGCCCCGAATATTGCAGTATGCGCTCATGATTACCCGTAATCACCGGTTCTACCTTTACCGGGATCGGTTCGTCCGCAGGCGGTGTCACCGCCGCGATGTTGTTACCGCAACCGGCCATGCTAAAAGCAAGAATAACCGGAAGAAGATAGCGGAGTGTATCAGGCAATTTCGTATTCATATACTTGTTGTTTGGAGATTTTAGAATTTATATGATGCCGTAATGCGTTCGAGATCTGCAGCCTTGTTCAGAAGGGAGAGCCGTCCCTGGGAATAGCGGAGTTCGGAGTTGGTCATCTGCGTGCGGGCATCGATGAGCTCTATTTGCAGCGCCTGCCCCTCGTTGAAACGTCGCTCAGCGAGACGGTACGCTTCGCGGGCGCTGCTGACCGCATCGGTAAGGGAGCGCAAAGATTCCATGGCAGAATTATAATTGTTCATGGTTGTCTCCTGCTCGAGACTAACCTGTTGCGTCAGCTGCTGGTACTGTTCGTCGAGGGCTGCCATATCTATCCGGGCCTGGCGGATCTTGTACTTATTGTCGTTGGCTTTAAACAGGGGCCATACGAGCTGGACACCAGCCAGCTGGTAGAACTGGCTGCCGTTGAAGTGAAAGCCATAGCCCTGGAAGCCGATGTCATAAAAGGCATTGAGCTTCGGTACAAGATAGGCGCGATCCCATTTCAGATTGGACGCTGTTATTCTTTGAAAGCTTTTCAGACGATTGAATTCCTCGCGGTGAGCGAGGAGATCGGCCGGTGTGGCAGTGCCGGCACCGCTGGATAAGACGGCGGGCTTGCCGGGGATTGCACCTGTGGATGTGCCGGTAGCTGCGCTGCCCCCTGTGGATGAGGCATCCCGATCGACGGAACCGGCGAACGGACTCAGCGCCATCAGGGTTGAATCGGTGATAACTTCGCTATCGAGCGGGCGGTTGAGGAGAAAATTAAAATAGGCGGCGGCATTGCGGCGTAGATTGCCAGCCTCAATATAAGATGCTTCTACTTCACTGACCTGCGCCTGTGCGCGAAGGGCGATCTCCCGGGTAGCCATATGATTTTCGACGAATTTTTCGCTGACCCGCCGATTCTCTTTTACAAGGTCGAGCGCTGTACGATAGATGTCGACGGCTTTGCCGGACTGTAGATATTGATAATAGGCCTGGCGGATGTCGCGGACGAGGTCGCGGCGGTAGATGTCGCGGTCTGCCTGGCGGGCGCTGATAGTCTCATTGCTGATCTCTTTGTTATGCTGCAGTTCCGTATTCAGGATGGGAAGGGTGATCTCCATCTTTGTATCATGATAGTCATTCGGCAGGAACTGGATCGATTGGTTGGCTACCTGGGAAAATTTATTGGAATTGGTAAGCTGGTTGAGGGTTGAATACACATTGTTGAGAAGGTCGCCAACAGGAATACTTTGGGTGCGGCCGCCATCGGCGAGAGTGTATTGCGAGCTGAAGCCCGCCTGTGGGTAAAACAGGGATTGAGCCCTTTTGAGATCGATCCGGGCGCGCTCCAGGTCGAAATTGCGCTGGTGCAGGGCAAGGTTACTGTCGAGACCGGTGCGGATATACCTCTCCAGGATGGAAGAGGTTTCCGGAGAGCCGCGCCAGGAGCGGGAGTGACCGGCTTGCGGTCCGGCGGCCTGCTGGGCCGCAAGCTGTTGCAGGCCCGCATAAAAAACAAGCAGGAACAGAAGGATTGGTTTTGGCATAACGTTCAATTTATTACTTATACAAATTAAATTAACACCGTTCATTTAACAGGCAAAAAAAACGCCCCTTGGCTATGGGCGGTTAAGCATCGGCCAGCTATTTCCCAGCCGGCTTTGCTTCTATATTATTCACAAACCAATTGAGCGATTGTTTCATCATGGGCAGGATCATTTCTCTTTCAGAGACGAACTTCTCTATGCGTCCGCGGACGGCCAGAGATACAAGGCCATGTACAAAACTCCAGACCGAAAGGCTTACAAGGTGAGCGTCTCCTTTAATAATATGCCCTTTCTCCATGCATTCGGCAACCGTTTCCTTGAGACGATTGATAGCGAAATCACCCTTGACCCAATCGCAGCCAAGCTCAGTGATTTTGTTCATGGGTTCATCCTGTATGAACATGAGATTATAAAACTCCGGGTTTGACATCCCGAATTCGAGATAGTTCTCTCCCATCTTGTGCAGGCGCAGCAAAGGATTGTTGATAGTGACCAGGTCCTTGTTCATCTCTTCCATTTTCTGAAAGCCGATGTCGTGGAGACTGAAAAAGATCTCGTCCTTGTCTTTAAAATATAAATAGACCGTGGTGGGGCTATATTCTATGAGGTCCGCGATCTTGCGGATCGTGACGTTGCCAAACCCTTCTTCCATGAACAGTTTCATGGAAGCATCCAGGATCAGCTTCCGGACCTCCAGTTTTTGCTTTTCTTTACGTTCGAGGATTCCCATAATTAAGTATTAACAATACAAATTTACTTAACAGCGTAAATAATCCAAATTTTTCCTTAATTATTTTCCAGAATATTTATCGAAGGCAGGGAATCTGTGGATGGCGTACAGCCGGCCAGGATCGCTGGCAAGAAATTATGGCCCATTCATTGCCTGTTTTAGGATTTGCTGTACGTTTGCTACAGGAGCTAAACTAATGGATAAATTTATCGTTTCGGCGCGAAAGTATCGGCCTCAGAATTTTTCGACGGTAGTGGGGCAGTCGCATATCACAACCACCCTGAAGAATGCCATCAGGAATGGGCAGCTGGCGCATGCTTTTCTATTTTGCGGTCCCCGGGGCGTCGGTAAGACGACCGGCGCACGCATATTAGCAAAAACTATCAACTGTGAAAATGTCACCCCGGAAGGTGAGGCATGTAATGTTTGTCATTCCTGTGTTTCCTTTAATGACGGTACTTCCCTCAATATACATGAGCTGGATGCAGCCAGCAATAACTCCGTAGACGACATCCGGTCGCTGGTGGAGCAAGTGCGGTTTGCACCCCAGGAAGGTAAGTCCAAGGTATATATTATAGATGAGGTGCATATGTTAAGCACCTCGGCTTTCAACGCCTTCCTGAAAACGCTGGAAGAACCGCCGCCTTATGCCATTTTCATTTTGGCGACCACAGAGAAACATAAAATTTTACCCACCATCCTCTCCCGCTGCCAGATCTTTGACTTCAAACGGATCACTACGGCCGATACAGTGGATCACCTCGAGGAGATCTGTCAGAAAGAGGAGATAAAAGCCGAAAAAGCGGCCTTACAGCTGATCGCTCAAAAAAGTGAAGGCTGTATGCGGGACGCATTGAGCATCCTGGATAAGATCGTCAGCTTTACCAATGGAGAGCTGAGCTACCGGAACACACTGGAGCACCTGAACATACTGGATGCCGACTATTATTTCCGTATACTGGACGCCATGCAACGGCAGGATCTTGCCGATGCGCTGCTGATCTATGATGACATCAACCGGAAAGGGTTCGAAGGTGACCTGGTGTTGAATGGACTGGCGGAGTTTGTCCGGAACCTGCTGGTTTGTAAGGATGAAAAAGTAGCAGCGTTGCTGGAAGTGGTGGAAAGCTTCAAAGATCGTTATGTAGCAGCGGGGAAAAATACGGATGCGCTTTACCTGATCAGCATGCTGAATGTATTGAACGAGGCGGAGATCAATTATAAATCGGCCCGTAACAAACGGCTGCATGTGGAACTGGCACTGATCAAGCTCTGTTATCTGGCCCAGGCACTGCAGGTAACTGCAGGTGGAGATCCGGGAAAAAAAAAGTCTGATCAATTAAGGCCGGTGTCTTTCCGCAATATTCCGGCAATGGAACTGGTGAAACGGAGTGACGGCGGAGTCGGCGTAGATACACCAAAGAATGGCGGAGCAAAGTTGATGGTTGAGACGGGAGCCGATGACCCCGCAGTGGCAGAACCGGCTAAGAGCCTGGCGCAGGCCGCCACTCCGGGCATGGCGGTGACGACGGCGGGCACGACTGCTACGGCGGGCATAGCGATCACCCCGGGTACGGCTGTCCCAACAACAGCCCCGGCCGCAACAGGGATACCAACAACCCCGGGAGCAACAGGTATACCAACAGCAAACATGACCGCAAGTGCAGCAACGGCCACTGCAAAAAGCGGGGCTTCCCTGGGGTCTCTTTCGAGGATCAGGCAGCAGTTTGCCGACCGGCAGGCCAGCGCAGAAGGCAACCAGAGTAAGCCGCTGGAAATGGAAAGCCTCCACCGGGCCTGGCAGCAATATGCCGATTACCTCCGGGAGAACCGCAATCCGGCCGTACAGAGTCTGGAACTGGCTACACTGCGAATTATCGACGCCAACACTTTTGAAGCCATAACAAGCAATAACCTCGAGCAAAAGTTCATCGAACAGGAAAAACGCGGCCTGTCCGATCATCTGCAAAAGGCGTTTGCGAATAAGACCGTTTCCTTTTCAGTTCTCGTGGAAGAAAAGGCCCATGTGGAGGAGGAGCCGACCGAAAGGCCGCTGAACAAGAGGGAACAGTTCATCCAGATCATAGAACAGTATCCGCTGGTCAAAGAGCTTAAAGATCGCCTGCGGCTGGAGCTGGACTATTGAGAAAGGACCCGGGCTCAGGCAAAGGGCTGCCGGGAAGCACAACAAAAGCCTGCAGCTATAGCAAAGCTAAAATCTAAAATGTCAGTTAAAACCACTCCCTGATTGTTGACATATCCCTTATTGGCGGGAATTTTGCCAATGTGCATCTATGACAGGTAATTCGACACCAGCGTCTACTTCGAAAAGGCAGATATTTCAAACTAATTCATCAGGCCGCTGGCAGCGGTTCAAATGGGGTGGGAGGATCGTGCTCCTGGTCCTGCTGCTGGGAGTTGTCATTTTCTCTATAGCAGTTTCACGGAATTATACCCCGGCGCTGCCCCGCCTTACAGAACAAAGCCAGCTTTACAAAAAAGTACTGGATACCAATAAGACCTTTTTGTTCAAGAACAGCCTGATCGAACAATACGGTGGTTTCCGGAAATACATCAATGAAAAAGTGCCATACCGGGCGGGGGCTTTTCCCGGTCAGTCGAAGCGGGACTCACTGGCAGCCCTGAGAGCAAGGAATGTAGATACGAATTTCAGGTCTTTCAACAAGTTCCCTGCCGGCATACGCGCCGGGTTCTACGTAGACTGGGATGCGCAATCCTTTCTCTCCCTTCAGCAGTATATCGATAAGATGAACCTGGTGATCCCGGAATGGATCTTTATCGACCCTAATGCGGATACCGTATTTACGGATATCGATCCAAGGGCCTGGAATGTGATGAAAAAGTCGGGAGTAAAGGTCCTGCCGATCCTCTCGAATAATTTTAAAGAAGTATTCAGAGGGGATGCGGTACACCGGATCATCAACGATCCGGCAAAAAAGGAACGTTTGATCAATGACGTGACCCGGATACTGCAGCAGAATAATTTCATCGGCGTCAACGTCGACTTCGAAGAGCTGGACGAAAAGAACAACGAGAAGCTGGTGTCCTTTCAAAAAGACCTGTACGAGCGCCTGCATGCAAAGAATTTACTCGTGACCCAGGACGTGATCCCATTCAACGAGGACTACAACTTCAAACAGCTGTCCAAATACAACGATTATATTTTCTTAATGGCGTATGACCAGTTCTCAGACGCGTCCGGTCCCGGTCCTATTGCGCATCAGAAATGGATCGAAGGAGCCGTGGACGATGCCGTTAAGAACATTCCTCTTCAAAAGCTGATCCTTTGTCTTGCTGCATATGGTTATGACTGGAAACTAGGCAAGGAGATGTCATCCCGGACGGTAAGCTATCAGCAGGCTTTGTATACGGCGAAGGATGAAGAGGCAAAGATCGACTTCGATGACGACTCCTACAATCTGCATTACGACTACGACGACGAGAATAATGTGAGACACCAGGTACAATTCACGGATGCCGCCACGACATTCAACGCCCTGCGCTTCGCTACAGAATATGGACTTGCCGGGACGGCTCTATGGCGGCTGGGAGATGAGGATCCGCGAACATGGTATTTTTATGACGAGGATATGCAGAAGTCGGTCATGGGACATTTCAATTTTTCCGAGTTCAGCAAGGTGGACGCCATGACGAATGCTGACTTCGTGGATTATGAAGGCTCCGGAGAAGTCCTGGATGTCATAGCTACGCCAACCAACGGGCGGATCACGCCGGAGGTCAATACAGGAGAGATGCTGATCAGCGAAGAAAGCTATGACAGCCTGCCCTCGCGATTTGTAGCAAGAAAATATGGATTGCAGGACTCGATGAAGCTGGTCCTCACTTTTGACGATGGTCCGGACCCCAATTATACGCCCAAAATATTGGACATCCTCAGCAAATACCATGTACCGGCAAGCTTCTTCGTGGTAGGGATCAACGCTGAGAACAATATCCCCATCGTCAAACGGGAATTTAAGGAAGGACATGAGATCGGCAATCATACCTTTACTCACCCCAATATTGCAAAAGTCAGCCAGCGGCGGGCCATCCTTGAGATGGAGTCGACAAGGCTGCTGATAGAATGTATCACCGGGCGGTCGACCATCATGTTCCGGGCGCCTTACAACGCCGATTTCGAGCCGGAAAAATGGGAGGAACTGATCCCCGTGGCTATAGCACGGAAAAAGAATTACCTGGATATCGGAGAGTCCATCGATCCACTGGATTGGGAGCCCGGCACACCTGCCGACAGTATTGTCGACCGGGTGATCCGGCGTAAAGACGAGATGACGAGGTCGGGTCTCAGCGGGAGTATTATCCTGCTGCACGATGCCGGCGGAGAGGACCGGACGGCTACGGTGGAAGCTCTGCCCCGGATCATCGAACATTTTCAAAAAAGAGGTTTCCAGTTTATTACAGTAGCCGATTACCTGGGCAAGACAAGGGACGATATCATGCCGCCGGTGCCAAAAGGCAGCGGATTTTACCTGTTACAGATCAATTATTACTTTGCCGAACTGGGTTATTGGAGCGGCCATATCCTGTTTTCCATGTTTATCGTATTTATGGTCCTGTCGGTAAGCCGGGTGCTTTTTATAGCCTTCATCGCCAGCAAGGAACATTTCAGGGAAAAGAAGTATGCTCTCCATCCTTTCTGGCTGGCCGGTAGCGTGGATGCGCCGCTGGTAAGCATTATCGTACCGGCCTATAATGAAGAGGTCAATGCGGTGAGTTCGGTGGAAAGCCTGCTGAAAGGAGATTATCCCAATTATGAGATCATCTTTATTAATGACGGCAGCAATGACCAGACCTATGAAAAGGTCAGTGCCGCTTTTGCCGGCAATCCCAAAGTAAAGGTCCTGACAAAACCCAACGGAGGAAAGGCTTCCGCACTGAATTATGGCATCAGCCATTCGGACGCGGAGTATGTTATCTGTATCGACGCAGATACGAAGCTCAAACAGGATGCCGTCAGCCTGCTCATGGAACATTTCGGGGGAACCCGCGGCGGCAAAAAGGCCGGGCAGTTGTCAGAAAAGGTCGGAGCCGTCGCCGGCAATGTAAAAGTTGGTAACCAGGTAAACCTGATGACGCGCTGGCAGGCTATCGAATATATCAGCAGCCAGAACTTCGATCGCAAGGCGTTCGCTTATCTGAACGCGATAACCGTAGTGCCGGGCGCCATCGGCGCCTTCCGGAAGAAAGCCATCGAGGACGCCGGAGGATTCACCACAGATACGCTGGCCGAAGATTGCGATCTGACCATCCGGATCCTGCGATGCGGTTATGTCATCGAGAACGACAACCGGGCCATCGCCATGACGGAGGCGCCGGAGACCATGAAACAGTTCTTCAAACAGCGGTTCCGCTGGAGCTACGGTGTCATGCAGACCTTCTGGAAAAACCGCGATGCGCTGCTGAACTGGAAATATCGCTGGCTGGGCTGGGCCGCGCTTCCAAATATTCTGATCTTTCAATATATCATACCTTTTGTCATACCGCTTGCCGACTTTTTCATGATCGTGGGCTTACTGACCGGGAACGCTTCAAAGATCGGTGGTTATTACCTGGTCTTTATGCTGGTGGATCTGGCAGTGGCGCTGCTGGCCTTTAGCTTCGAGAAGGAAAATTTAAAACGGCTGATCTGGCTGATACCTCAGCGCCTGATCTGGCGCTGGCTGACCTGGCTGGTGCTCTTCAGAGCCGTACGCCGGGCCTTTAAAGGTGAATTACAACATTGGGGCGTCCTCAAGCGGACAGGCAATGTAAAAACGGTTTAGACAGGGACAAAATGACGAATTTGTCTTAATTTCACGGCTCGATTTCAATTCATTTGATCTAAATAAGATAATGCGTTATGGCTGAAGTTATAAAAATGCCCCGGTTGAGCGATACGATGACCGAAGGAGTGATTGCCGCATGGCACAAAAAGGTGGGGGACCCCGTCAAAAAAGGAGAATTGCTGGCAGAAGTAGAAACCGATAAGGCGACAATGGACCTGGAAAGCTATAAAGATGGTACCTTATTATATACCGGCACAGAAAAAGGCGGAAAGATACAGGTCGATGAGCTCCTGGCCATTATTGGCGCTCCCGGTGAAGATATTTCAGCTCTGGTAAAAGGCGGTGCGGCAGCACCCGTCGCAAACAAGGCTGCGGCTCCGGTCGCGGCGCCTCCTGCAGCATCCGCAGCCCCGCCAGCCGGCGGTTCCACATCAGCGGGCGGCGTGGCAGCCAATGCGGCTGCAACCGGCGGTCTGGACCTGTCTAAAATGGAAGAGGTTATTTTAATGCCCCGTCTCAGCGACACGATGACCGAAGGCGTCATTGCCGACTGGCATAAGAAGGTCGGGGATATGGTAAAGAAAGGAGATGTGCTCGCCGATATCGAAACCGATAAGGCGACGATGGAGCTGGAAAGCTATAAAGAAGGGAAACTATTATATATAGGTGCACAGAAGGGCGATAAGATAGCGGTCAATTCCTTGTTGGCCGTGATCGGAGACGAAAAGAAAATCGACCTCGAAAAGATAAAGGCCGCAGCGAATCAAGGCGTTGCAATGGGTGGAAGCACCTCAGCAGGCGGTGTAGCAGCCGCTGCCACAGAAGCCGGCGCCAGTGGTGCTTCGGGATCTGCGGCCCCTGCGGCGGCAGAAGCAGTACATTCCGGACTTTCGGTCAGCGCCGACGGACGGATCAAGGCTTCGCCTCTGGCTAAAAAGCTGGCGGCGGAAAAAGGTATCGACATTTCACAGGTCCCGGGTAGCGGAGATAATGGCCGGATCGTAAAAAAAGACGTCGATAGTTATGTTCCTGGCGGCAAGGCAACATCGGCGGCCGCCAGTGCAGCCCAGCCTGCGACAGATGGAAAAGCTGCGGCTTCCCCAACTGCTCTTCCTGCCAGCATCGGCCAGGTCAGCTATGATGAAGTACCGGTCTCGCAAATGCGAAAAGTGATAGCCCGACGCCTTGCAGAAAGCAAATTCACCGCCCCCCATTT
>Ga0310811_10000710_pt1 | contig 42750 bp, 52 predicted proteins | sample YCmetagenome_FD_207642 | JGI IMG/M metagenome (GOLD analysis project Ga0310811, IMG submission 207642) | Soil microbial communities from experimental microcosm in Duke University, North Carolina, United States - YC | ecosystem: Engineered > Artificial ecosystem > Soil microcosm > Unclassified ...
ATACTCCACGGTGCCCGCTAAAATCCGGTGAATGACGACAGGGGATCATTCCCAGGCTTACAAAAACATTCTTGGCGAATTGGTGAGCCCGGTGGGGGTCGAACCCACGGCCGTTCGATTAAAAGTCTTATGGCCTCCACCGGCAACCCACAGATCTCCTAGTATCCACCGCCGAGTAACGCGTTGTTTTGTCACCATATTAACGAAGAGGACATGTTATGGTTGAGCAGTTTCCCGGCAGATTTGAAAATCCGCATTGTGTCGCAAAGATTGGCACAATTTTGGCACACTCCGAGGAAGACCGCATTCGGCGGATGGAGGCCCAGGCGCGCTTTGAGCTGGCCACTGTGGCGGATGGGGTGCAGCTCTATCGGGACATGGCCGAGGTTCGGGATGTGCTCGAACTGGCCCCCGGAAAGCGGCTCATGAAGACTCTGATGCCCGGCGCGGTTAAGGCCATCGACGGCTTGAAGCAGTCCCTTGAAGACAGCCTGCCGCAGGGCCGGCGACGGCATGACTGGGAGTGGCACATGCTTACGCTCAGCACCGAGAAGCTGGCATTCATCGCTATCGCGGGTGTTCTACGGGGCGTCTTCGAGGGTGCAGCAGTCGTCATGCAGGCCCGTGTGCTGTCCATCGCGAGCAGCATTGCGGGTGTTGTTCAGGATCAGATCGAGTTCGAGAGCTGGGAGAAGGATCAGGAAGACACCAAGGGAGAGCTGCTTCTGCGGCTGCGCAAGCGGTATCCAAACCTCGACCGGAGGACGTGGTCTAAGTGGCGTAAGAAGATCGAGATGGTCCGTATGGATCGACTCGGGAAGATCGACAGCATCATGCTGGGCGGCGCTCTGCTGAACTGTGTGGTTGAACCTAACGCTGACTACCTGAGCACCGGGGCGTTCTCCATTGGCAGCGGTAAAACGGAGCTTCGCGTTACAGTCACCGCGAAGACCGAGGAGCTGGTGGAGGACATCACGGCCCTGGCCGAGGTGGCCCACCCGCCGCTACGTCCGATGATCTGCCCACCGAACCCCTGGGTGTACGACGGTGAGAAGGCCAGCGGAGGCTATATCATCCACCGTGCGCAGCTGGTGCGCGGGCAGATCGCAGCGCATTCAGGTGCTGTGGGCAGATCCGTGAGCCAGACTGATCTGGACGCCATCAACCGGGTCCAGGCGGTGCCCTGGCGTATCAACCGGCGCATGTTCGACCTTATCGAGGAGGCCCGTGAGCTTCGTATGGTGCTGCCTGGTTTGCCGGTTGCAGACGACACGGTGATCCCACCGTCCCTGCCCTCCGACGTCTGGGATGCGATGACGAAGGAGCAACGTCAGGAGCACACCCAGAAGCGCGCCAAGGCGTTCGAGGCGCAGGCGTCTGTGCGCGGCGTGGCGATCTCCGTGAGGGATCGGATGGACGTCGCTGCGAAGGTGGTGAACTATCCGGCCATCTGGTTCCCACACAGCCGCGACTTCCGGGGTCGCCTGTATCCCATCCCGAGCCGGGGTCCCCACCCGCAGGCCGACGACCTGGGTAAGGCCCTGATCGAGTTCGCCAACGGTAAGCCCCTGGGCAACGATGGTCTGTACTGGCTCATGGTGCGCTGTGCGAACAACGCGGGCCAGGACAAGCTGCCGTTCGATGACCGCGTACAGTGGTGCTGGGACAACGCTAACCGGATCTTTCTGGTGGCCGACGATCCACTGGGCGAGGGCTTGCCGATCTGGACGGAGGCGGAAGAGCCGTGGCAGTTCATCGCAACGTGCTTCGAGGTGGCTGATGCGATGATGTCCGAGGACTGGACGACCTTCGTGTCCCATCTTCCCGTGGCCCTGGACGGCAGCTGTAACGGCCTCCAGCACCTGTCCGCTATGGGCCTGGACGCTGTCGGCGCAGCTGCTACCAACCTGACGCCTGACCCGGTGCGCCACGACATCTACGAGGACGTCGCGGTCATCGTGCGGCAGATCGTAGAGACGGACGCAGCGGCGGGTAAGCCCGAGGCCCTGGCGTGGCATGGAAGGGTCAACCGGAAGACCTGCAAGCGGTCTGTCATGACGACACCATACGGTGTGTCTGATCGTGGCATCCGCCGTCAGCTTATCGACGACGAGCTGGTTCCGCAGGACACCGAGGTGAAGAAGGCTGACCTAGCGAACTACCTTGGCGACTGTCTTGGTGTCGGCCTGGGACAGACCATCCGAGCGTCCAAGGGCATCATGGCGTGGTTCCAGACGACGGCAGCGAGGCTGGCAGCGGCCAACCTACCGATGGACTGGAAGACTCCCACCGGCAGCACCGTTCGGCAGGCTTATTATGAGCAGAACTCACGGAGGGTGCTGACCCTGGCGGGGCAGCTTGTGGTGTTCGAGGAGCAGCTTGATGCGGTTCTCCAGAAGAAGCGTCAGGTTAACGGCAGCGCGCCGAACGTCATCCACAGCTTCGATGCGGCGCACCTTGCGATGACCGTGGTCGCCGCTTCCGAGGATGGAATAACAGACTTCGCGATGATCCATGACAGCTACGGAACGCATGCGGCCAACACGCAGCGGTTCGCCAGCATCCTACGGCAGCAGTTCGTCGCTATATATAAGGAGGACTGGCTGACGAAAATCCGAGACGACATCCTTGCTTACGCGCCGCACGTTGAGCTTCCTGACGTCCCCGTGCGTGACACCTTCGACATCACCCAGGTGCTGGATGCACCATTCTTTTTCTCCTGAGACTTAACAGAAAGGGCATGGTGTACATCAATACGTGCGCTACTAGAGAAGAAAACGCGGCTGCTGCCGGACCTCACCCCATCCCTGAAAGACCACACCATGAAACTGCTCGACCTACTGAAACAAGACGCGGCGGGCGCTCAGGCGCTTCTGAACAAGGTCATCAAGTCGGCCGATAAATTAGGTTCAAGCGCCAGCGCTCAGATGCTGGTTGGCCTCACTATGATCTGTGACGCAGCGTCTGAATTCGAGAATGGGGAGATCTCACCGACCCCTTCGCAGATCCTTCTGACGCTGGCTGCTGACATCGCAACGGTTAACATTGATCTGCTCAGGTCCAACGGTCGGAACGTCGTCATCGTCGATGAACGCGGGTTCACCCACACCATCCCGGCTTGAGGAGGCCACGAAGTGTCCATCCTTGCTGCGCTGAGGCCCTACATGCAGCGCGGTCTGATCATCAGCAAGTCGATGATGAAGACCGCCGTGCGGATGAAGGCGAAGCCTGCAGAAGCCGCCGTGGCGGCACTGGAGATCCTTCATACGGCTTGCGCCCAGACCGGCACCTATCTTCCCGACTTCCTGCAGCTCATTGCTGCGGAGATGCATCTGGAGCTGCAGGCTCAGAAGGCCGCAGCCGAACAACCCAAACCTGACACCAAGGAGGCCGAATAGTGGCCGAGAAGAAGAAGTACATCCAGACCCGACTGCCTGCCGGCACGCTCGCGTGGTCGTTCCTCTATTACCCCGATGACAAGGCCCCGGAAGGCGCATCGTGGAAGCCGGACGGCAAGTTCAAGGCGACCATCGTCTACGAGCCGAGCCAGCTGGCGGATCTGACGGCGCTCATCAAGAAGGAAGCCACCGAGCACTTCAAGGGCGTCAAGCTGGACTGGGACGAGTTCAAGTTCCCATTCACCGTCCACGACGAGGAGAGCCCGCGCGAGTCCTGGCGGAACAAGGCGGTGCTGATCGCGAAGAGCAAGCAGCAGCCGCGTACGTTCGACGCCAAGCGCAACCAGCTGTCACCGATTGTCGACGCAGCCGGCAACCCGGTTCTCGATGACGATGGCAAGCCGGTGAAGCCGAAGGTGATGATCCGCAGTGGCGACATCGTGAAAGCGGTGGTCGGTGTGGCCTTCTACGAGAAGACCGAGAAGGTCAAAGAAGGCAAGAAGATGGTCGACGTTCAGGTAAAGGGGTGCAACCTCTACATCGACGGCGTTCAGCTGATCGACAAGCGTTCGACAGGTGGCTCCGGTGCTGACATGTTCGATGACGAGGACGGCTTCGTGGCCGGTGATGAGCCGACACCGAGCGACTACGAAGGAACTGCCGCTGGTGCGGGCGTCGATGATGGCAACGGCGACTTCTAAAAGCCTCGCTGCATCGGCTGTGCAATGGATAGGAGGTCAGCTTCGTGCTGGCCTCTTGTCGTTTCGGATTAACTCCACTCCAACACCACAACCCCGACCGCGCGTCACCAAGTTTGGCGGCGTGTACTACCCCGGCGCGGGCTATGCGCAGTTCCGTGGGGACTGCCAGCGGCAAGGCGCTGAGACCCAGATCAAAGGGCTCGATGACAAGCTGGTGGTGGTCCTTGAGAACGTCGTGCCTAAGCCCAAGACGACAGGCTTTAAGTCGCCTTCTGGCGACGTTGACAATTTCGCAAAGGGCGCGCTCGACGCGTTCACTGACGCCGGCATGTGGCTGGACGACCGTCAAATCGAGGTTCTGGTCATCACGAAGCGCTGGGTCGATCCCGGCGAAGATCCCCACCTCAACGTCAACATCGGAACCCTGGAGGACTAGCCCGCGTGAATCAGGACACTGAGTCCGAGTTCGTGAAGCATGTGCCATGCCCTGAATGCAGCTCCTCCGATGCGGGCGGGCTGTATTCCGATGGTCACATCTACTGTTTCTCTTGTGGTCGCACATCGTGGCCTGAAGGAAACCCCCAAGCGACAGCAAGGAAAAAACCGATGAGTGCTGAGTTCATTAAGGGCGACTTCATGGCCGTTACGGCGCGCTCTCTGAGCGAGGCAACATGCCGGAAATACGGGTACAGCATCGGGACCGACAAGAGCGGTCGGAAGTGCCAGATCGCAGATTACCGGGATTCTGATGGCATCATCGTGGCGCAGAAGCTTCGGTACGCCGACAAGACGTTTTCTGTCGTCGGAGCGGGGAAGAAGTTACCCCTGTTCGGGCAGAATCTGTGGGCGGCGGGCGGGAAGCGTTTGGTCATCACCGAGGGTGAGATCGACGCCCTGTCCGTCGCCCAGGCGCTGGGCCTCAGCTGGCCGGCTGTCAGTATTCCAAACGGGGCTGATGGCGCGAAGCGGTCAGTGCAGCACGCCTACGAGTACATCGAGAGCTTCGAAGAAGTCGTCTTCATGTTCGACATGGACGAGCCTGGGCGGGCCGCTGCACTGGAGTGCGCGCAGATCCTGAGCCCCGGTAAGGCGAAGATCGCTGAGCTTCCGCGTAAGGATGCCAACGAGATGCTGAAGGCCGGTGAGGTCAAGGCGCTCGTGTCGGCGGTCTATCAGGCCCGCGTGTATCGCCCGGACGGCATTGTGAGCCTCGATGAGATCGAAGAGCGCGTGCTGTCGACGGCGACGATGGGTGCACCGTGGCCCTTCGACGGGCTGACGGAGGCAACCTTCGGGCGGCAGATCGGTGACGTCATCGGTCTGGGCGCTGGCACAGGCGTCGGGAAGACCGACTTGGTGACGCAGGTCATCATGAACGACGTGATGCACCTGGGGAAGACATGTGGTGTCCTGTACCTCGAACAGGGCGTCGGTGAAACAGGCCGCAGGATCGCCGGAAAGCTGGCTGGGAAGGTGTTTCACGTCCCAGACGGGTCATGGACCCAGGCCGAGCTGGTGGCAGCGTGGGGTGCTCTGAAGGCCACCGGAAGGCTGCACCTCTATGACTCGTTCGGCGCGATGGACTGGGCAACCATCAAGGCGAAGATCCTCTACATGATCCACAGCCTCGGCTGTGAGCATATCTTCCTCGACCATCTCACGGCCCTGGCCGCAGCGGCGGAAGACGAACGGACTGCGCTCGAAAAGATCATGTCTGAGATCGCCAGCATCGCGAAGGATCGCTGCGTTTTCCACTACGTTTCCCACTTGGCGACACCGGAAGGTAAGTCGCACGAGGAAGGCGGGCGGGTGTCGATCAGACACTTCAAGGGATCTCGCAGCATCGGCTTCTGGTCGCATCAGCTCTATGGGCTGGAGCGGAACCAGCAGGCTGACACACCAGAGGAGCGCAGCACGACGTATCTGCGGTGCCTCAAGGACCGGCTCACAGGGCGCGGCACCGGCAAGGTGTTCGAGCTGAAGTACGACCACGCGACGGGTCTGCTGAGTGAGCATGGTGAGGTCGAGAAGCTCAAGGAGGCTCTCGACGGGAACACCGACTTCTAACCTACAAGGACATAACATGCGGACACTTAAACGGTGCCCATTCTGTGGCGAGACTAAGGGCCTATCAGCGTTCAGCGTCCGTAATACAAAAACCGCCCCCATGAAACGGCGGGACGAATGTCGGAAATGTGCTCGCCTAATTCAGGACTTTCTGCGTTGTGCGGCGCGCGAGACGGCACGTCTGAAGATGCGACGCTACCGCCGTGTCATTCGCCAGAGGGAGGAAGCTGATGGTCCTGCTGGCTGACTGTGAAACGAACGGCCTGCTCGACGCCATGGACCGACTGTGGACCCTGCAGCTGGGAGAGGAGGACGGGGATGAGGTCTACATCTATGCTGACCAGCCCGGCTTCCGACCCCTGGCTGAGGGCCTGGAACGGCTACGCAAAGCCGAGAAGGTCGTCTGGCACAACGGCATCGGGTTCGATCACCACGCGATCAACATGGTCTATCCGGGGACGCTCCGCGAAGACCAGATGGTCGACACCCTGGTGATGGCCCGATTGGCGCTCCCCGAGGAACGCTCGCACTCGCTCGATGAGTGGGGAAAGCGCCTCGGGGAGTTCAAGGGGAAATACGGCGGCGACTTCCAGACCTTCGACGAGGAGCTGGTGATTTATGCCCGCCAGGACATCGTCGTACTGCGGAAGCTCTACAAGCACCTGAAGAAGCTGCTCGACGGCTGGGGTGCGAGTGTCGATCTGGAGCATGAGGTCGCATGGGCGCTCAACAAGCAGGAGCGCAACGGCTTCTGCTTCGACGTCAAGGCTGCTGAGCTGCTTTACGCGGAGCTGCGCGGCGAGGCGTCAGAGCTTGAAGCTGAGCTGAAGACGATCTTCCCGCCCATCGAGAGAAGCGAGACGCGCATCGCCGGGGCGAACAACAAGACCCTCGGGCGGCGTAAGGGAGAGCCGTACACCAAGACGTGGTTCGACGAGTTCAACCCAGGGAGCCGCCAGCAGATCGCTGAGCGTCTCCAGTTGCTGGGATGGAAGCCAACCGAATACGGCAAGGACGGCTACCCGACCGTCGACGAAGCCACCCTGGCGAAGCTGAAGTATCCCGAGGTGCAGCTCATCCTGAAATACTTCGCGCTGTCGAAGAAGATCGGGATGCTGGCTGAGGGTAAGGCCGGCTGGCTCAAGATGGTCAAGAAGACCGGGCGCATCCACGGCCGCGTGAACCCCAACGGGGCCTGCACGGGGCGCATGAGCCACTCCAGCCCGAACGTGGCGCAGGTCGACAAAGACCCACGCATGCGCCGCCTATGGATACCACGGGTCGGCTGGGTGCTGATGGGGTGTGACGCAGAGGGCCTCGAAGCCCGCATGCTTGGTCACTACCTCGCCCGCTATGACGGTGGGTCGTTCTCAGACCGAGTCGTTAACGGTGACAAGAAGGTCGGCACGGACGTACACAGCGTCAACATGAAGGCTATCCACAAGCTCGGATGGCTGATCGACCGAGACGGCGCGAAGACCCTCCTGTACGCTCTGATGTACGGCGCGGGTGACTTCAAGCTGGCAACCACGGTTCGTGAGAACCTCCGAGAGCTGGGACAGCCGAACCCGAAGATCCCACAAAAAGAGATGGGGCTTATGATCCGCAGGGCGCTGATCGGCGCGATGCAGGGTCTTGGCAAGCTCGTAGACGCCATCAAGGCCGCTTACAAATCCAAGGGTTACATTGTCGGCCTCGACGGTCGACACGTCGTCCTTCGCTCTGATCATTCGGCGCTCAACACGCTGCTGCAGGGTGCCGGTGCGATTGTGATGAAGCAGGCGTTGGTCCTGTTCATGCGGAGGCATGGGGATCTGCACGGAACGATGTTCGGGCTCTGCGCGAATGTCCATGACGAAATTCAAGCTGAGTGCGTACCAGAGATCGCCGCGCAGCTCGGTCAGTCCTTCGCGGACTGCATCGAAGAGGCGGGCAAATCGCTAGGCGTCCGGTGCCCGCTCGCGGGTGCGTTCGACGTCGGCGCGTCGTGGGCTGAGACCCACTAACCAACATCATCAGGAGCTGCAGCATGTCTGCGAGACAATTCAAAGTCGGTGACAACGTCAAGGTCGTCGAGGGGAACGAGGGGAACGAGGACTACGTGGGCCTCATGGGGATTATCGTCGAGGACGACGGGACCGATTCGATCCCGTACCTCGTGGAGTTCAAGACGAAGATTCACGGATCGACCAAACGGTGGTTCGACGCCCATGAGCTTAAGACCGTTGCTGGTGACCAGTCGGTGCTTGAGAAGTTCCAGGCGTGGGTCAACGAGAACTTCGACGACATCAGCGATGTCCCCGCCGCGGTCGAGGAGATCGCCGCCGACGTCTTCGGGGTCAGGATCGAACCGGCCTCTTCGTTCACCTTCACCCCCATCGAGAACTGAAAGACCACACCATGGCATTCCCCAAGTCGGGCGGGTTCCCCCGTGAACACACCAGCGGCACGAAGGCCGCTATCCCCGCGATGAAGGCACCGATGGCCGCGCCGCCGATGGCGATGCCTGACAGCGCCGGCCTCCCCGCTCCGAAAGCGCCCAAAATGGCCGCTGCGAAGTCGGTCTCGGTGAAGAAGCCGAAGCCGCCGTCCAGCAGTCTCCGCGAACAGAACGGGATGTAACCGCCGTGACCCTCCGCTGCTTATCGATCACGGAGGGTGACGCCCTCGTGTATCGCCTTCAAGGCCAGCTCGAAGAGGTCCGTACGCGGATCAAGTCGATCCGTGAGACGGCCCAGGAGACCCAGTCACGGGTCTCCGCTCGCACTCCCCAACGCATGCCCAACGGTCTGCACGACGCAGTCGTCTGGGTTTTCCCACAGTAATTCTGAAAGAACTTCCAAATGACCGAAGCCGTTATTGCCGCCGCCACCGCCACCATCCAGGCCGCTGCCGCCGACGCCGCGAACACGACCGCCAGCACCATCCAGAACGCCGTGAGCAACGCCGGCAGCGCCGTCGCGGGTGCCATCCAGACCGTCGCGCCGACGACCGGCGTGTCGTCCTCCGGCCCGTCCAAGCTGACCCTGGCGGACCGTCTGGAGGAGTCCGTGGAGGATGTCGCCTACCACATCCGCGAGACGTTCTTCGCCATCGCCGCCGTCCCGGCCCACCTCGCCTCGGCTGTGGTCCACGCGCTCCACACGGCGCTCCTCGCGGTCAGTGCGGCCTTCCAAGGCACGGTGAGCCTGATCAAGAAGATCTGACACCACTGTGCCCACTGCCCTGATCGACGCTGACATCGCTGCTTTCAGGGCAGCGGCTGGCGGCGAGACGAAGATCGACTGGGGAGACGGGGAGACCTCAACCTCCGTCAACCCTCACGCAGCTGCCGATGCGGCTGTGCAAACCATCAGGGTCTGGATGAGGCTTGCAGATTGCGACAAGGCGATCTGCTGCTTCACCGGCCGTAACAACTTCCGCAAGATCGTGCTGCCCACCTACAAGCACCATCGAGCAGGAAAATCGAAACCACAAGCCTACACCTACGTGGTCCAGCGGGTGCGTGAGGAGTTCCCCTCGCAGCTCGTAGACGGACTCGAAGGCGACGACCTCATGGGGATCATGCTGACCAACGGTCGGTATCCCGGCGCAGTCTGTGTGACCCTCGACAAGGATCTGCGGACTGTCCCTGGGCTCCATTTCAACCCCATCAAGGACCGAAAGCCGGTCGCCGTGAGCGAGGCGCAGGCCGATTATAAGTGGCTCACGCAGACCCTCACAGGCGACATCACGGACGGCTACACCGGACTGCCAGGTATTGGCCCTAAGAAGGCCGCGAAGATCCTGGGTGAACACCCGGCGTCCGCGAAGGTTCTCTGGCCGAAAGTTCAACAAGCCTACATCGCAGCGAAACTCACAGTCACTGACGCGCTCACGCAGGCGCGTGTGGCCAGGATTCTGCGCGCTACAGACTATGACCGAGCAACCAAGAGCGTGCTTCTGTGGCATCCACGAGATCCCGAGCCGCTCTGTATCAAGGATATAGCAGCATGAAATTCAAAGAAGGCGATCTGGTACTGCGCGTTGGCCTGACCGAGGCAGGTGAGTCCGAGGGGATCACAACGACAGGCTACTGGACGGCGGGACGGCCCTACGCGATTAACCGCTGGGGTAACGTTCATGACGACGACGGAGAATCGTACGCGGGGCCGGAACGCGGCAACCGGTTCAACGAGTTCGTCCCGTTCGACGCGCTGTACGATGAGGCCCTGAAGGAGAACGAGGAGATCGACCGCCGCGCATCGAAGCACCGCTTCAAGGCGGGCGACGTGGCGGTCTATATGCGTCCGCAGGGTACCGACAGTGCGCGGCTGATTGTCGGGAAGCCCTACGACGTTCACTACGATGCCGTCCGCGACCGCCCGTTCGTATGCCATGCGCCGGGTGATAAGTGGTACATCGACGAGGACTACGCCGACAGCTTCGATCTGTACGTTGCTCCGGCTCTGGTCTACGACGCGCTCCCCCCCGCCGAGCCGACTTCCAACGCCGTCTTCCAGCCGCACCACTACGCCCGATTCACCATCGAGCCCATCACGTTCATCAACGCGAACCAGCTCCCATACAACATCGGGAACGTCATCAAGTATGCCTGCCGGTACGACGCGAAGAACGGCGTGGAGGACTTGGAGAAGGCCAAGCGCTACCTCGAAATCCAGATCGAGACCATCCGTCGTCAGGAGCGCGTTGCTGCTGGAGAGGACGCGAAGGATGTCTGGAAGGTCACCATCTGATGCTCATCGTGAACTTCTTCGCTGGCCCCGGTGCCGGCAAGTCGACGATGACGGCGCGGGTGTTCACGATGCTCAAGGACAAAGGGGTCTGCGTTGAGCAGGCCCTGGAGTTCGCCAAGGAGCTGACGTGGCAGAAGCGCCACGCAGAGATGCGCTGCCAGCCCCACCTGTTCGGTGAGCAGCTGTGGAGGCTGGAGAGCCTCAGAGACACTGGGGTGGAGGTCGTCCTGACCGACAGCCCACTGCTCCTGCAGACCGCCTACAACACGTCCTGTGTGCCTGAGTTCAATGCACTGGCCGCAGCCATCCACAGAAGCCATAGCACGCTCAACTTCTTCATCGAGCGTGTGAAGCCGTACGACCCCCGAGGGCGTCGGCAGAGCCAGCAAAGCGCCATCGATATGGACCGCAAGATCTGGAACGTCCTCGCTGAGTTCGGCGTCGAGTTCGAGACGGTGACCGGGGACAAGGCCGGTGCAGGTATCGTTCAGCATCTGGTCCTGAAGCGGATCGGCGCGTAATCCCTCAAATCAATCGGAGCCTGTTCAAATGACGACGAATAACGACGCCGTTCGACTTATCGGCGTGGCTACCCGTGACTCCCTCCCCTTCAGCATACTGTCCGCGCTCCTTACGGTATCCCTGCTCGACCGCGATGCGGTCCTGGCAGGCGGCGCGGTGCGCGACACGCTGAATAACAAACCGGTCAAAGACATCGACATCTTCGTGGGTCCGGCCGTGACCGTGGAGGATCTCCGCAAGTTCGACGATGGGCTCCAGTGGACCAGCCAGTTCAGCGCCTCGACCGTGGAAGCGTACAAGCAGTTCTTCGGTGATGAGCTGGTCGAGGTCATCAAGGGCTACGACCCGAACAGCATCTCGACGCCTCAGGTGCAGGTCATCGTGATGAAGCAGCCGGTGACCCTGGCGAGCGCCCTGAGCAGCGCCGACTTCGGGTTCTGTCAGGTGGGTCTCCAGCGCAACAGCCTGGGGATCTTCGCGACGCAGGCGTTCATGGACGACCAGCTGAATAACACCGCGACCCTGACGCGCAGCCGCCGCCACAAGAACTTCGAGCGGTCATTCGACCGTGCCTCCCGGCTGCGGGAGAAGTACCCCGAGCGGACGTTCCTCGACGACTGTGGGAACATCATCTTCCCGCCCCTGCCGGAAGACCGGGTGGTTGTCCCCTGGGACACCTTCAAGCCCCTGGCACATGCCGTATGACCACCTGGGACGTGGTGATCTGCGCCACGCTGTTCACGCTGTGGCTGCTTCTGGACGGGAGACCGCCTGATGCAGCCGCTTAAGGTCAACTACGCGTCAGTCCGAGTGGTCGGCATCTCGGGACCCGAAGCAGATGCTCAGGGCATCGTGGGATCTTACTCACCGGGTATGCACAAGGTCGAAATCAAGGCCGATCTACCGCCCGCCGAGCAAGCCCGCGTTCTGGTCCACGAGCTGATCCACTCATGCTTCGACGTCTACGAGCTGAAGGACCGCAAGCTCACCGAGGAGGACGTCTGCGAGATCCTCGACGGACCTCTGACTGCCCTTCTCACTGACAACCCCATGCTGATCGGCGTGTTGCACCAAGCGGTGAACCACGGCCAGCCAATCGTTCAATTCGTTTCGGAGTGATGACTATGAGCAAAGACTTCAAGGCCACCTCTACCCGTAACTCCAACAAGCTCTCCGTCGAGGTTAGCCACACGGGTAACGACCGCGCGTACATCGGGATCGACGATGGGCTCAAGATCCTCGGCATGCACCTGTCGCCGGAAGACACACAAGGTCTGATCGTGTTTCTCCAGAAACAGTTCCCGAAGCGGGCAGAGCCGACGATCGAACTAAAGGTCGGAGACCGCGTCCGTGATAGTGATGGGGGCTACAGCTTCAGCCGAAACAATCCCACGGGCGTCGTGACGAATATCTACGGGCCGTGCATCACGGTGCGACTCGATAGGGACCAGCGTCTCTGGAATTACTTCCGTTCCGAGCTGGAACTACTGAAGGTCGAGGAACGGCCGAAGGGGGTCGAAGAGCTGTGTGAGGTGGTCCCCCCGGTGTTCAACGTGGGCGACACCATCCGTGCGGTCCATGCGAAGGGATACGAGAACATCCTGACGGTCGGTAAGGAGTACGTCGTTGCACGTGCCAACCGGGCCGCAGCAGAGAGCTGCGTCGGGATCGAGAAGTCCGATAATGGCGGATACGTCTCGGCTTTCGCGTCCCGCTTCGAGCTGGTCAAGAAGTATGTCGAGCCGGAACCCGAGATCAAGCTCGGTGACTGGGTGATCTGCGTGGATACCGACCGTTACTTCGGCGGGAATCTGGTGAAGGGGCATATCTACGAGGTCAAGACGCTGAATGACCGGGAGATCAACGGGTGGTTCTCGTATCGCTTCAAGCCCTACAAGCGCCCCTGGACCGACACGGAGTACGAGCAGGCCCACGCCATGAACGCGAGCCTCGACTACTACCGCCGCCGCGCCCTTGAGGTGATCTCCTGATGCCCCTGAAGATGATCACGGCGCTGGCCCATGGTGGCCACGCTGTTGTCGCTGTGGGGCATGCGGAGGCGTTCGAGATGATCACCATGACCCCGCAGGAAGCGCGGGAGTTCGCTGAGAAGCTCCTGAGCGTGGCCGACAAAGCTGACGTCCAACGCGCCACGGGGCAGCTCGACCTGATTAACTGATCGACAGCGCCGGGGATTCCAACAGGTTTCCTCGGCGTCCCTTTCTCCCAGAACATAACAGGAGCCTTCATGTTCAAGCCGATGCTTGCCGGTGTCGTCCCGTCGTTGGACGCGCTGCGCTACCCCGTGTTCATGTCGCCCAAGCTCGACGGCATCCGTGCGGTCGTCCACCAGGGCGTGCTGGTCTCACGGACCCTGAAGCCCATCCCGAACGTCTACACGCGCACCAAGTTCTCCGTGTGGGCCTACGAAGGCTTCGACGGTGAGCTGACTGTTGGGGACCCGACAGCGCCTGACTGCTTCAATCGGACGACCTCCGATGTGATGCGTCGAGAGGGCTCGCCGGATGTCACCTTCCGAGTGTTCGACCGGGTTGCCCCTCTCCCGTTCTTCCAGCGGCGTCCTCACGAGGCCCTGTCGATGCTAGGTCTCGAAGTCGTCGACCAGATCCTCGTGGAGAGCGCTGAGGAGGCTCTTCAGGTCCACACCCAGAACCTCGCCATGGGCTACGAAGGCTCCATGGTGCGTGATCCAGATGGACCCTACAAGCAGGGCCGGTCGACCGCCAAGGAGGGCTTCCTGCTCAAGCTGAAGCCGTTCGCGGACGACGAGGCGGTCATCATCGGCTTTGAAGAGCAGATGGCGAACCACAACGAGTCCAAGGTGAACGCCCTGGGCCATACCGAGCGGTCCAGTCACAAGGACAGGATGATGCCTACGGGTGTCCTCGGGGCTCTTCGGGTCCGCAACACGGCCGGCATGATGTTCTCCATCGGCACCGGCTTCACGGCTGCTGACCGGGCTGACATCTGGAACCAGCGAGACCTCTTACTGGACCAGACGATCCGCTACCGGTATCAGGCGGAGGGCATGAAGGACGTCCCCAGGTTCCCAGTATTCGCTGGGTTCAGGAAGGACTGATCGAAGTCTCCTATAAGCCTCTGCTCTGGCCGCACCTAGGCTAGGCAGGAACCGGTACTCGTTGACCAATCAGCCGGTCTTCGAGTACCTGTTCGGCTAACATAGGAGCGAAGCCCCGAATGAAACGTCTGGTCCTAGCGGCGGTGCTGTTACCGCTCTCTGCCCACGCCCAGGTATCCTTTCAGCCTCCCCAGGCACCCGGCTTCTGGGCTCCTGGTCAAATCCAAACACAAGGACCGGGCATGGAGACTCCCACACGGACGGTGCCTGAGCAGCAATTCTCTGACCCGACGAGACCCTCTCAGACGCACCAGATGGGATATCAAGCGCCTCAGATGGGCTATCAGGGGGTCGTGGTGAATCAGTTCGGCCAGCCTGTAGGCGTGGCTGTCGGACAGTAGTAAAAAAAACAGGTACACTTCGACCCTCGAAAGGGAGTCTTGGTGTACCTGTTTTTTTTCGTTAGTCGGTGATCACGCCGACGTTCGGGGTGGCCGTATCCAGCTCGGTGACGCTGGTCGTCAGCGTGAAGTTACGCTGAGCGCCGCCCGCCGCCGCGATGCCGAAGGTCACGGTGCTGGTGATCGGGGTGATCGGGTTGGAGGCACCCGTGGCCGAGTTGATGGACTCACGGGCTGCGATGCCAGCCTGACAGAGGAACAGGGAGATCTCCTGGGCCAAGGCAGCGTTGAACTCGTTGGAGGACTCGTAGGTCGGGGCAGAAATGGTCATGAAGAAAATCCTTAGTGGGCAGTGGGTGTGATGAGGGTGGACAGCGCCTGCTTCACAGCAGCTAGCTTGTCAGAGCAGTCGAGGTGAGCGTCCCAGAGCTGGGCCACGTAGACGGCCACCGCAGACTGGGTCAGGCCCGCGCTGGGCGGAACTGCAGGGGCCGGGGAGCACGTCAGGAGCTGCGCGGGGACGGTCGGGGTCTCGATCTGGAGCTTGGTGATGACCTGGGGCGCGGGGGCCGCACAGGAGGCCAGGAGCAGGACCGATAGAGCTGCGAGGGCGCGTTTCACTGGGCACCTCGCAGGGCATTCAGGGCGTTGGACAGTACGGGAGCGACCGGGCCATTCTGACTCGTGGGAGCGGCCTGGGCGGCTGCGGCGATGCCGGTCGCTAAGGCAGCACCGGTCTGCTCCTGAGCGGCCTCAGCGGCCTCTACAGCGTCGTATTTCGCCTGGAGCGCCTGGTACTGGGCCAGCGCCGCGACGTCAGCCTTATTGACGGCCTGGGTCTGCGCGTAGTCCTGCTTGTAGGTCGCCTCAGCGGCCTCCGCAGAGATCGCAGAGGACCGCTCGTAGAGGCCGAAAGACAGCAATCCGAGGACGACCAAGAGAACCCCACCGAGGGTGGCGAGTTTCGATTCAAGGGTAGCGAGCATTTGTTTCCTTATTGCCCGCCAAAGCGGGACTTGATGCCCATGCCGACAGCGGCAGCGAGCAAAACTTTGCCTATGGCGTCCCCGTAGTCATCGAGCCGCCAGGGCTGATGCTGGATGACCACCGTGTAGACAGTGAGAGCCAGGAAGATGATCACCGAGAGGATCGCCAGGAGCGTCATCTCGGAGACCTTGTCGTTGTCCTGATCGAGGAGATCAGCGATCCATTTACGCATCGGGGGTCATGAAGAGCTGACGCTCAGCCTCCCTACGACGCAGCAGGCCAGACAGCTCGACGCCGCCTGAGTGATCCCAGAGGTCGAACTGAGCAGCCGCCTCGGCGTACTGCCCGGCGTTGAGCAGCTTCAGGAGCGTGCTCGATGCCAAGTCGCCCGGACCCAGATTGTAGACGAAGTCCTCCAGAGCCGCCGCCATATTCTTGGTGATCGGCTGCAGGACATCATTCGCCACGGTGGTAACGGCGGCGCTCAGATCACGCATCAATAGCTGCTTGGCCTGGATGTCCGTGATCGGAGGTGTCGAAGCCGTCACGGGGTCTCCGTTGAGGTCCCGTGTGCTCCCGTTGCCAATCGTCCAGACACCAGCCGGATCTTGGTAGGGGATCGAGCTGAAGCCTTCGAACGGTGTGATCAGGTTAGCCGCGATGGGTGCGGCGTCTTGGGCAACAGATAGGTCCATCAGATCCTCATGTGTTCGAAGAGAAGATCCGCGCAGATGCCGATGATTGCACTCAGCAACGTTGCGGCTCCTAGCTGCTTGTACTGGCGTTTCTCCAGGGCGCGGATGCGATCCTCGTGGTCGGGGATCTGCAGGAGGCCCGTCTCGATGCGCGCTAAGCGATCGATGACGTCCTCCTCAAAGGTGATGTTGTCGCGGGTCATTCAGAAGTTCCAATGCAGGGGAGACGGGTAGATCGCGGAGGCCACCAGGGATGCGCCGATAGCGGTCCCGAAGAGCCATTCCTGCCAGAAGTCCCATCCGCCCGCCGTCTGCGGAATACGACTGCCGACCCAGTAGATCGGACCGCAGAGGACACCGGCCAGGAGCGGCCAAGGGTTCAGCAGGACGAACGACACGGGGGCCATACGGAGCGTGCCGGACAGGCTCAGGAGCCCGATGTCGACCCACTTGGTCGGGAACAGGGCCGCGCCGAACCAGCCGATCAGCGTGGTGCCCAGGAAGAGTCCCACTGCGAGGGCGATGTCGACCCACTGGAAGCGGGTCATCAAGCCAAATCCTAGGGCAGTCCCAAGGGACCACACGATCCTGACGACTGTGTCGTTGAACCCCATCCAGTTGGCGGCACCCGTAATGTTATTCAGGAGGCCACCACGGATGCGCCACAAGAACGCGGTCAGGAGCGGGAAGAAGACGAAGAGAGCTACCATGTGATTGCCTGTGCAGCTGCCACAGTGGTGGCCGCGTTGATCTGTGAGAGGAGCGATGCGAGCTTCGTCTGGTTGAGCTGGATGTGCTGCCACAGGTCCGTCTGTACCTGGGTCGCCTGGGCCATTGTGTGAGGCGTTAGAGCCCATACGCCGGACGCCGGAGCGCACCAGAGGGAGCCGCCAGAGATCGATGCAGCGCGGTCGATGTTAGACTGCGAGATGACGTCTGAGGGATACGTGTTGGCCGCACCGAGAGCCGACGAGGCGAAGCCTGAGGTGATCGCTGAGGCGCAGGAAGCTGTCACTGCAGTGGTCTGCGCAGCCTGGGCTGCCGGGAGGCTGGCTACTAGACCACCGCTGGTTACCATCCAGAGGTTCGGTATCTGGGACTGTACCTGGGTGCAGGAAACTTCGTTAGCCGGGTAGCTGGTAGGCTCCTCGACGTAGGTGTGGCATCCGGTACACATCCCCGTAGCTGGGTCGAAGATCAGACTATAGAACATGCAGATTAACCCAGCGGAAGGAAGAAAGCGAACGCCTCAAGGAACAACCATCCGCTGTTGACGTTTGAGCCTGACGCGGTGAAGTTAGTTTGCTGCCCAGCGGTCATAGGTAAGTATCCTGTCGAGTGCGTCGAACCTGACGTCATTACGACGTATCCCCCGAGGCTCGTTGTGATAAATGTACTGGTGGAATCAGGGGTGGTAAGCACGGATAGGGCGCAGTGAATTACCAACACACCGTTAGACGGCGCTGTGTATGTTCCTGAAGTACAGGATGTAGTGGTCCCGTTTATGGCGCTGCTGATGGCGGCAGGAACCGCATTCTGAACCTGACTGAGATTCACCGCCTGCGAGCCCGACGAAGCGTCAGCAACGCTAAATGCCTGAGATGCACTCCCAGCAAGTGCGGCGTAGGAGCCTGAAGCCTGATACGATCCAGCAGGCTGCGCGCCGATATCCGATAGAACCTGCGCGGGCGTCTGCGTGATGTACGCGGTTCCGGTCGAATTGACCTTCACGAAGTTGCCCTCGGTTCCGGGCGTGGGCATCGGGATAATCGCCGCTGATGTTGCTGCTGCGGTGGCACTGTTGGCTGCGTTCGTCGCGGAGGTAAAAGCGTTCGTCGCGGATGTGCTTGCGGACGTCGCAGAAGATGCAGCAGATGATGCGCTGCCCGCCGCGCTCGTCGCTGAGGTCGCTGCATCACCGGCTTGGGTGGTTGCGGTCGTCGCGCTGGAGGAAGCCGACGTGGCGCTCGATGCCGCACTCGTGGCGCTGGAAGAAGCTGCTGATGCACTGGAAGCTGCGGCAGTGGCGCTCGCCGCCGCGTTGGTCATTTCGGCACTCGCCAAGCTGGCACTGTTGGCGGCGTTTGTCGCAGACGTCGATGCGTTAGATGCCTGGGTCGCCGCAGTGGATGCGCTCGCAGCTGCCGATGTAGCGCTGTTGGCTGCGTTCGTCGCCTGGGTGATCGCATCAGCATCTGAGACCGCAGCTGCAGAGGCGCTTGATGCCGCACTCGTCGCACTTGAGGACGCCGCAGCAGCCTCGGCGGTTGCAGTTGACGCGCTCGCGGCTGCCGAAGAGGCACTGGATGAAGCCGCAGAAGCCGAGCTGGTGGAGCTTGATGCTTGGGCCTGGGCGTCCGCATCGCTGGCACTGGCGGCGTTCTGAGAGGCCAGGGCAGCAGCCTGGGAGGCAGCAGCAGCAGCTTGTGATGCGGCGGCGGCATTCTGAGACGCCAGGGCGTCTGCTACGACCGTCGCGAGGTTCACCATCTGGATCGTCGATGGTCCGTAGTTACTGAACTGACTGGCCGTGCCCTCTACCGCGCCGCTGGCGGGGATCTCATTGAACTGCCCCGCAGTAGGATCAATGGCTCCTGTAGGAACTGGGCCGATGGTGGGTAGGGTGTTCACGTTGTTGAACAGCCCGCCCGTGGTGGCGATAGGCGCGGTCATTGAGATCTTTCGTTAGTATCCCCAGTCCCACCCACCATCGCTACCACCGCCGTGTGCGGGAGCGATCTGCATGGGTCCGCCTTTCCAGTCGGCGTCTTGGGCGAGCAACTGGGCTGATTGGAGAAGCTGTTGATATCGAGCCTCCCACTGTGGGCCGCTCTCGTGTTGGAAGTAGTCGCCCGCGTAACTGCCGAGCGCCTTGTAGATGATCAGGTCTGGGATCGACGCTGTGGCCTCGTTGTCCTGCGTCTGGTCGACGATCGGTGTGAACTGACCGTAGTAGACCAGCTGGACCATGACTTTCGGTGGGATTGCACCCGAGAAGTAGAACTGCCCAGTGTACCGCGAGTAGACCTTCGGGACATCACGTTGGTTCACCAGAAGAGCCTGCCGGTAGCTCGAATGCTTCAGCGGGAACCAAGTATCGGAGCTGTTGAACGCCGGGGGGCAATAGTGATGACCGGACTGGCTCTGCACGTACATATCGATGGGCTCAAGGAAGTCACTCGGGATCGACACAGAGTTCATCGGTGTGGTCGCAGGGGCGGTGAACTGGATGATTCGCTCCATGCAGGGCAGTCGGCATTCGCGCTCGATCTGCGTCATGGCCTGTGTCAAGAACGTGTTCGCCAGCGTCGTGGTGCAGTCATCGCGGTTCAGGATGGACATGAAGTCCGCCTGCATGGAGAGGTAGCTCATCTGGTGGTCCTAAAGTCTCTTGTTAGTGACGATGAAGTCGTCGAGACCCTCGCGGCGCAGCCGGGCGATGATCTCACGGGCGGGCGCATGGAACATGTCGAAGCCCTGTCGAAGCCAGACCTCATGGACGGCTACCGGGACGGATACAGCGTGGTGCATTTCGCCTGCCGGGGCATCGGAGCCTGAGCGCAGGGCTTTGAGATGCTGCAGGAAGTCATCGGGGATTTCCTGCGAGCGGTGGATAGCGAGATCACCAACGCCCTCGACGAGGTTCGCGTTGACGTCGAGAAGTTGCGGCATTTAGTTGGACATTTCCGTGACGTAGAGAGTGCCTATAGAAGCAGTCAGACTGGAGAAGGTCAGCGAGGGGTAACCGTCGACATCAAAGTGTTCGGGCCAGAAGGAAGAACCAACAGGTAGACCCTGCGGCTGATTCCCGAAGGCGACGAGAGAGGACTGAGTGCCCGCGATGCGAACATAGCGACAGCCGGGCGATAGGTTCTGGACGATGGTTCCGCTCGCTGGAATAGCCACCGCGTACGTCACGCCGGGCTTGAAAGGTTTGGGCATAGGAGGCTCCTGAAAGAAAGACGAAGGGGAGGCTTTTAGACCTCCCCAGGCGTCGATTAGCTCAGGCCGGTGATCAGGCCCGAGGCGAAGTAGTTCTTGTGCTTCAGCGAGAACTCACCGACGATCTGCACCTGCGTGCTATCGCCCACTTTGGCCAGAGTCTCACGGAACCAGTTGCGGAGCGTCAGGCGCTTCCACATCGCAGCCTCGAAGACCAGGCAGTCGGACATCCGCTGGAAGCGGTTGATCGTCACCTTCTGCTCACCGAACGGCGAGACGTACACATCGACCACATTCACGACTTTCTTGTCGCTATTCTCGATGTACTTCGTCCGACCGGCGCTCAGCTGGAACGCGGCGACCTTCGTGCTGTCACTAGGCTTCAGCATGATGTTGTCAGGCTCCGCACCGTTGATGAACAGCGTTTCGAGCGTGTTCAGCAGGAGCGTCTCAGTAAGCGGCATCGAGTCCACCGTCTGCACCACGGACGGGTCCAGCTGCGCCTGATAGCCGGCCATCACGCGGGCGGTCGCATCGTTGCCCAGCACGGCGGTCTGGCCGGTGCCCACCATCGCGTATTCCAGATTGCGCTTCAGCTGCGCAGCCTTCTTGGCCAGCTGGTAGGCCAGCTCTTTGTCGCGACCGTAGGTCTTCACAACGTCGGCGGTGCCGGATACAGACGCAGTGTCCATCATGATCTGGGTGTTGTTCTGACGCATGGTCGTCGGCACAGCAGTCGCGGTGACGGCCAGCGCGCCTTCAACCTGCGAGTTCTGGGTTACGGCGTTCAGAGCATCTTCCTGCCACTGGTGCAGGATCTGGGAGATTCCTTCCGAACCAGTCAGCGAGGTGAACGGGGTCTTGGTCGGGGAGATGTTGGTGATGACGTCGGACACGTCCTCTTTCTTGCCAACCATATCGTAGGAAGTGAAAGTAGCCATGTAGAAAATCCTTAGATGTATTCAGGGTTTAGTCGTTGTCCCGACCGAACCCGGCCAGGAAGGCATCGGCGGCGTCGTCGACGGAACCGGTACGGCGCAGGCGCGCAATCGCATCGGTCGACTTCTTGGACGTGGAGGCAGAAGCGGAAGCCGCCGATGGCTTCAGCACTTTGGTCGGTTTCTGCACGACCTTAGCGACCTTGGATGCGGTCGCCGTCTGGCCCTTCGCATGCTGCATCGCCATGTGGATGAGCTTCAAAGCTGCCGGATCTGTAAGCCCTAAGACCACATTCCGGTTCATTCCCTGCTTCGCGGCGAAGTCCACCATGCTCTGGTAGGTATCCTTGCTGAAGTTCGGGATGTGGCTCGAAGAAGTCTTGTCATTGATCACCCGGAGCGCCTCGGTAGCCGCTCGCTGGTTCGCAGCCTGGGCGTCAGCGTGGGCCTTCTGGGTGAGGTCGTTCAGCTCAGTCTCATAGAACTGCACAGCAGCGTATGCCGCCTGGGCATCCTTCTGGACTTGCTCCAGGGTCGCCGTGTCGAGTTCCTTCGCGAGCACCAAGAAGTTCAGCTTGGCGTACGGCTCGAATGCCGCCTTTGCCTTCTCGACCATCTTGGTGAGGGCCAACTCGGCGCGCTGGGTACGCTCAGCGGCAGCACGCTCAGAAGCCGTGATGGACTCAGAGCGGGTCGTAAGGCTCGCCTTGGACTCGATGAGCGCCTTGATCTCCTTCACGGAGACCTTACGGGCTTCCTCACCGAACTTCAGCTCGACTTCGCCTTCGTCATCGGGCTGCTCTTCCTGGCCTTCTGCGGGCTTCTCAGAGCCGACTTCCGGCTCGCCCTGCCCTTCGCCCGGTTCCCCCTCGGAAGCGCCCTCCTCGGGCTTCTCCTTGGGTTCTTCCGGCTCACCGGTCAGGTTCGCCAGGAATGCCCCCGCGCCCTCGTCGTCGAACTCCTCCGGTGTGAAGCTGGTGTCGTTTTCCGGCGCGCGGAGGAACATTGGAGCAAGGGGGTGAAATCGGATGATCATTCGTCGTCTTCCTGTTCAGCGCCAAGACGGGCGCGCAGCTCATCAGCAGCGGCGATACGCCCTGTGATCTCTGTGGCGATCTCGCGGATGGCTGTATGCATGGTGTGGTGGTGGTCACGGGCTTCTCTGCCGGACTCACCAATAGGAGCGGCAACGAGTGCCGACAGGTGGTAGTTGGAGAGATAGTCGATGGTCGAGTGGAACGCGGGCTGCAGCATGAGTTCACGCGCTGCGTCCCCGCACTCAAGTACGGCCTGGATCTCTTCCAGATTGAGTTGCATGGGTATTCCTGTGGAGGGAACTGGAGGCTTTTATTACGCAGAGCCTCCAAAAACTGCGCCACAACCCGGTCGCGACACCGGGTGTTCCCCTGCGGGATTAGGTTTCTGCTACGGCAGTCAGCTTGCCCTGAGCTTGAGCCTGTTGTTGCATCATCAGCTCAGATGCGTCGGTGCTGACCTTATGGGCCAACGCATCCTGCGCCTGCTGGATCTGCGCCTGGATGTGCATCTTCTGCAGTTCCAGCTTTCCGAGTTCGATCTGCTGGTTGAGCACAGCTGCCTGCTGATCGAGCTTCATCTTCTCGGAAGTGGCCTGTGCAGCCGCATTCTTCGCGGCAGCGTCAGCTTGCTTGAGGGCGAGATCCGCCTGCTGCATCGGGTTCGGCGGCGGCGGTTTGACCTCTTGCGGAGACAGGAGGTACGTCCCGATGTCCTTGATGCCCTGGTACTTCATCGCCTTCGCGACGACAGCGTACCGCTTGTCGATTGGATACAGAGGAGCAATCGCCGGGTCACCACCCAGGTACTTGTCCATCATCATCCACTTCTGGGCCTCCTTGTCACGCTCTCCATAGCCAAGCGCAAAGTCGACTTCGAGGTTGTCTCGCTGGGGCCACGTCGTCGGGTCGATCTCGGCCCAACTACCAGACACCGCAATGATCTTTGTACGGCTCTCGTTCTCGCAGACGAGCTGATAGACCTCACGGTAGAGATCCGTAAGGAACCCTTCTGCGAAGTTACGCGCCACGATCTTTTGCCGGATCTGTGAGACCGAGATCATGGTGTCGACCGTGTCCGTCGAGTTCTGCTTCGAGAGGACGTCCTTGTTCAGTCCGGTGGCAACGTCAGAGATGCCTGTGATGGACTGCTTGTTCGAGTCCAGCATGTTGATCGTCTGGAACACGTAGGGGTTCAAAGATGCCTGCTGGAGCGGGAAGACAGCATCAGGACGACTGACGTTCACGATACCTCCGATGCGGTTCTCCATCAGCTCTCGCGGGTTCGCTAGACCACCACGCACCACGCCGTAGCGCGGATTGTTCGTGATCAGCGTGTGGTCGATGATGGACCGCGTGAGGTACGTGCGTGCGGACTGGGTCGGCATGACGCGCCGTGCGTAGTTGTCGCCCCAGAAGGCATGTGGACGCGGCAGAGGGACGAACGCGCAGAACGGCTTACGGGAGACACGCTCCTTGTCGAGCACTGTGTCGCCTGCCAGGACGACCTTGTAGAGTTCTGTCCGGCCCGTGCCGTCCATGTCCAGCTCAGTATAGCACTCGTAGACCAGAATGATCCGACGAGCCTTGCCACCCATCTCGTCATTGCGCATGCCGATGATGTCGTCGGTCTGTTGGAACCGCTGCACCAACTCTGGCTCAGTCGATAACCACGCCTCGTCTTGGTCCTGAAGCTTGTCGACGATGCTCTGCTTGTACCCCATCTTGATGAGGTCAGAAGCCGTCTTCGGCTGCCGATGGACAACTAGCTTGGCCTCCTTGATCGACTTGGACATGCCCGAGATCAGGAACTCTTCCGGTGGCAACGGCTCGATGCGGACGTAGGACTTGTCTACTTTCAGCTCGATCTCGGCGCGGTGGATCGTCTCGCCGTCCTCAGAGAGGGTGAGCGACTTGATGTGTGCGTCGGGGTTCTCGGAGATGTACGCATGGAGATCTCCGATAGCAGCGTCCGACATCTCGTATGCTTCGTTTTCGATCTTCTCTTCCCACCAGACCTTGGCGATACCGGCACGGCCCAGGAGACCATCGTCCAGAACCGTCTGGAAGATGTGGAACCCAGGGTTCTGTTGGAAGATCACCTGGGTAACGTAGTCGGTGGCGATCTGAGCTGCCTGGACGTCTTGTTGGTTCAGCGCCGGGAAACTACCGGGCTGACCGTTACCGCTGAAGACCTCAAGGATCTGCGCTTTCATGGACTCGACGGCGTCGTAGACGTCCTGGGAGACGTACTTGGAGTTCGAGCCGGTGAACGGCAGTGGATGGAAGCCATCGTAGAAGTTCTGGACCCGCTCACGCTCTTTCGCGAGGCGGGACTCAGTGAAACCCGACGCCTGACGGATGCCCGCATTGAGCTTCGCCGCCAAGTCGTCGTCAGTTAGTTTTGCCAAATTAGCCTACCTCAAGATACCAATCAGCCTCGTTAGAGATAGGCTCAAAGGCTCCTTCGTTGATGTGATTGCAGAGAGCGAGCGACATCACTGTGTCGTCGTGGCATCCCTTCTCGGCCTCCATCTTGCCGTCCTCGGTCATGATGTATGATCGCATCTCTTCGATGGTCACGTAGTCGTTCAGCTCGATCTCCCGGTCGCGATGTGCGGCGCGGAGCTTGTCGATGATGAGCGATTTCGTGCGGACGTTTGTCTGGAACCCGAGACGGATCGTTTCGGTGTCAGTGATCTTGTCGTACACCATCTCGGTGTAGAAGTTCTGGTAGTCGAGATCCTTGGCGAGCCGGGTACATGTCAGCAGACCGTGGTTGTTCGACTCCACGATGATCCGAGCCTCGTTGTAATGCATTCCGAGGTGGTAAAGGATCGTTGCGTAGTAGTCGGGATCAACCTGGGCACGGTATACTGCGACCTGCCTCCGGTGACTGTCCATGACCTGGGCGACGGACCAGTCGCGACGGACACCCGCACCGACGTCAGCGCCGATGTAGTAGGTCTCGCGAGGGTCCAGCTTCCGATAGACGTATAGTTCGCCTCGTGGGTTCTTCTCCCAGCTGCTTCCCGCCAGGGCCATACGCCGCAGTGGTTCCCAGCCCGCCGTCTCGATGGCAGTCTGGCCGAACCGCTCACGCGCAGCCTTGGTATCGGTCGACAGGATGTCAGGGCGGAAGATCGGGCGACCAGTCGTCAGGAACGCCTCTTCAGGCGTCGACGGATATTCCTGCTGGAACAGCTCCTTGCCCTTCTCCGCGATCTTACGACGGCGGAACATGAGCTGCTCATTGTCGAGCCCGAACTGCGCCACGAGGTCAGACTCTTCAGGAGTCCGCTCGAAGTTGTCAGGAACCTCTGCCCGGTAGCCGGACTCGATGAACCACGGAAGGAACACGGGGATGAAGTCGCTCTTCCCCTGCACTGCCTGCTGCCACTGGTCGTAGAAGATGCCGGAGACGCCGTTTGCGGTGGACTCGATGTATACCTCAGAGCCGTCCTCATTCGGGACCGCGTCCATCAGACCTGAGAAGTTATCCAGGGCTGACGCGATGGGCCAGAAGGCTAGCTCAGACAGATGCGCGTAGTTGATCGTCTCACCACGCCCGATGTCGTCACCACCGGCAGTCGCCACCATGTAACCGCTGTCGATCTTGTCGAAGAACAGCTCGCGCCTGGAGGCGTACCGCGTGGACATCTTCAGGGCTTCAGGACACTGGTCATGAAACCGCTTGGTCATGTCGAAGAGAGCACGGGTGGAGTCGGCGCGGTGCGTCACCACGATGGCCTTACGACCGGCGTTCTGAGACGTTCGGAAGTACAGCCTACCGCCCACCCAGGTCGATAATCCCATCTGGCGAGCCTTGAGGATGATCACTCGGACCCGGCCCAGCTTGGCCAGCTGTCGAGCCACGATCTTACCGAGCTGGTCCTGAGCCTCGTTGAAGGTCAGCGGAGTGATCACACCGGCCTTCGTTCGGATCTTCAGGGCACGAGGGGCATAGTACGCGTAGTCGTCTTTGAGGCGCTGTCGGATCTCTTGGAGCTGGCTCTTATCGGCCATTCGCTTCGTTCGCCAACGCCATCAGGAAATCTTCCGCCTTATTCAGCGTGACTTCCGATTTTGATGTCGGCTTCGTGCGGGTATATTCGAGGACTAGTGAGGCCGCTTTGAGTTTGTCGGTGGTCTTCTCGACGTCGCTCGACGTGCGGACGACGGAGATCGCGTAGCCCAGGGCCTCACGGGCCATCTCGTCGGGCTCTTCGATTATCTTCTTCTCAACCATGAGGTCGATGATCCTTTCTGCCTCATCCGTCCGCTTCTGGCGGATCGTCTTGAGAATGTGTTTGGTTCCGGCCATGCCGTCGCGGACGCCCGTGCGGCCCATCTTGCCTTCGGAATTCAGTCGGATGACCTGGGCTCTGCACTGTTCTTGTTTCTTGTTGAAGGCTTCCTGCGTCTTCGGATAGCCTTTGACCACACCTACGAGATCTGGATACCAGACCCCTTTAGGCCTTGCGCGGAGCAGTGGATGCCGGCGGCTTCCCTTTCCCGGCTGGCGGGCCTTGGGGCCTCCGCGCGGTGGGAGCATGTCCGGCGTCAGTTCCGGCCACTTGGTTTTGGATGACATCGGGAGCTTTCGGTACATTTCGTAAAGCCTCCGCGATTTTCTTGAAGGCTTCAGGTCGGTGGAGAATTACGTACTCGTCCACACAGGCGCTGAGCACGGCGGCTACAGCGTCCTGCGGGAGCGATCGGTCTGCTATGAGGTGTGCCCGGAGAGCGAGAAGCTCCCCGAGATCATGTCGTTGGGTCATTTGGCCTTCTTTCCGGCTTGAATGAGGTCAGGTCGGAACAGGGTCCGAAGACGTGCGGCGGTCACGACGTCACCAGCGCCTAAGAGAGTGCTGTAGGCGTCATCAACAATCTTTTGGCGGTCTGGAACCGACTTGGTCACGCGCAAGGCGTTCGCCGTATCCGCGATCACCGGGGTTCCGTCCTTGGAGAGATCACTCAGGTACACCTGATTGGTCTTCACCGTGTTCGCGAACCGGGTCGGAGAGCGGATGACCGGCGTATCGCCAGACGCCGCTGCGGGAGCCTGCGGAGGCGTGCTCACGGGGACCGGAGTCCCGTTCTTCAGAGCCACCGCGTGCTGCATGATCGCCTGGAGAGCCGGTGTGACCCTCCCGCCGTCATTGCGGACAGGCGTGTTGCTGTCGATGTGATCCTTCAGGACCGCATACTGCTCCGGGCTGAGCTTCCCAGCAGCAGCTGCGTGAGCCAGCCCCGCGTTCAGCTCTTCAGGGCTCAGGCTGGTCCCCGCCGGTCCCCATAGGGATTCGGCTGACAGGTGGTCAGCAAGTCCCTGGAGGCCGCTCTGAGGGCTTGGAGACGCCGACGCGGCTGTTGGGACGGGCGACGGAGTAGAGCCGCCGGGAGCAGCCGTAGGGGCTCCTTGAGACTCATCCGGCTCCTGCACCTCACCGCCTGCCGCGCGCACCGACTTGGCCTGTCGACCGAGCTGGTTAGCCGCCGCGTTGATGGCCGTAAGACCGACCCCATCAGCGCCCTGAGGCGTGATGTCGGCCGCGTTCAGTTTGACCTGATTGTTTTCGGCCTGGCTGTCCGCCTTGTTGACGGATCGCGCTGTGAGGCCGAGAGCGGCTTCCGCGTTCGACTGGGCCACAGCGCGATCACGAGCTGCCGCCGTCTCGGCGTCCTTCTGATCCTGCGCGGTTTGCTGCGCCTGAGCCTGGGCATTCGCTTTCACCCGCGCCTTGGCGTCGGCCACCGGCTGGTTCGCATTGAACTTCGCGATGGCGTTTGCAGCCTCTGGTACGAGACCGGCCTGCTGGAGCTGGTCGAGAGCGACAGCGCCGACAGGATGATCAGGGCCGAACTGAGAGAGTGCGTTGATGTTCCCCCGGTTGATCGGGAGCAGAGGATTGCCATTCGAGGCTTGGGCGGGCTGCGCGGCTTGCTGGGCCTGCTGGTTCACCTGATTGAGCTTGGTGATGGCGTCTGCAGTCGCGTCAAGGCTGGATGGGCCAACCGGAGATCCGTTAGCTGCTGCCTGCTTCGCGGCGGGGTTCGCCATGACCTGAAGGAGAGGCTTTTGGGTTCCCGCAGCGCGGTCGAGGAGACCGCCAATCTTTCCGGCTACGGCATTCTCAGCATGACCGCCGAGCGCCAAGTTGGCTAAGGCTTCCACCGGGCTGTGCGTAGCCAGTGCCGCACTGGCGGCGATACCGCCGAGCTTGCTGAATGACGCCTGGAACGGACCGCTCTGGCGGTTCAGCATGCGACCCTGAGACAGGGTGTCGAGGTCGTCCAGAGCGTTGTTGAAGGTCGTCCGCGTAGCGTCGTCCAACGGCAGGCCGTTGAAGGCCGCACGCAGGTTCGGAGGCATCACGCCGTTGTGGATCGCCGCCGTCTGGACGAGCGGCTGGATGATCTGCTTGGAGACGTCTTCAGGCATCCCAGGGAGCTGGGAGATCTGATTACCGAGTTCGATGGTCTGCGCCTTGAGCGCCTTCGAGTAGCCGTTCAGCTTGCTCGTCAGGGGCGCGTTCGGGCGGATGTTGTTGGCCGGGTCGGAGAACTGCGACAGGTCGTTGTTGACGCGGGTCATGGACGCCGCTTCAGAGTCGGTGATTGGCCCGTGGTTGTGCGCAGTTATCGAGTCGCCCAGATTACCTAGAGCGCCTTGAGCAGCTCGTAGGGCGGTCCCTGGGACACCTGCGGCAGCTCTCGCGCCTTCTGCAACCGGGGTCGTCAGACCGCCTTGTGCAGCGCCCTGAAGAGCCGCTTGGCCGACACCGCCTGCAGTCATCTGACCGGTTCCGGCTGTGTTGAGCACGTTGTTGGCTGCGCCAAGCCCCGCACCGGCTGCCGTGTTGAGCGCTGTTCGGCCCAGGAGGCTATTCGCAGTTGATCCCAGGAGGCGTCGAGCTGTCGGTCCCATGACACCATGCGCCAAGCCACCCCCGACCGTGTTGAGCGCAGCTGATGCGACACCCGCACCGACGTCACCGAGAGACGGAGAGCTTTCGCCCTTCGCCTGCATGCGGTTGCTGATGGTGTTTCCGGCTGATGATCCGCCAATTGCCGCAAGGCCAACAGGGCCTGTTAGCGCAGCTGCGGCATATGGCACAGCGCCTGCGACTACGCCTACGGCATCTTTGGCGACATTGCCCGCGCTGTTGAGCGGGTCTGGTTTATATTGCGTCGATCCGCTGATAGCCGGTCCTACGGCCTGTTCAGCATTATCGAAGCCTGCGTTCGGCTTCGTGCCGGTCAACTTGGCGACGTAGTCATCGCCCATCTTGTCGAGCTTCGTCAGACCGCCGACTAGATCGCCGGCAGAGTTGCGGAGCGCGGTGATCGGGCTGTCAGAGGTCGGCTGAGAGGGCTGCGGCGCGGACGTCGCGGACGTCGCGGACGTCGCGGGGGCAGACTGCTGGGCAGCCTGCGGGGATGAGTTTAGCGGCCCGTAGGCGCTGATCATGGCTTGTTGAGCTTGATTGACGCGGGCCTGAATATCGGCCTGAGAAGCGCCATCCGCCCACGTCAACGTGGCAGAGTGGTCGCCATAGTTTAGCGTAGCGGATGGCATTGAGTTCTCAGTGTAGGGTCAGGGAGAATCCCCCGCCCAGGTTGGTGGTTGATCCGGGTTTGAAGATGGACGTGCCTGCAGTCGGATCGTCTTCAGGAGCATTCGTCGCACCGAGTGAGACACGCGGTTTGTAGAGCTGCGGATATTTACCTTGCTCAAGATCGTTCTGCGCTGCCGTCATCGCGGTAGTATATCCACCTGGGACCGCATTGATCTTACCTCTCTGCCAGATGCTTCGGCCAATCTGACCTTCGGCAATCGCACTATTGCTGCTATTCACGACCTGATTGAGCAGGCCATTGAGAGCATCCAGAGGCATCGACTTGTTTGCCGCTGCGTGTCCGACGAGCGTAACCTCACCCTGCGTAACGCGGCTGATGCCCATGTTCTCAAGCATTTCGTGCATTTGCCCAGTGCTTGCCATCTTGATGAAGGCATCCGAGAGCTGGACTTGGCCATTCGTCACACCCGTGAACGGGCTGAAGCCAAGACGATCCGTTAGGAACCGGTTCAGGATGTTGTACGCCGAGGACTGCCCAAAGGCGCTTGGATTTGCATTGATCTGGTCAATGGCAGTCTGAGCATTGAGCTTGGAATCCTGCGCTTTCTGGGCAGCCAGCTGATCCTCATTGTACTCAGCTTGGTTAGTTTTCATGGCCGCAGCAGCAATCGGCGCGGGGTAGTGCATGTTCGCGCTCTGCATGGCGATAGGTGCCAAGTAGCTATTCGCGACGTCGTCGACAGACCACTTCGTGGGGTCGCCGGTCGGTGCCTGGAGGGGAGCCGTTTGGGCCGGCTGGGGTGCGCCAGGGACCGGCATTGCCTGACCCGTCTGCGGGTTCATAACCTGTGGCGTGTTCACCTGACCGTTTGCGTCGATACCAGCGCCCGCCTTGAGCGCGGCATTCTCAGAGGTAATCGTGCGTCCTTGAAGGGTCGTGGGGACACCGCCGAGAGGCATCGGTGTGATGTTCCCGAAGCCATCCTGCGTCAGGATAGTCGCCTGCCCAGTCTTTGGATCGACCGACTGGGTCATCGGCAGCACGCTCGACTTGTTCATGCGTGCCAGCTCGATACTGGACTGAGCGCGCTGGAGAGCGAGGTTGTACTGCTTCTCAGCGGTATCGTTGGACATCTCCGCGTTGGTCGCAGGATTCCGTGCGAGCGCGGACAGGCCGCTCATCAAGAACTGCCCATCTCCGAGACCACCCAGGAATGCGCGCCACCCGCTGAGATGCGGGGTCTGGAGCGTCGGAGCCTGTGGGAGCTGCGCCATCATAGTCTGGAGAGCGGAGGAGCCACCTTGCGGAGAGCCCGCTAGCCCAGCGCCAGTAGGACCAGCCTGACCGCCCTGCGTGGAGACGCCGCCCGGAGATCCAGTTGTGGCGATAGATGCCGCACGGGCAAGCGCAGATCCGGCGGTTGCGTTCCCAGAGAACAGCTCAGGGTTCCCCTTGATGTCCTGGGAGCCCCCCGGCAGAGACTTGATGACGTCCTCTGCGCTTGCATTCGGGTTTGCCTGCTTCAGGGCGACCGCACCTGCGGGACCGAGCGCATGAGCTGCGTACAGAGCGCCGGGATCGTTGATGCTCATGCCGTTCTTCTGGAATGCCGGCGCGATCTGCGTAGTGACGTTCCAGTTATAGATTGCGTTCTGGTAGTCAGGATTGTTGACGTTCTGACCTTTGAACTGCGGATTTTGCGCCTCGAACTGAGCGCGGAGCGAGGGCTCATACTGCCCAGCGCCGCCGCCATTACCGGCCTGCGTCCCGTCGTTGCTCTCGAACTTGAAGATGTTCGGCTTGTAGGACATCCACGCCGCCTGCTGCGGCTGGCCCTGAGGCTGGCCCTGAGGCTGGCCCTGCTGACCCTGTGGCTGGGCAGGGGTGGCGGGGATCGTGGGGACATTCTGAGCTGGTCCGAGAGAAGCGAGCTTGGCCTGTGCAGAAGCAACAGGGTCGGGCTGCTGCGAGGACTGCGCCGGCTGTTGGGGAACGCCCTGAGGCGGCATCGGAGCGCCTTGAGGAGGCTGCTGCGGTGGTTGCGGCGGGGGCATCGGAGGTTGCTGCGGAGGGGTCGGAGATCCAGCCCCCTGCGGCTGCTGCTGCCCCACCCCCTGTTGCGGAGAACCTGTAGGGCCTCCGAGAAGGGCTTGAGACCCTCCCATCGGACCTGCACCCGGCAGGTACGGCTGGCCCGTCAGCGGGTTGATCGGAAGACCTCCGAACGACATCGGCGCATTGGAGGCCATAGTAACTGCCATTTAGGTTGTTCCTGTGTTGAGTTCGGGTTTTACTTACCGCCGACGCTTGCGCCGACGTTCCAGCCCAGGCTGCTGCCGCTGGTGGTGCCAGTCGACGTCGTCGAAGGGTAGTTCGGTGCATTGGCGATGCCAGAGTAAGCCCCTAGGATCGACCATGGGGTCTGAAGATTACCGAGCCACTGATTATAGCTCGCCGTGTCCTGACCCTGCTGGTTCGACTGTAGAAGGCTGCCATAGGCACCGCCTAGCTCACCCGCTGTTCCAGCTGCGTTCATCACGTTTCCTGTCCCGAGGGACGCATCGAAGATTCCCTGGCCAAGCTGCGAGTTTGCATTCAGCTCCGTATTTGCGTTCAGACCCTCGGATGCCAGCTGCTGCGCGATACCGCTGTTGGCTGCGCTGAGGGCGGTTGACGTGTTAAACTGACCCTCGTTGTTCTGAAGGTTCGCCGTCGTGCTGGCAGCGCCGAGCGCGTCGTTCATACCGCTGTTGGCCGCGCTTGCAGCCGTGTTCAGACCATTCTCGTAGGTATTCGTCGCTGTGCTGATACCGGTGTTGTACGCGTTGTTCTCCAGCGAGGCGTCCGCAGAGCCCATTGCAAGAGCCGCCTGCCCTTCCGCCTCAGCATTCGCTGCGCCAGCCCGTGAGGAGTTCAGCGTTCCGCCCATAGCGGCTGAGCTGTTGATGCCCGTGAGCGTCTGCTGGTTCAGCGTGTTCTCGATGCCCGCATTGGTGGAGTTGATGGAGTTCTGCAGGGCGGGGCTGTTCATGTAGCTCGATGCATCACTCTGGATCTGCTTTGTGGGATCTTGTGTCGCCTGATTGGAGACGTTCTGCAGGCTCCCCAGGAAACCGTTAATCGAATTCGCGCCGCTGGTCCCGGCCGAGTTCAACGCGTTAGACAGCCCGCTATTCACGAGGTTAGCCGTCTGGCTACCGTTACCGTATCCATTCAGGGTCGACATGTCGCCGCTGTTGGCAGCTGCTGTTCCGTTCGCCGCCATGTTCGTAGCGTTGGTGCTATAGGCTCCCGCGTTGCCGAATAGGTTCGACAGACCACTTGCGCCGCTGTTGGCTAATTGGTTTCCGGCACCCATTCCGAAAGACTGCTCCTGCTGTGCGGCAGCTTCCTCTTGCGGATTGATCCCGGCGTAGGTCTGGCCGTTGTACGTGTCGTTCCCCGCCTGGGAACCATAGAGGGCAGATGCTGCGCCGAGGATTCCAGTGAGATCCCCAACCTGTGGTCCCCAAGGTGTCGAGGTGCTTGAGGAGTTTGAGGTGCTGTTAGAGGAGGAGCCTTGAGCGCCTCCAGTGAGACCGCCCATAGGTCAGTCCTTTCGGTAAAGAATACAGGGGTTACCGTCAATGTCCTTGCATTCTCCACAGGGGGAGAAGCCGAACAGGCGGAGAAATTTCAATTGAGTGGGACCACGCAAGTTGAGTGCGTGGATCGGCCCGCCGTGAAGATCAAGAAGGACCAGCCACTCTGCAAGCATTTTACGCGCTACAGAGTGGCTCCATTTATGGACACGGACATGGACGAACGTGAAGTCGTCGAACTGCTCGAACGCGACTTCATAGTCACCCCTGCGGATGACTGGTATTACTATTTGGTGTCCCATCGGTGTTCCTTGTGTGGGGCTAGAGAGCCACCCAGCCGCCGAGGCCAGAGTTGGCGGTGACATCCCAATAGACCCAGACATTCGTCTCATTAGCCGTGATGGGACACCAGGGAGCACGAGCGAGACGCTGCATGCCATCCTGTGGTTTAGCGGGGGCTCGAATAGCCGACTGTGGGGTCATGATGACGAGCTGGTTGATAGCCGTCATGATGAGCTTCAGGTTCGTGTAGACCCACTTCACGATACCCGTGGTATCCTGGGGAGGCTGTGTCGGTACGTAAGGCTGCGGGACCGAGCTTGATGCCGCTGGGAGAGACGTGGTTGTCGTAGCGGCCATCAGCGTCTCCCTGCGGAGAACACATCGAAGTCAAACCCAGCGACCTCAAAGTCCGCCAAGTTGTTCACCGTGAAGGTGATCCCGATGTATCTACCACCCTGCCTCAGATCCACCTTGTATTGTTGCGTCGGATCGAACGACACGGTCGGTGTATAGGATAGCGGGAAGTTTGGCGTCATCTGGGAGGCAACATCGATCTGCACCGGGATGCTGGCGAATGTGTTCACCTGCGGATAGATCCGCTTCACGGTCTTGTAGGTCGTCAGGTCACTGCCTTCGGTATCCAAGTCGATACCGGTCTTTGTCAAGTAGGCCGGGGCGTTACAGGTGAGATCTGGCGGGTATGTGAGCTGCCCTTTGTTGACGAAGTCATAGGCGAGGATCTGGTTTCCGTTCACACCGGGGACGACTGCCTGGTTAACGGCTACGTCAGAACGCTGGAAGCCCTGCGCAAGATCTCCAAAGGACCCACCAATCTGCCCAAAAGTCTGGGAAGCAGCACTGAAGATCAACTGCAAGATGACATCAGACCGAAGCATTGCTACGATACCTGGGAGATCCAAGATCGACCATGTGTCGTTCGTGTAGTTGTAGACCACAGCTCGATTGCAGCCATTCTGTGGATTCTGGAAGTACGCCTCGGCATCCTGAGACACGAACCCGAACATGATCTCAGTGAGAGCAGGCATGTGATGCACGAAGCACTTCTCGGTGAGCTTCAGATTGAGGTTCCGGTAGACGAACTGCCGGACTCGCTGGGTCGCGATTGAGGACTTCGTACTTCCATTATGGGTGTAGATGTCGTCGATGCCGAACACATAGTGCTGGCCGTTGACCTCCACGACGCAATTTGGCGCGATGAGTCCTCCCTCAGAGAAAATCTGCTGGAACGCGAAGATCTCCTGCGTTCCAGTCTGCACGATTGCCCATACCTCATCCGCCGAATAGGCGATCATGGCATCACCGAGGACACATCCATCGACGAGCGGCGATATGAGTCCTTCAATGGGGTTCTGGCCGGACAGGGAGGACTGATCGTCATAGCTCCAGTCTGCCGGGGGTGCGCCATAGAGCGTCAAATCGCTCCACATCACCATATTCGGATTGGCGGAATCTCCCTGGGTCACATTGAACGCCATGAGGTAGTCACCAAAGGCCCTGAGAGACCGACAGGACCAGCCCGAGCCCCAACCAGGGAGCGGCGCGAACTGACCCGATGTCGGCCCGTAGTAGAGCGGCGCGGCCATCGCTGGGTTGTTGATGTAGACTACGTCACCAAGCTCAGTCGAAGTATAGGCCGTGTCGACGCTTCCGAGCGGCGTATAGCCAGTCGGTGAAACGTCGACGACAGCACCGTTGGCATAGGCTGAAAGAGTTCCGTCAGACGCTACCACCATGATCTGATCGATGGACGATGAAGGCGTGTAACCGAAGGCGAATGCGGGCACTTTCGCCAGACCGGGATAGACCGAACGCCAGCAAGGCGCTCTCATGGCCTTCTGGCTGTCGAACCTGACGTTGGACCCGCCAGACCACGACTGGCCATCCAGCTCGTAGGGTGATGGGTCCGTCAGAATGCCCTTTGTCGCGAGTTCGCGATAAGGGATGATCGGCATTGAGGTCTCGTTATGCTTTCATGATGAAACAGAGGGCAAAGTACGGTGGCAGGTTGCCAAATGCCGTCCCGCTACCAGTGCTGCCCAGGGTGATACCGGTGGTGGCCGAGGAGTTCGTGATTCCAGTGGCCGCAGCGTTCAGGTGGACACCAGTGGTGCTCGCCTCAATTCCGATTCCGGTATATGCCGTACTCGTCTGCGATGTTGAGGGAGCGCCAGGATAGTTCTGCGTATTACCGGCGCCGGGCGCTACCTGATCCTGATAGCTATGACTGTGGCCGGGGTCGTACACGCCGTGAGCGTGCCCAGGGTCGACCACGCCGTGATTATGCCCAGGATCAGCGATTGTGTGCGTATGACCAGGATCAGTCAGCGTGTGGGTGTGTGTCGGAAGGTTGGCGACCGTGAGGGTCACGCTGGCCACGCCGCCTGTAGCCCCGGCAGCATACGTCTTGCCGGCACCGACGATGAACTGGTCCTGCAGATCCGGCGTGTTGTTCGTGCCATCGCACAGATACCATCCCGCAGGGATCGCTGTGGCTGCGCCAGCCCACATGATGATCCCACCAGACGGAACGATGCCGCCGGTAACCGTGGTTTCGGTCGTTCCAGACCCGAAGGTCTGCGTATAGGTTCTGGAGGTGACTGCGGGTGCCGTAAGAGACGTCGTGGCGGTCAGGTTGCCCTCGCCATCGGACGCTAGCTCGGTGACCGGCGCAGGAGTCACGCCGCTGTCCGCAGGAGCCTGGGAGATCAGCTGGAATCCGACGCCGGGGATCGTGGTGGTCCCGTTGGTCGTCGTTACGGTGGTGCCGGTGGAGAGCGTGACGGTGTTACCGCTGGCAGGCGCTGTGATCACCAGCTGACCGGCTGTCGTGCCGGTGTTGGGAATCGTCAGGACGGCACCGTTGAACGCCGCTGAGGCGATATTGAGGGCGGCTGCGGTGCCGATCACAGCGGCTGCGCCGAGGTTCGGGAAGCTTCCTTGGAGAACGGACTTGATGAGGGTCAGGTGGGCCTGGGTGCTCTCAACGGTGTCGGAGAGCAGCGGCCAGGATGGATTCAACTGCGAAATGAAACTCGCGGACTCTAGGGGCATGACTAGGGGGTTCTCGAAGGTCGGGGTGGAGGTCTGGGAGAGGCGATGAGAGACCCCGGTGGGTCAGCATTCGGCGCGGCGTTCCGTCACACCCAGAGTGGGAGGAGGACGATAATAACAACAACTGAAGCCGGTTTTTTGAAATCCTTGTGGATTGCTACCCGGTGCCCGTGTTTTCGTCGTCAAACTCGCGTCACGCTCGCGTCAATCAAACGTCGTGACACAATCTGCGACACAATCGATGATCAGTCATCAATCTTCAAGCAATGATCTACATGATTACTGCACGACATACGATTAACAATCGAACGTCATGGCATTGTGTGACGACATCGCCATGACTTGGTGACATCCACGGTCATGCGTCCAGGCAGCGTCTCATACCATGAGACGTTCGGTTGTTCCGTGAGACGACACAACGAGATGTCTAGTTTTTAGGCAATGCCTAAGTGAAGACAAAAAATAGGCAATCGGGCGTCGGGATACGCTTTGCAGCGCTTAGCCCTGGCGTTCATCAATAGCGCACGTATTGATGTCTATGCATGACAGCAATGCGGTAATAGCGTTCTAAACCCTCAATGTTAACACAAAGCGCAACACGATGTTGCTTGACCACACAAGCCCTGGCTGTATGATGACCATGGGCACACCGCCCGGAAACAATGAGCATTCAGCAAGGAGACTAGCTAACATGGTAAAACGTGTAGTGGATAAGCGCATGGTTGCGCATCTATGGGCGAACCAGAGCCAAGACGAAGCATACACGGCAAGCCGGAACTTCAGTTTCAACGGTGTCATCCTGAAGTCTTACCGCACCACAGTCGGACGCATTGTGCAGACTGTTGACGGCGGACGCGTGGCGCTCCTGACAAACCGTAAGTACAGCGTGACGACTAGCGCTCAGATGCGTGCAGCACGCTCAGCGCTGCCTTCTAATCGCTGCTTTGAAGTGCCGTTCATCGGGGACTTTGACGACCAGATTGAGGCTAATTACGCGTGGCTCTTGAGCGAATGCCGTGATGCATTCAAGGCACACGCGACGGCACGCATGGGAACATTCGCAGCCGGCCAGTATGCGAACGGGGATGTTAGGGCAGCTAGTGCGGGCTACTATGCTGTTGACCGTGCAAATCGGTTTGCGGATGCGTTTGGCCTTGCCCGCGTAGACTTCACGGCGGAACAAGAGGCAGCACATGCCGCGTTCAACGCGCGCTTTGAGAAATACATGGCGCAGCCTGCCGTAGCCAAGCGTGAAGCCGCCAGGATAGCGCGCGAAGCCGCCCAAGAGGCCGCATTGGCAGAACGAAGGGCGCGCCAGCACGTGGAGCAGGAAGCGCGGCGGAATGCGTGGCTTGCTGGAGCCGATGTTTACTATAACGGGACCACACCACAGGGCGGCGCTTACATGCGGGTGATCGGTGATGAACTGCAAACCAGCATGGGAGCGAGCGTCCCGCTCAGCGACGCCATTAAGGTCTTCCGTGCCGTTCAGCTGGTCATGACGACGGGAAGGGCATGGCATCGTAACGGTGAGATCATGCCTGTCGGTCAGTTCCAAGTTGATCACATCACACCAGACGGCACCATGCGTGCGGGCTGCCACATCATGGCGTGGCCGGAGATTGAGCACGCAGCTAAGCAAGCCGGCATCTACCATTAACAGACAGGACATCTGACAGTCTGGCTACCGGTCGCACCTAGTGACCGGCTTCCTGACTACCAGACGAACAACAGAAAGGACCTAACCATGTTCACCCAAGGCTTCGATGACTTCGTATGCGACCGCGACACGATCACTTGCGTGGTAGACGGCATGACCTGCACCGCCTCGGTCTACTTGGACGATGTCAATGAAGCCCCTTGGGAACGTGATTGTGGTCACGGCTCCGTGTCTGACTGGACGACACGCGACAAGCGGCCGGGCGAGCTGGTTCTCTGCGAGGACCGGCGCAGCCGTCGATATTACGACTTCCAAGAGGCGGTAAAGACTGCCCGCCACGACGGTTGGGGCATCAAGGACGGACGTAAAGAAGGCGAGAGCCTCAAAGCATACGCAGCGCGTGCCGCTATGCAGGACTTCAAGGTCCTCAAGGCGTGGTGTGACGACGAATGGCATTACTACGGTGTAGCGGTGACCGTGGAGCGCGCTGATGTCGAGCTAGTGGGGCAATACGATCACGCCCTTTGGGGCATCGAAGGGAATTACCCAGGTTCGGACAATTCGTACCTACAGGAGGTAGCGAATGAGCTTCTGGGCGATGCCCTAGCATCCGCACGCGCGAAACTCACGGAACTCTGCGACTGCCCGGCTTAACAGAGGGGACATCAACCTGTCTTGATACAGGGCGACACCGCGCGCCCTGCGTCACGACTGGCTGACCTAGTCGACATCACAAAGAGGAGTCCATGACTATGCCGAACCCTATCCACGATACCCCTGAGCACCGCGCTTTCGAGGCTGCTGTAGCGGCGCATGACGCAGCCGTCCGCCGGTACGACTACATGATCCGCACCAAGGCTGACCGTGTCTCCCAGCAATTCGCCGCGCGTGCTGTGACGACCGCTTATGCCCGCCTGGAGAACGCGCGGAACGCCAACAATGAGTTAATCCAAGCGGTCATGGTCACGATGCGCGCCTCCCAGCGTCTGAAGGTGGCGGCATGAGCAACCCCATGACCGGCGTGATGCTCACCGGCCCATTTATCGACCGCTGGCGCTCTCTCGACGCGGCGCTGACCGAACGCGGTGAACCGGCTGCAACCTTTGGCGAGGCCCATGAATGGCTATCGGCCAATCCCGACCGACGCGCTTACTACGTGGCCTTTCTGCTCTCGAAGTACCGCGCAACGTCCCGCCAGGCGTTCGCCTCCTGACTCTGGGCTGCTTCTGAGTGCGGCGACATCGCGCGCCGCTCTTGGTGGCAATCCGGCCAACATGGAGGTCCGAATGAAAACTTTTCTTGTGACATGGGAAATCGATATCGAAGCGCGCGATCATGACGAGGCCGCTCGTAAAGCGTTCGAGATCATGCAGCGCGAGGGCACCAGCGCAACCTGCTTCGCCGTACAAGCACACGATGAAGACGAACGCCTCCATGTCGATCTTCTCGAAGTCGACGAGGAGGGCCACACTGACGCCGACCACTGACCGCCTGCGGCTGAAGTAGTTATACCTCGGTTAACCCAGGCTTTCTGCGGGTCTCAGAGGGTGTACATCAATACGTGCGCTACTAGAAGAAATTCTCCCCATGAACACCCTCCCCGCCTCTCCAAGACCTCTGTAAGACCTCTTTAAGACCTCTTAGATCTCTATGATCGACTAATCTTGGTTATCTATGCATTGGTGTCTATCAATTGAGACTCGGTAAGGAGTCTCTCGACATCTCAAAGACTCTCAAAGAACGCATAGCTGATATGTTGTCTTAATCTCTAACACGATCATTAATTCATCTTTATGTCACACGAAGCAATGACTTACTGGAAAGGACATCTAGTCAACATAGAGTTGGCAACTGGGAGGAGAACTGATTTTCCATGGGAGCTATCTTGCGTCCTTGTGCATACCAACTTAGCTAACCTCCCAACGTCATAATAAGACGTTTTCACATATGGAGTGTCACATGGCCCGTTCGATTAGCTTCCCCCTGGCCTCTCGCGGACTCTCAGGGACCAACTACCGGAGACTCTGCAACTCTCGCGTGGGCGTCTACCTGCGCGAACGCCGTGACGCGCTCGGTCTCACCCAGGCTGCTTTGGCTAAGCAACTGGACGTCTCGAACCCCAAGATATCGAGCTGGGAGACCGGTAAAGACCCGCTACCCCCGGAACGCTATGCCGACATAGCCCGCATCTTGGACTTCGACGTCTACACGTTCTCAAAAGTTATACTTCGGTACAGCAACCCTCACCTATTCGACATCATGTTCCCCGGTGAGGACCCGACCATCAAGGACGAGCTTTCGCAGCTCGAATCTCGCGTGTTCATCCCCTACGGCGGGGAGCCCAGCAACCAATGATCAGAAACAGGAAACTAGATGATTACTATCGAGATCGACGACGGCGCGACCGTCTTCAGCGCCTACTCCAAGGGTCTCTCTGAACCTCTGGAGGTCTGGAAGGTCCTTCCTCAGGTTTCCCTTGTCGAAACTTCGGTAGTTCTCGTGTCCTCCCGTAACCAAGAGCGTCACACGGTGCCAATTCTCGGCATCTCGGACGTTCCTGCCTGGGTGGCCATGCACATGGCGTCACACCTGGGAGCTGACCCGTCGAAAGGCGTCGAGAACAGCAAGGAGGCTGCATGAATATCGCTAAGCGCGAAGGCTCACCGTTCTGGTGGGTCTCTTTCACTGACGGCAACGGCAGGCGTCACCGGGTCTCCACCAGGGAGACCGAGAAGCGTGCCGCCACCAAGCGCGCCGCTGAGATCGTGGCCGAGGCCGAGAACACTGCGCCTAAGGGGGACATCTGGTCCCTCCAAGCCTGCCTTGAGTCCTACCGGTCGAACCTCGAAATGCTCGGCAAGACATGGCACAAGCGGTCGGCTCACTATGCGAACAAGACGTGCGGTAAGCTGGCCAGTTCAGGCCGACGCTGGAACCTCGACCCTGATATGCCCATCCACGAGTTGACCCCGCAGCATCTGCAAAACCTCGTGGAGGCCCGGACGCGCGAGAAGAACGGCGCGGTGAGCATCGCCCATGAGATCAAGAACATCAGGGCAGCTGTGAGGCACTCGAAGGCGCTCGGACGGCGCGTGCCAGAGATCACCAGCTGGCGTATCCCGAAGCTGCCTCAGAAGACCCGCTACCTGACCGACGCGGAGTGGCAGCTGGTCTACGACCGACTGTCACCACACCGGACCTTCACGACGCCTATGCCGAACGGGAAGACCTACGAACGCGACCCCTCGCCCGTCGAGCAGGCCACAATGCAGGCTGCACAGGATCTGTTCGTAGCCCTGACGTTCTGCGGCGGACGGTGGTCTGAGGTGGCCTCGCTCAGCTGGGACCGCATCGACTTCGACGCCAACGTGATCCGCATCTGGGGCAACAAGACGCAGCGGGAGCGGTTCGCCCCGCTCCCCACGATGCTTAAGGATGTCCTGCTGCGGATGCATAAGGTGCGTGACCCGGCGCAGCCTCTGGTGTTCCCTGGACGGCCCCGAGAGAAGGGCAAGCTGGGCGGTGTCCGGGGTGGTACGAGCCGCGCCATCCTGAAGGCGATCAACGCGTGCGGGCTGAACACGCCCCAGAACATTGCTCAGAGTGGCAAGGCCACCGTTCACAGCCTGCGCCACACGTTCGCGAGCTGGCTGCTCCAGAAGGGGGCCGGTCTGGCCGACGTACAGGACGCTCTCGGGCACACCACGATGCAGATGACCCGGCGCTACGCCCACCTGTCGAAGGTTGAGAGCACGGCCAAGCTCACCAGTATTCTTTCGGATGTCTGAGGAGATCTAAAGGCAGCGGTGTCGTGGGTGCGGTGCAGCTCAATGACACACGCCGCAAAGATTGGCACAAAATTGGCACACTGCGTCACTTGCTCTTGGGTGTACTTTAGAAAATCGTTAGTTTTCAAGGGGTTTATTGGTGAGCCCGGTGGGGGTCGAACCCACGGCCGTTCGATTAAAAGTCGAATGCTCTACCACTGAGCTACAGGCTCGCCAGCAAGGCGCGGCGCACCTTGCGTGACCGCGGGTGAACCAGATTTTG
>Ga0310811_10000711_pt1 | contig 42643 bp, 42 predicted proteins | sample YCmetagenome_FD_207642 | JGI IMG/M metagenome (GOLD analysis project Ga0310811, IMG submission 207642) | Soil microbial communities from experimental microcosm in Duke University, North Carolina, United States - YC | ecosystem: Engineered > Artificial ecosystem > Soil microcosm > Unclassified ...
AAGAAGGCCAGGTAGAGCACCCTGGGCGACCTGGCGTCGACTGCTGTTCGGTCTTTCATCATCCCAAGTTCGAGATACGGATGTGCGGGGCGGGTGAACGCTCCAACCAAACAAGTGCCGCGTTAACGAAAGGTGGCCGGAGTCGAATTCGGACCTGTCTTCTGCGCGACGAATCAGCACTTGATCTCAGCGTCGGTTGAACGAAAGGTAAACGACTGCCAGATACGATGGGGGAGTTGGGAATCCGAGGGTGATCGTCTCTATGATGCGGCGGGTGAGGATCCTCAGCGTGGTCGGCGCCCGGCCCCAGTTCGTCAAGCTCGCCCCGATCGCGGCCGCGGTCACCGCGGCCGGGCACGAGCACGTGATCGTGCACACCGGCCAGCACTACGACCCGGAGCTGTCGGACGTCTTCTTCTCCGGCCTCGGCATCCCGCGGCCGGACGAGCAGCTGCACCCGGTTTTCCCGGACGGGCACGGCGTCGTGGACGGGCGCAGCGGATCCGGCTCGGGCCATGGCGTGCAGACCGGCGCGATGCTCGCGGCGCTCGACCCGATCCTCGCCAAGTACGCGCCGGACCGGGTGCTCGTCTACGGCGACACGAACTCGACGATCGCGGGCGCGCTCAGCGCCGTGAAGCTGCACCTGCCGCTCGCGCACCTCGAGGCCGGGCTGCGCTCGTTCAACCGGCGGATGCCCGAAGAGCACAACAGGGTACTGACGGACCACGCGGCGGACCTGCTGCTCGCGCCGACCGCGCAGGCCGTCGAGCACCTGGAGCGCGAAGGGCTGGGCGAGCGGACCGTGCTGGTCGGCGACGTCATGGTCGACGCCTGCATTCGCGCGCGCGATCTCGCCGCCGGCTCGCTCGAAGCCCCCGCTCCCGGCGTGGACCCCGCGCGGCCCTACCTCGTCGCCACGATCCACCGCGCCGAGAACACCGACGACCGCGCACGCCTGGCCTCGATCATCGACGCACTCGCGGGGCTCCCGGTCCCCGTCGCGCTGCTGGCGCACCCGCGGCTGCGCGCCCGGGCCGCCGAGCACGGCATCGAGCTCGACCGCGGTTCCCTGCACGCCGGCGCCCCGATGCCGTACGCGCGGATGGTCGCCGCGCTCTCCCGCTCCGCAGGCGTGGTCACGGATTCCGGCGGCCTGCAGAAGGAGGCGTACATCCTCGCGCGCCCGTGCACGACCGTGCGCACCGAGACCGAGTGGCCGGAGACCCTGAAAGACGGCTGGAACGTGCTGGCCGAACCGGCTGCCGCCGACTTCTCCCGGATCGCGACTCGTCCCGGACCGGCGAGACCGCCCGGCCGGCCCTTCGGCGACGGCGAGACGGCGACGCGCGTCGTCAGCGAACTGGAGCGGGCTGCCCGCTCCCGCTGAGCCGCGGCGGCACGAGCTCCAGCTCACCGGCCGGGCGCGCCGCGCCCGGCTCGCGGCCGAGCACCGCGCGATAGAGCGCGTCCAGCTTCTCCGCCTGGCCCGCCCACGACGAGCCCGGCCGCGGATCGTCCTTGCCCGCGTACGCGGCGCGGTACCTCTCCGGCGTCCGCAGTACCTTGCGCACCATCTCGGCGAGCGAAGCCGCGTCGCCGGCCGTGAACACCTCCCCGACGCCGAGCCTGCGCGTCTCCGCCGCCATCTCGCGCACGTCGCTGGTCACGATCGGCAGCGCGGCGTGCAGGTACTCGAAGTACTTCGTGATCAGCGACAGCTCGTGATTCGGCAGGTGCAGGATCGGAATCAGACCGATCGTCGCGGAGCCGATGTACGGCACGACCTGGTCGACCGGCACGTAGGGGACCACGTGCAGCCGGTCCGTGACCCTGCGGTCCTCCGCGCGCCGGCGGAGCGCGGGCACGTCCGGGTCGTCTTCGCGGGCGATGAGCGCGAGGTGCACGCCCGGAAGTCCGTCGAGCGCCTCGATCGCCGTCGACACACCGCGCCGGGGCGACATCCCGCCGCTGTAAAGCAGCAGCGGTACGTCCTCGCCGAGCCCGCAGTCGTCCCGCAGAGTTCGCTCCACCCGTGAGGGCTTGATGACCGGGGCGTTCAGGATCACGTGCGGACTCGCTCCGAGCCGGTGGTCCTCGGCGAGCTTCGTCGCGATGCCCTCGGACACGGTGACGACCGCGTCCGCGCGGCCGATGTACTCGCGCTCGACGCCGATCAGCATCCTGCGGCGCATCTGCAGCCGGACGTCCGTGCGCGAGGGCACCTCGATGCCGCGCAGGTACTCGTGCGCGTCGTAGATCCACCGCACCGGCCGCTCCGGCGTGCCGAGCGTCGCCGCGAGCCGTGCGCCGATGCCGACCATGTGGAAGTCGTGCGCGTGGATCAGGTCCGGTTCGAGGTCTGCGACGACCGGGGCGATCGCGAGCTCCAGGTCCGCGAACCACGGATTGAACCAGCGCCAGCCGCCGTACTGGTCGACGAGCCCGAGCGCGTTGCCGACGACCATGTGCGCGGCGCCGCCGACCGGGCCGCGCCCGAGCGTCGCCATCACCTCGTCGGCGCCCGGATTGGTGGCGAGCCACCGCCGCACCTGGGCCGCGGCCGTGGACCGAAGTCGTCGAGCCGTCGCCGCGTCACGCGCCGTCAGACCCGCGCGGGCGTCGCGGTAGCCCGGTCGAAGCCGCTTCGCGCGGTCCCCGCCGCGCAGTCGCGCACCCTCGTAACCGGACACCGTCTTCGGAACCGGCACGAGCACCACGTCCGCCGCGCCGAGCCGGTAACGCACCCGCTCGGTGCCCGGAGCGCGGCCGACCAGTGTCACGTCGTAGCCCGCCGCGGCCATCGACCAGGCGATCTTCTGCACCCGCGAGTCGCCCACCACGCCGTTGGCGACGAGCATCGCGACTCTCGGAGCAGCGCTACTCATCGAGCGCCCGCCAGCGCCTCGTACACGCGGACCAGCTCCTTCGAGTCCTGTTCCCAGTTCAGCTCCTCGCGGGCCTTGGCCACGTTCGCGCGGAGCGCGACGTAATCGGCCGTGACCTGCTCCAGCGCCTGCCGCATCGACGCGGCGTCGCCGGGCCGGTAGAGCGCGCCGATCCCGTACGTCGTCACCAGCCGCCGCAACTCAGGCAGATCGGCGGCGACGACCGGCACGCCCGCGCGCACGGCGTGGAAGACCTTGTTCGGCAGGGCGAGCCGGTGGTTCTCGCAGGTGTCGGTGAGCGTGACGACGGAGATGCCGACCTGGCGCAGCACCTCGTCCACCTCGTCGACCGGGCGCGCGGGCTCGACCCGCACCGTCGCGTCGGTCATCCGCAGGTGGGGGAGGAACTCGCGGTCGGCGTTGCCCATGAGCAGCGTCTCGAGATCGAGCGCGGCGGTCGCGACGAGCAGGGTCTCGATGTCGCGCGCGGCCCCGATCCGGCCCGCGTACACGACGCCCGCCGGACGTTCGGCCGGCTCGCCGACCATCGGGCCCTCGGCGAGCGGGAAGCTGTTGCGGACGACCGCGACCGGCGTCGAGCGCCATCTGCCGAGCCGCTGCGCGATCCCGTCGCTCACGGTCAGCACAGCATCGGCCTTCGCGACGATCTCCCGCTCGATCTTCAGCTCGTGCGCACGCTCCAGCGGCGTCGGCCGACCGTGCCGCTCACGCCCGGACCACCACTCGTGCGAGTCGTAGACCAGTTGCGCGTTGCACTTCTCGGCGAGCTCGGCGGCGAGGACGAGCACGTTGAAGTCGTGCGCGTGCACGACGTCGTACTCGCGGTCGCCGACCGCCTCGCGGGCCCGCTCGCACCATGTGCGCCACACCGACTGCCGGTGCTGCGGCAGCAGCGCCCAACGGGCCGCGCTCCGTGCCTGGCCGACGACGCCGCTCCGTGCAGCGTTGCCGCCGACGCCGGCACTGCCGCCGCCGGTCGACGCACCACCGCCCGGCTTGGCCTTGAGCCCCGTACCGCCGGAGACCGACTCGACGGTGATCCCCGCCGGCGGCTGCCATGACTGCGGCACGTCCTTGCCGACGATGTGGATCGTGTGCCCCTCGTCGGCCAGCGAGCGGGCCTCGCGCAGCACCCGCGCGTCGTGCGCGACGTTCGACTGAACGAGCATCAGGACATTCATGCGAATCCGATTCCCTCTCACACGGTTTCCGAGGCGAAGGCCGATTCCGGCTCAGGTTGCTGCTCGACCGGCGCCGCCCGGTCCCGCGCGGTGAACAGCGGCGGCAGGCCGAGGGCCAGCAGCACCCACAGCGGCGACATCAGCCGGTCCGCCTGCGAGGCGATCGGATGCGCGACGACGGCCGCGATGCCGGTGGCCGCCACCGCGCTGACGAAGATCCCGTACACGGCGTCCCGCCGAACCAGCGCACCCGCGATCCCGATCAGCCCGACGAGCACCAGCAGCGCGGTCTGCTCGGAGACCGGGTAGTAGCCCCAGTAGTGCAGGTCCAGCCGCACTAGGCGGCCGACCGGGTTCGAGACGTCCGGTCGGATGAAATGCTTGGTGAACGTGTCCTGCAGCGACTCGGACAGTCCCGGCCAGCCGAGCAGCGTGCTCGCCAGCTCCGAGACGACGAACCCGCCGCCGGCCACAACGGCGACCGACTTCATCCCGCGCCCCCGCGACGACGGCACCCACCAGAGGCAGAGCAGCGCGGCGACGGCGAGAGCAAGCGCGGCGACCTGCTCGCTCGAATACCGCACCAGGAACCCGGTCGCCAGCCCCGCTCCGAGCGCCCAGAGTCCGGCCTTCGTACGCCCCTTGACCAGCCAGACCGCACCGAGCAGCGCGAGCAGAGCGGTTGCGAGCGACGGCCCGTCGGTCAGCATCCGGCTGCCCCAGTACCCGGTCGGCGCGGCCAGGAAGAGCACCTGCCCACCCAGCGCCGCCCACCGCGACGCACCCACCGTCCGCAGCAGCACCAGAACAAGAAGGCTGCCGATGACCGTGCACAGTATCGCCGCGAACCAGAGCCCGAACCGCAGCCCGAACACCGCCGCGAACGGCGCCGCGAGCAGCGGATACCCCGGCCGCGATGTGAAGATCGCAAGATAGCGCGGCGAACTGGGCGTCAGACCATTGCGGTACGTGTGCAGGCACGCCTCGTACGCCGAGGAGTAGCTCGACGAGCCGCTGCCGGATCCCCCCGCGTAATTCAGCGTCGACGTCGTGGCCGCGGAGTTCCCGCTGTCCTGGCAGTACATCACGACCGCGTCGTGCACCGCCTCCTGCGGGCTGTCGCCGAGAATCCGCAGCGTCTGCTTCGCGTACTGGTACGTGTCGTTCGATGGCACGTTCTGCCGGTAGTCGACCGCCTGAATCAGCGTGAACAGGGCCGCGACGAGCATCGCCCCAGCGAGGAGGCGCTTGCGAAGGTCGGTCTTTAAGGTGCTGAAGGCCACCCGCGGACGGTAGCGAAGCCCAGCCAACAGGCGGTGTGCTCGACATGTCCTGTCGGTAACCGGAAAGCGCCCTGCCGTTCTCCTGGCCCGCGTACGCTGCCCCCCATGCACACCGCGCCCAAGCCCCTGTTCAGCCGGGCTCTGCTCGCCCTGACCGCCGCGGCCGCCATCGCCGTCGCCCCCTGGCGGCCGCGGCGATCGGCCCCGCCGGCAGCGGCCGCAGCGCCCACTCGATCCCCGTGTGCCTGATCGCCCGCATCTCGCACGACGTAGGCCACAACGACTGGGCCTTCCAGGGCCAGGACGCCGGCCGGGTGAGCTGGGTGGGTAGCTTAAGCGCTAATGAAGAGAGATCACCGTTGAGCCATCCGGGCTGTCCGCTGCGCGGTCGGAAGCGCCGCCGGACGCCGCGTCGCTCCCGTGCTCGTGCCCGTGCCCGTGTTCGTGCCCGTGTTCGTGCCCGCTTTCGTGCCCGTGCCCGTGTTCGTGCCCGCTTTCGTGCTCGTGCCCACGCTGCCGCTGCAGGCTCTCGCCCTCGATGTCGAGGTTCGGCAGTCGGCGGTCCAGCCAGCGCGGCAGCCACCAGGCGGCCCGGCCGGTGAGCGCGAGGACCGCCGGGACGAGCGTCATCCGGACCACGAAGGCGTCCACCAGCACGCCGACGGCGAGGGCGAAAGCGATCTGCTTAAGGATCATGCTGTCGCTGGTGACGAAGGACGCGAACACCGAGAACATGATCAGCGCGGCGGCCGTCACGACGCGGCCCGCGTTGCGGGCGCCGGTGTGCACGGCGTTGAGGGGGTCCGCGTGGTGGACGTAGTCCTCGCGCATCCGGGAGACGAGGAAGACCTCGTAGTCCATCGCCAGGCCGAAGAGCACCGCCATCAGGATGATCGGCAGGAAGCTGGTCACCGGGCCGGTCGTGTCCACGCCGATCAGCCGCGCCAGATGTCCCTGCTGGAACAGCCCGACGACGAGGCCGAACGTCGCGGCGACCGATAGTAGGAAGCCCGCCGCCGCCTTGGCCGGCACCACGAACGAGCGGAAGACCAGCAGGAGCAGGATCAGCGAGAGCCCGACCACGACGATCGCGAACGGCAGCATCGCGGAACCGAGCTTGCTCGACACATCGATGCTCACGGCCGTCGTGCCGGTGACCGCGATGCTCGCTCCCGTCGCGGACCGGATCGACGCGGCGTCGTTCCGGATCGTGGTGACGAGGTCCTTGGTCGCCTGTGCGCTCGGCGAGCTCTCGGGGATGAGCTCGATGAGGGCCGCGGTGCCGTGCGCGTCGACGACGGGCTTGGTGACGGCGACGACGTCCGGCAGGGTGTCCAGCCGGGCGGCGATGCGGTCGGCGGCGGTCGTCGGGCCGCCGGTGTGCGAGGTGTCGGCGAGGATCAGCAGCGGGCCGTTGAACCCGGGCCCGAAGTCGGCGGAGATCGTGTCGTACGCGACGCGCTGCGAACTGCCGCTCGCGGCGGTGCCGTTGTCCGGGAGCGAGAGGTTCATGCCGCGTGCGGGCCAGGCCAGCAGGGCGAGCCCGGCGACCACCACCGCGATCGTGATCAGCGGACGGCGGGTCGCGAGCCGCGACCAGCGCTCCGCGCCGTTGGCGGCCTTGGCGGTGCCCGCCGCCGCGACGGCGGCCTCGCGGCGGGCCGTGCGCGAGTCGGGCTCGGGGATCAGCCGACGTCCGGCGAAGCCCAGGATCGCCGGAAGCAGCGTCAGCGCGACGGCGACGGCGACGAGCACGGCCCCCGCCGCGCACAGGCCCATGACCGTCAGGAACGGGATGCCGACGACGCTCAGGCCCGCCATCGCGATCACGACCGTCAGTCCGGCGAACAGCACCGCGCTTCCCGCCGTACCGAGCGCGAGGCCCGCCGACTCCTCGGGCTCCATGCCCTGCGCGAGCTGAGATCTGTGCCGGGTGACGATGAAGAGCGCGTAGTCGATGCCGACCGCGAGGCCGATCATCAGCGCGAGCGTCAGGGCCGTGCTGGAGACGTCGACCACGCCGGTGAACGCGAGGACTCCGGCCACCGCGATGACCACGCCGAACAGCGCAGTGACCAGTGGCATCCCGGCGGCGAGCAGCGAGCCGAAGGTGATCGCCAGGACGAGGACCGCGACGAGGACGCCGATCAGATCCTCGGCGCCGGGATTGACCGGGCTGTTGTCGAACGCGGCGCCGCCCACCTCGACCGACAGGCCCGCGTGCGGCGCGGCGCCGACCGCCGACTCGAGGGCGTCGAGCGTGCTGGTCTTCAGATCGGAGCCGCTGACCGCGTATTCGACCTGCGCGATGGCGGCGGTGCGCTGCCGCGAGACGGCGCCGGACTGCTCCGGTGAGATCACCGAGGCGACTTCGGGGGCCTTGGCGGCAGCCGCGAGGACCGCGGCGATCGTCTTCTCCGCGGCCGGATCGGTGACCCGCTGCCCGGCCGGCACGGTGAAGACGATCTGCGCGCTCGTCCCGGACGCGGCCGGGAACTCCTGCTTCATCCGGTCCAGCGCCTGCTGCGACTGGGAGCCGGGGACGGTGAAGGTCTGGTTGATCTTTCCGGCGCCGCCGAACGCGGCCATGCACGCGATCACCGCGGCCGCGGCGGCGAGCCAGATCGCGAGCACCGTTCGGTGCCTGCGGAACGCCGCGCGGGCGATCCGGTAGAGCAGCGAAGCCATGGCGGGAAGCTCCTCGGGACGTGCGGACGGGCGGAGGGAAAAGCGACAGCTCTGCCACTTTAGCAGAAAGTGGCAGAGCTGCCATCTTTTCCGCTCTGGGCGGGGAACCGGCCGCCGGCCTGCGCCTTCCGCCCACGGTGTTGACCGTTTGAGATACTGCGGAGATGGACGTCACCGCCCCCGGCCGCCGGGAAGAGAACAAGCAGCGCACCCGCTCGGCGCTGGAGGAGGCGGCCGCGCGCCTGTTCGAGTTGCAGGGCTTCGAGGCGACCACCGTCCGCGACATCGCGGCGGCGGCCGGCGTGGGGGAGCGGACGTTCTTCCGGTACTTCCCGTCCAAGGAGGACCTCGTCCTGCAGCAGGTCAGGGACCTGATCCCGCCGCTGATGCAGCGGGTGCGGGCGCGCCCGGCCGACGAGGCGCTGCTGACCGCGCTGCGGGAGGCGACGGTGGACTGGCTCACCGAGACCGGCTCCGCGCCGACGATGCTCGTGAGCGGCCCCCCGAAGACCACGCACGACGGGCACCGCGAGGCCCAGGCGCTCAAGAACGAGCTCGAGGGCGCGATCACCGACGCGTTCCTCGACCGGCTCGCGGCCGCCGGGGCGGATCCGAAGGACCGGCCGACGCTGCTGCGTGCCGCCGTGCAGGCCCGCGCCGGCGTCTCGGCGATCCGCGGCATGATGGTCGCCTATCCGGCCGAGGGCGAGCCCGAGTACGGCGAGGAGCGCGGCATGGGCCCGCTGTCCGTCGCGCGGCTGACGGAGCTCGTCCGCCTCGCCTTCGCCGCGCTCGAACCGTGACCGAATCGTTCTTAATGAGAATTCATGCGTGCGTCACCGGGCTCTGATCGCGCCGGAGCACGCTCTCTGGCATGGACACGCAGACGCAGGTGAACGAGTCGGCGGAGCAGGTTCGCGAGGCGGGGCGGTTCCGGGAGCTCATGAAGCGGCCGGCGACGATGGTCGGCACGGCCGTCGTGGTCGGGGCCGCGGTCCTGGGCGTGGTCGTGCTCGGCGACCTGTCCCGCACCGAGACCGCTACACCGGCCGTCGCGTCCGGCCGCTCGAACGGCGGCTCGTCAGGGAGCGGCGATCGGCTCGCGAGCGGAAGTCCGCCGTCGACCCTGACGACCACGTGACCGATGACAGAGTCTGTGCGACGGCGGCTATCGGGCTCCGGCCGGGGGCCCGAAGCGGACCGGCACGCCCGGCGAGTACAGCACGCTGACAGCAGGGGCGGCCGGTTCGAAGCCGGCCGCCCCGAGTAGTTCGTCGTCGCAGGCCAGCAGCTCGGCACGATGCAGCGGCCAGCGCGGATGCGCGTTCGGCAGGTACAGCCTGCGCCCGAGCCAGTCGTTGTGCAGCCCCCATCGCGCGGTCACGAAGTGCTCGAGCTCGGTCGGTTCCGCGATCCGCTCGCCGATCCTGATGCTCAGCCGGCTGCTCGCGCCGCGCGGCCCCGGCCACCTGCGCCTCGACGTGTACGTCAGCACATCGCCCTCGCGCCGGATCGACATGCGGGCCCAGAGATACGGCAGCCCGAACGCGGTGCGGGCGACCACGACCGGCAGCAGCCGCGACGCGTCCAGCGAGCGGAACACGACGCCGCGCCGCCCATGCTCGTCCACCGAGTACAGCCGGACGTTCGTCTCGGGGAAGGTCCCGAAGTACGGCACGCCCGGCAGCCCCAGCCAGCCGACGCGGTGCATCCGGAACGCCACCAGCCCGACGTACGTGCGCCCGTCCAGCAGGTCCGGCGTCGTTCCCGCGGGCAGCAGGCGCTGCACCAACTCCGGATCGGCTTCCCAGTGAACGAATCCGAGGTCCAGCCAGGACTGCGTCAGCAGGGTCCTGCCGATGTCGGACGGCGGCTCCGGTGAGAGAGGCTCGGTCATGGAATCCAGCATGCCGGTTCCGGAACCTTCCGGATCACCCTCCCGCTGCGGCGGCCGTCGATGTCCTTCGTGCTCGTCACCGACGTCATCGGCTCGTTCCAGTCAGTTCGGCACCGCCTTCGTGATGACCCAGGGCGCCCGGGCCAGTCCACGACGACCATGAACCAGCACATCTGGTGGCAGGCTTTTCACCGGCGTGATGAGCCTTGTCGGCGGGGTGGTGCTGTTCGCGGTCGTCGCGTACATCGTCATCCGGCACCGGTCGGTCCTGACGACGATGTTGCAGGCGGCACGGCGGTTGTCGGAGATGCCTTATCGCTGACGCGCCGGCTCCCGATTATTCGGGAGCCGGGCGCAGCGCGTCGAAGGCGGCTCAGTAGCGTCCGCCGACGGGCGCCGGGAGGGCGTCCAGATCGGCGATGTCGGAGGGGGAGAGCTGCACGTCCGCGGCGGCGACGTTGTCGAGCAGGTACTTCGGGGTCTTGGTGCCGGGGATCGGGACGACGTACCGGCCCCGCGCCGCGACCCAGGCCAGGGCGACCTGCGCGGGGCTGACGCCGGCCCGCTCGGCGATCTCGCGGACGCGGGCGACGAGGGCGAGGTTCGCGCTCAGCGCCTCCCGCTGGAAGCGCGGGAGGCTGCGGCGGAAGTCCTCCTGCGGCAGTTCGTCGAAGGACTGGAAGTTGCCGGTCAGGAAGCCGCGGCCGAGTGGGGAGAACGGCAGGAACGCGATGCCGTTCGCCTCGGTGTACGGCAGGACCTCGGCGAGGGCGTCGCGGGTCCAGAGGGAGAGCTCGGACTGGACCGACGCGACCGGGTGCACGGCCTGCGCGCGCTCGATCTGGTCGACCGTCACCTCCGACAGGCCGATGGCGCGCGCTTTGCCCGACTTCACGACCTCGGCCATCGCGCCCCACGTCTCCTCGAGCGGGACGTTCGGATCGACGCGGTGCAGCTGGTAGAGGTCGACGTAATCGGTGCCGAGCCGGCGCAGGCTCTCGTCGATCGAGGCGCGCACGTGCTCCGGCCGGCCGTTGTTGGTCAGCTTGATCTCCTGCGGCCGGATCGGGTCGCGCTCGAGGCCGACCTTCGTCGCGAGGACCGCCTGCTCGCGCCGTGCGCCGGCCAGGGCGCGGCCGACGAGCTCCTCGTTGCTGTGCGGGCCGTAGACGTCGGCGGTGTCGATCAGCGTGGCGCCGAGGTCGAGCGCCCGGTGGATGACGGAGATCGACGTGGCCTCGTCTCTCGGCGTCTCGAGGTCGTAGCTGGCGGTCATGCCCATGCAGCCGAGGCCGATGATGCCGACCTGCGGGCCGGTGGAGCCGAGAGTCGTCGTGCGCATGGCGGCGCGTTCCCTTCCGGAGGATTGCAAGTTCGGGGTATAGCTTCCACCCTCACGCGGATCGGCCGGCCACGGGGGCGGCCGGAGGGGCCCGGTTCTTCCGGGTACCGGGCTCACCCCTCGGCCGCGGCTCGTCTACTTGCTTGATGCGTCAAGTGAATCGCGTTAAGATTCACTTGACGCATCAAGTGAAAGGGGCGCTCGTGGGCGAGGAAGCCGCCTGGTTGGACGAGGAGGAACAGCAGACCTGGCTCGCCATGGTCAGCATGTTCGTCCGGCTCCCGGCCGCCCTCGACGCCCAGCTGCAGCGCGACTCCGGGATCTCGCACTTCGAGTACCAGGTGCTCGCCGGGCTCTCGATGGCTCCCGGGCGCACGATGCGGATGAGCGAGCTGGCCGAGTTCGCGGAGGGCTCGCTCTCCCGGCTCTCGCACACCACGAGCCGGCTGGCGAAGAAGGGCTGGGTGCGGCGGGCGCCGGACCCGGAGGACGGCCGGTCCACGCTCGCCTGCCTGACGGACGCGGGCTGGGCGAAGGTCGTGGAGACCGCGCCGGGCCACGTCGCCGAGGTGCGCCGCGTGTTCGTCGAAGCGCTGACCGCGACGCAGCGCAGACAGCTGCGCGAGATCGCGACCCGGGTCAACGGCGCGATCGGCCCCGGCAGGGCGTGTTCCTGAAGCGTGTCCCGAATGCGTGTTCAGCAGTGAGAAGGAAGAAGGACCCAGTGACCGACGTCATCAACCCCGTGATACCGGCCGGCGCGTACGACGACTTCCTGCCGGAAGCACTGCCCGGCGCGCGCTCGCAGCGTGAGTGGACCCCCGCCGACGGTCCGCTGCCCGCGATCTACCTGAGCCACGGCGCGCCGCCGCTGCTCGACGACGGCGCCTGGCTGCGCCAACTGTTCGCGTGGGCGCAGGCGCTGCCCAAGCCGAAGGCGATCGTGATCGTCTCCGCGCACTGGGAGGACGCGCCGCTGATGCTCTCCGCGCCCGGCGCGCACACCCCGCTGTTCTACGACTTCGGCGGCTTCCACCCGCGCTACTACACGATGAAGTACGACACGCCCGATGCGAGCGCGCTCACCGCGCGCGTGGCCGCGATGATGCCGGAGGGCGAGCCGCTGTACCAGCACGCGAAGCGCGGCCTGGATCACGGCGCGTGGATCCCGATGATGGCCATGTACCCGCTCGGCGACGTGCCGGTGCTGCAGATGTCGATGCCGACGCAGGACCCGGACGCGCTGCTCAAGCTCGGCCGCCGCCTCGCCCCGCTCCGCGAGGAGGGCGTGCTCGTCGTCGGCTCCGGCTTCATGACGCACGGCCTGCCGTTCCTGACGATGGAGAACATGCGCGGACTTGCACTCCCCGGCTGGTCGAGCGACTTCGACGCCTGGGTCGCCGAGGCCCTCGCACGCGGCGACGTGGACGAGATCGCCTCGTTCGCGTCGAAGGCGCCGGGCATGCCGTACGCGCACCCTACGGCCGAGCACTTCGTGCCGGTGTTCGTCGCGCTCGGCGCCGCCGACGACCCTGAGGCTTCCGCCCGCACGGTCATCGACGGCTTCCAGCTCGGACTGGCCAAGCGCTCCTTCGAAGTGCGCTAGCCGTACCCAGGCAGGACCACGGCCTCGTCCGCGGTCGTCTGCGGGCCGGCGGCAGCGGGATCGGGGCGACGCCGGAGACGGCGATCCTCGGCGGTCAGCGCGAGCCGCAGGGGTCGGCGCCGAACTCGCGCTCGACGACCTCGGCCGGCTGCCGGGCGCCGTCCATCAGCGCACGTACGACGCGTCCGCCGCACGCCCGCTCAGCATGCTCGGCATCGAACCCCCGTGCAGGTCTCCACCGACAGCTTCCACGTGCTGCCCGCTCGTCGCGGGCACCCGGTGCGTCGCGCGCATTCAGCGGCTGCCCGCGGCCAGGATCGGGGGGCGCGGGCGTGCGGGTGATGGAGAGCCCGTTCGACGCGGCGCTGCCGGAGGCGTTGTGGTGGCATCCGGCCCACACGCACGACGCCGGCCAGCTCTGGCTCCGCGAGACCGCGGTGGCCGTAGGCGCTCAGATCATGTCGTAGCCATGGCTCACGTCGTCGCCCTGGATCACGTCGTCGCCCCGGATCACGTCGTCGGCGCGGCCGCGACCACCGACCGCAGTTCGTCGAGGGACTCGCCCATCAGCGCGCCGAGCGATGTCGGTGCCTCGCGCCGCACCCAGCGGCCGAACGCCACGTGAAAGACCGCGACCCCGGCCTGCGCGGCGAGCGCCGCGGCGTGGTCGGAGACGCCGCGCTTCACGAGCGCGTGCTGGAGCACGCCGGTGAGCCTGTGCAGCTTGATCAGTTCACGTTCCTGCAGGTCCGGGTTGGCCGCCACGATCCCCGCACGCAGGCGGGCGAAGGGGTGGCGGTCGGCGAACAGGTCCGATATCGGGTCGAATCCGGCGGCCACGACCGCCATCGGATCGGCGTGCTCGGGCGCGGCGTCCATCCCCGTCAGCCAGCGGTCCTCCAGCTCCTGCGCCCCGCCGAACAGCACCTCGCGCTTGTCCGAGTAGTACCGGAAGAAGGTGCGTTTGGTCAGCCCGGCGCGCTCGGCGATCTCGGCGACGGTGGTCGCCTCGTACCCCTGCTCGGCGAACAGCTCGATCGCCGCCTTCCCCAGGCGGCCGGCGGCATCGGGTTTCCAGCGCGACATGGGGCCATTCTAGTTGATAACACCGGGTGTCATAAGTTGTGCTAGGCTGCATGTCACCAAGTGACATCACTTCACGGGAGAAGCTCATGCGCGTCTTCGTCACCGGCGCCTCCGGCCACATCGGCTCCGCCGTCATCCCCGAACTGCTCCGCAACGGCCACCAGGTCCTCGGCCTGGCCCGCTCCGACGCGGCCGCCGCCAAGGTCGCCGGGTACGGCGCCGAGGTGCACCGCGGCGACCTCGACGACCTCGACGGCCTGCGGTCCGCCGCGGCCTCGGCCGACGGCGTCATCCACCTCGCCTTCGACCACGCCCGGATGCGGACCGGCGAGATGGCGGCCGCCGCCGAGGGCGAGATGGCCGCCGTCCGCGTCTTCGCCGACGTGCTCGCCGGCACCGGGAAGCCGCTGGTCGCCACCTCCGGCCTGCTCGGTCTCGCGATGATCGGCCTCGGCGGCCGGGCGGGCACCGAGGCGGACATCGTCCCCGCCGGCCCGCGTGCCGACAACGAGAACCTGACCGTCGGCCTCGCCGAGCGCGGCATCCGCTCCTCGGTCGTCCGCCTCGCGCCGATGGTGCACTCGGACCTCGACACGCACGGGTTCACCCCGGCGCTGATCGGCTTCGCGAAGCAGAACGGCTTCGCCGCGTACATCGGCGACGGCGCGAACCGCTGGGCCGCCGCCGACTCGCACGACATCGCAGTGCTCTACCGCCTCGCGCTGGAGAAGGCGCCCGCGGGCACCCGCCTGCACGGGGTGGGGGACACCGCCATCACGTTCAAGACGATCGCCGAGACGATCGCCGGCCGGCTCGGCGTCGAGACGCGGAGCGTGACCGCCGAGGAGGCGCCGAAGTACCTCGGCTTCCTGGGCACGTTCGCGGGCCTCGACGCCCCCGTCTCGAACGATGCGACGCGCGAGCTGCTCGGCTGGGAGCCGACGCGTCCGGGCTGGGTCGAGGACGTGAAGTCAGGCCACTACTTCGGCTGACGCTCGCCGGCCGTCAGCGCCGATGCCAGGGGAGCGGGTCGGGGTTGACGCCCTGGACGGTGTCCGCGATGGTCCGGCACACCTCGCCGAACTGCCGCACCTGCTCCTCCGTCAGCACGTCGAACACGGCCTGGCGGACCGCCTCGACGTGGCCGGGGGCCGCGCGTTCCAGCAGCTCCCGGCCCGCCGGGGTGATCACGGTGATCTGGCCCCGGCGGTCGGCGGGGTTCCCGTGCCGGGCCACGTGGCCGGCCTTCTCCAGCCGGGTGACCGCGTGCGTCAGCCGGCTGCGGGTGATCTTCAGGCACTCCGCGAGCTCGGACATGCCGAGGCCGCCGTTCGGCGCGAGCTGCAGGAAATTGAGCAGCGCGTAGTCCGGATGGGTGATTCCGGCGTCCCGGCGCAGCTGGCGGTCGAGGTAGTCGTCCAGCAGCATGCTGAGATCGAGGTATGCGAGCCAGGCGCTTCGCTCCTCGGCGTTGAGCCAGCGCGGTGTGGTCATGGTCGTGTCACCTTCAGCAGACGGACCCCGGTTCGCCTTCGCGGTGCGAGGGGCGTACGATCGATCGCGGTAATGTTTGAAGTATAAAACGGTTTCTCGGGAGGACGCCGTGCGCGTCGCGATCACCGGATCCACCGGACTCATCGGGTCCGCGCTCACCCGTTCGCTGCTGCTCGACGGCCACCAGGTGCTGCGGCTGACCCGCGGCGCCGCGACACCCGCGGGCGACGGCAGCGAGTCGGCGTCCTGGGACCCGAAGGGCGGGACGGTGCAGTCCGGCGCACTGGAGGGCGTCGACGCGGTCGTGCACCTCGCGGGCGCGGGCATCGGCGACAAGCGATGGAGCGACGCGTACAAGAAGGAGCTGCGCGACAGCCGCGTCCTCGGCACCCGGACGATCGCGCGGGCCGTCGCCGGGCTCGACGCGCAGCCGAGCGTGCTGATCTCGTCCTCGGCGGTCGGCTACTACGGCGAGACCGGCGACCGCGTCGTCGACGAGAGCACCCCGCCAGGCAGCGACTTCCTCGCCGGGCTCTGCGTCGAGTGGGAGCAGGCCGCGGCGCCAGCCGCGCTGGCGGGAATCCGCGTCGTGCACCCGCGCACCGGCCTGGTCGTCTCGGACAAGGGCGGCGCCTGGGGCAGGCTCTTCCCGCTCTTCCGCGCCGGGCTCGGCGGGAAGCTCGGCTCCGGCGACCAGTACTGGCCCTTCATCTCGCTGACCGACCACATCGGCGCGCTGCGCTTCGCGATCGAGAACGAGGACGTCGCCGGGCCGCTGAACTTCTCCGCGCCGGAGCCGCTGACGAACAGTGAGATCACGAAGGCGATGGGACGCGCGATGCACCGGCCGACGATCCTCGCCGTGCCCGAGTTCGTGCTCAAGATCGCCGTCGGCGAGTTCGCCTCCGGCATCACCGGCAGCTGCCGCGCGGTGCCCGCCGGCCTGCTCGACGCCGGCTTCGAGTTCCAGCTGCCGACGATCGAGCAGTCGCTGGACGCCGTCCTCGCCGAGTAGCCGGGGGCCGGTGAGCGGCCGGGATGCCCCGAGCGAGGTTGGCCGGTCCCGCGTGACGAGTTCGCGGAGATCGGTCCGCGCGCCCGGCATCCCACGCCTGGCGGCGAATTCGAACTCCGCGGCGCGGGCCGCATCGGCGTCGACGGCGGCGGCGGCGACCGAAACGCGGTCGCCGAGCGGCTGCACGGCGCGAATCACGCCTGCGGGGTGCGTTCGCGCGGTCGGCCGCGCGGTTCGGATACCGCCTGCGGCGCGGTCGCCGGCCGGCCGCGCGGAGCGGATCACCCCCGCGGCGCGGCCGTGCTGCTGCGCAGGACCAGCTCCGTGGCCAGCTCGATCCGGGTCGCGGCGGGCCGGCGGCCGCGGCCGAGGTCCAGCACGATCCGCGCCGCCGCCGCGGCCATCTCGCCGAGCGGCTGCCGGACCGTGGTCAGCGGCGGGCCGACCCAGCGGGCCACCGGCAGGTCGTCGAACCCGACGACGCTCAGGTCGTCCGGGATGCGCAGGCCCAGCTCTCGCGCGGCCTCGTAAAGACCCAGCGCCTGCAGGTCGTTGCCGGCGAACACCGCCGTCGGCCGGTCGGGCAGCGCCAGCAGCTCGCGGCCGCACGCGTACCCCGCCTCGTGATGGAAGTGCCCGGCCCGCACCAGCGCGGGATCGACCGTGACGCCCGCCCGCTCCAGCGCCGCCCGGTAGCCGTCCACCCGGGCCCGGCTGCACAGCATTCTGTCCGGTCCGGCGACCACGCCGATCCGGCGGTGGCCGAGCTCCAGCAGGTGCCGGGTCGCGGCCAGGCCGCCCTGCCAGTTGGTCGCGCCCACGGCCGGCACGTCCGCCTCCAGGTCCCCGGCCGGATCGATCACCGCGAACGGGATGTCCCGGGCGGCCAGCTGCTCGCGCTGCGCCGGATCCAGCTTCGAGAGCACCAGCAGCACGCCGGTCGGCCGCCGCGCCAGCACGCCGTCCAGCCAGGACTGACCCGGCGTCAGCCGCCCGGAGGACTGGGATAGCACCAGGCTCAGGCCCTCCTCGTGCGCGATCTGCTCGGCGCCCCGGATCACCTCCATCGCCCAGGTGCTCTCGAGCTCGTGGAAGACGAGGTCGAGCAGGGGAGCGGCCTGCACCGCGCGGCGCCGGTAGCCGTACCCGCGCAGCAGCTCCTCGATTCGCTCCCGGGTCGCCGGTGCGACGTCGGCCCGCCCGTTGAGCACCTTCGAAACAGTCGGAGCCGACACCCCGGCGGCGCGGGCGATGTCGGCGAGCGTCACCGTCTCACCCGACACGGTGGGGATCCGCTGGCCGCTCGGGGTCGCTGGTGGCGTCATAGCGGCGATGGTAATCCCCGATCCCGGCGCGGATCGACTCTTGATGTCGAAGACTCGTCGAGAACCCACCCCACCATCTTTCGGGCGACATTCGAGTTCATCTTCGAAACTCTCGCCCTGGTTCACCGCCGTCCGAGGCGCGGAGCGCCTCGGACCGGTGAGGGCCTTCAGCCCACGTCCCACAGGAATCTGTGCGTGTGGATCGCGAAGTAGAGGAAGTTCTCGACGCGGCTCACGCCCTCGGTCTGGCGTACGACGTCGTTGATGAAGTCGAGGAGTTCGGCGGGGCGGTGGCAGACGACCTCGGCGAAGAGGTCGAAGGTGCCGGACGTCAGGACGGCGTAGATGACCTCTTCATGCCGTGCCAGCTCGTCGGCCACGGCGCGGGCGTCGCCGGTGACCTCTATGCCGAGCAGGGCCATGGCCGAACCGCCCATGGCCATCGGGTCGGTGACGCCGACGACCTGCACCGCCTTGCTGTCCAGCAGCCGCTGCAGGCGCTGGCGCGCGGCGGAGGGGGACAGGCCCACGGCGGGGCCGAGGTCGGCGTAGGGAATGCGGCCGTCGAGCTGCAGCTCGCGCAGGATGGCCCGGTCGATGTCGTCCACGGCCGTAGTATTCCCGATCCCCGTGCCTCGCCCGCTTGGTCTAGACCGGTATGCCGGTCCGCCGGGGACCCTTCTCCGCTAGAATCAGTTGTCTGAGCATCGGAAACGACTGTCGGATCGGCCTGACCCACCGGTTTGAATCGTCAAGAGGGTGGTTTCGATGGTTTCCAGTGACGGGGCGGGCCCGGCGTCGCTGCCCGAATTCACACCTGCCGAGGCTGCGGGGCTCCGCGGGCTGGCGCGGGCGCTGCGGCCGCGCGAGGATGCGCTTGCGGCGCGGCTGCTGACGGCGTATCGGGCCGAGATCCCGCAGTACGCCCAGGTCAGCGATCCGCTCGTGCTCGCGGACATGACAGCTGTCTCACTCGCCGGGCTGCGTTCGTGGCTCGACTTCCTGGAGCAGGAACAAGGCCCGGTCGACGTCGATCTGCTGCGGCCGGTTCTCGAGGCGATCCGGCGGCGCGCCGTGCAGGGCGTCGGGATGGACGCGATGATGCGCGCTTATCGGATCGCGGTGCGCGTGGTGTGGCAGGAGACGCTCGAACTGCCGGTCGATCACGAGCTGATCGGACCGCTGTCCACTCGTATGCTCGAATTCTCCGACCGGCTCACCACGGCCGCCGAGCGGGCTTACGCCGATGAGGCCATGCGGCCGGCGCACGAACCGGAACTCAGCCGGTCCGCCCTGTTCGAGTCGATCCTCTCCGACTGCAATCCCGAGCAGTATCATCATGCTGCCAAGCTCAGCGCTCCACACTGCGTCGTCGTGGTCGAAGTGCCGGAGGACGAGCCCGGTGTCTCGCTGGACGACGTGGCCGCCGCGCTCGTGCGCGAAGCCCGCGCGGGCTACTGGACGACCCGCCTGCGCAGTGTCGTCGCGGCCTGCCCGATCGACTCGACCGGCGGACGGGACGCGCTGCTGCGCCGACTGTCGCGGTTCACTCATGCGCGCAGGCCCTATGCCGTCGCGGTGGGCGCGATCGCCGAGGGGCCGGGGGAGATCCGGCACAGTCACCGCGAAGCGGTGGAGGCGATGCGGGTCGGCACACGGCTGGCCTCCGTCCCCGGTGCCGTCTACGACTGCCAGGAACTCGCGCCGCTCGCCTCGCTGGTCGCCGAGCCGGACCGGGCCCGGAGGTTCGCGGACGGGTGCCTGCATCCGCTGGGAAAGCTGGCCGACCGCAGCTGGGTGCTGCCGACGCTCTCCGCTTATCTGAGATGTCAGGGGAGATTGAAGGAGGCCGCCGCGGACCTCGCCGTGCACCCGAACACCGTGCGCTATCGACTCAATGAGTTGAAACCGTTTCTGGACTCGCACGCGGGCGACGGTGATCAATCGGCCGCGCTGCTGCTTGCGGTACGCGTGCACGAATACCTGGGGGACTCGCTGCCCGCGCCGTCCACCGCCGGGTCGGGGGGCGACACGCCCGGAATCCGGGCCGACTTGCATAGTCGTGCAGTGCGGCGCATATAATTCTGATCGTGTCCAAGGTACTCACCTCCCTCCCTGTCGGGGAACGTGTCGGAATCGCCTTCTCCGGAGGGCTCGACACGTCCGTAGCTGTCGCGTGGATGCGCGAAAAGGGCGCCGTCCCGTGCGCCTACACCGCCGACATCGGCCAGTACGACGAGCCCGAGATCGACTCGGTGCCCGGCCGTGCCGAGGAGTACGGCGCCGAGCTCGCCCGGCTCGTCGACTGCCGCGCCGCGCTGGTCGAGGAGGGCCTGGCCGCGCTCGCCTGCGGCGCCTTCCACATCAAGTCCGGCGGCCGCACCTACTTCAACACCACGCCGCTCGGCCGCGCCGTGACCGGCACCCTGCTGGTCCGCGCCATGCTCGAGGACGGCGTGCAGATCTGGGGCGACGGCTCGACCTACAAGGGCAACGACATCGAGCGCTTCTACCGGTACGGCCTGCTGGCCAACCCGTCGCTGCGCATCTACAAGCCCTGGCTCGACGCCGACTTCGTCGGCGAGCTCGGCGGCCGGACCGAGATGTCCGAGTGGCTGCTCGCCCGCAAGCTGCCGTACCGGGCGAGCAAGGAGAAGGCCTACTCCACCGACGCCAACCTCTGGGGCGCGACGCACGAGGCCAAGTCGCTCGAGCACCTCGACACCGGCATCGAGATCGTCGAGCCGATCATGGGCGTGCGCTTCTGGGACCCGGCCGTGCAGATCGACCCGGAGGACGTGACCGTCGGCTTCGAGCAGGGGCGCCCGGTCACCGTCAACGGCAAGCGGTTCGACACGGCGCACGAGCTGGTCCTCGAGGCCAACGCGATCGGCGGCCGGCACGGCCTCGGCATGTCCGACCAGATCGAGAACCGGATCATCGAGGCCAAGAGCCGCGGCATCTACGAGGCGCCCGGCATGGCCCTGCTGCACGCGGCCTACGAGCGGCTGGTCAACGCGATCCACAACGAGGACACCGTCGCCAGCTACCACAACGAGGGCCGCCGCCTCGGCCGCCTGATGTACGAGGGCCGCTGGCTGGACCCGCAGTCGCTGATGCTGCGCGAGTCGCTGCAGCGCTGGGTGGGCATGGCCGTGACCGGCGAGGTGACCCTGCGGCTGCGCCGCGGCGAGGACTACTCGATCCTGGACACCCGCGGCCCGGCGTTCAGCTACCACCCGGACAAGCTCTCCATGGAGCGCACCGAGGACGCCGCCTTCGGCCCGGTGGACCGGATCGGCCAGCTGACGATGCGCAACCTCGACATCGCCGACTCGCGCGCCAAGCTCGAGCAGTACGCCAACCTCGGCATGGTCGGCACGGCGCAGGCCGCGCTCACCGGCACCGGGGGCGGCCAGAGCACCGCGCTGATCGGCGCCCTGTCGGAAGGCGGCGCCGAGGCCATCGCCGAGCGCGGTGACGCCCTCCCGGCCGACCTGCCCGACGAGGAACTGCTCAACCGCACCGCCCTCGAGTCCGGCACCGACTAGTCCGGAACGAAGCGGATCCGGCTCCCGGATGCGCGGACACCGCCCGCGGCCCTCGCTCCTTCACGACGAGGAGGGCTGCGGGGAACTGGGCGGATCCTCCTGAAGGAGCGTATACGGCCCGCGGCCCTCGCTCCTTCATGACGAGGCCTCTGGGGAACTGGGCGGTTCCGGCTTCCGGATGCGCGGACACCGCCCGCGGCCGTGCTCGTCCGGAACGAGGGCCGCGTAGCGGAAGTGGCTTCACCTGCGGCCCGTCGCCCCTGCACGGCGGGCCGCAGGTGCCTCGCCGTCGTGTGATCATGACGGCGTCGAGCCGCCGGTCCATTGGAACAGCTGCTCGGGGCGGCCGGCGCCGCCGTAGACGGGGGTGCGGGCGGCGAGGCGCTGGGTGACGAGGTACTCGAGATACCGCCTGGCCGTCTGGACGGCGATTCCCACGCCTTGCGAAACCTGGGCCGCCGACAGTCCGTCGCTCGGCTGGAGCATTCTTACGACTGCGCCGAGGGTCGACTCGGTCAGGCCCTTCGGCAGCGTCGGCGCCGGGCTTTCGTGGAGCGCGGCGAGGGCGCGGTCCACGTCCGCCTGCGCGAGCTGCTGCGGGGCCTGCGCCGCGCGCCGGCGGTATTCGGCGTATGCCTGGAGCTTGTCTTGGAACGAGACGAAGGCGAAGGGCTTCAGCAGGTACTGGACCACGCCGAGGGATACCGCGGCTCGGACTGTCGACAGGTCGCGGGCCGAGGTCACGGCGATGACGTCCACCGCGCTGCCGTGGGCGCGCAGCGTCCTGCACAGCTCGATGCCGCTGATGTCCGGCAGGTTCACGTCGAGGAGCAGCACGTCCACGGGGCGGGTCGCGACGAGGCGCAGTGCGTCGGTGCCGAGGTGTGCGACGCCCGCGACGGCGAAGCCGGGCACGCGTTCGGTGAACGCGCGATGTGCTTCGGCGAGTATCGGGTCGTCCTCGACGATCAGCGTGTTGATCGGGGGAGTCTGGAGTGATCGGTCAGTGGTCATGCCTCGGCCCGGACCTTCGAGGTGGGGAGCGTCACGGTGATCACCGCGCCGCCCAGCACGGAGTCCGTCGCCACTGCGATCGTGCCCTTGTTCCGCTCGACGCTGTGGCGCACGAGCGCGAGCCCGATGCCGTGGCCCGGCTCCTGCTTCGTGGTCCAGCCGCGCGTGAAGACCTCATCCGCTCGCTCGGGGGCGATGCCCGCGCCGCTGTCGGCCACTCGGATGCGCACGCCGGCGTCTCCCGCGCAGAGGCTGACCGCGACACGATGCGGTGCCCCGGTCGCGGCCGCCGCGTCGACGGCGTTGTCGACGAGGTTGCCGAGGATCGTGATCAGGTCCCGGTTCGGCACGGCCAGGTCCGGCGCGGCCGTGTCCTCGCCGATCGAGATCTCGACGCCGCGCTCGGCCGCCTGCGAGATCTTGCCGAGCAGGAGCGCGGCCACGGCCTCGTCGCCGACGGCGGTGAGCAGCCGGTCGATCAGGCCTTGCGACGCGGCGAGCTCCGTCGTCGCGAAACGGATCGCGTCCCGGGGCCTTTCGAGTTCGATCAGCGTCACCACGGTGTGCAGCCGGTTCGCGGCCTCGTGCGCACTGGCCGAGAGCGCGTCGGCAAACGCGCGGGCCGAGTCCAGCTCGCCGGTGAGCGCGCGCAGTTCCGTGTGGTCCCGCAGGGTGACGACGGTGCCGAGGTCGCGGCCGTCGCGCAGGGCGCGGGACTGGTTCACCGCGAGCACCCGGGCCCCGGCGAGGTGAGTTTCGTCGTGCGCGTCGCGTCCCGATCCGAGCAGTTCGGCGAGCGCGGGATCGAGGGCCAGGTCTCCGACCGTGCGGCCGCTCAGATCGTCGGTCGCGTCACGGTCGAGCAGCCGCAGCGCCTCGTCGTTGGCCAGCAGGACTCTGCGCCGGCGGTCCAAGACGAGCAGACCCTCGTGCATCGCGTGTAATACGGCGTCGTGGTGCTCGTAGAGGCGGGTGATCTCCTGCGGTCCGAGTCCGAGTGTCTGCTTGCTCAGCCGCCGGGACAGTGCCCAGGATCCGAGGCCGATCAGCCCGACGATCCCGAGTGCGATGGCCAGGATCAGCGGCAGTTGCCGTCCCGCGATCGTCGAGACGCGCTCCAGGGTGATGCCGACCGAGACCAGTCCGACGATCCTGTGGCCGGTGCCGTAGATCGGCGCGACCGAGCGGACCGAGGGTCCGAGCGTCCCGGTGTAGACCTCGCTGAACGGATGCCCGGCCAGCGCCTGCGCGGTGTCGCCGAGGTAGTGCTTGCCGATCTCGTCCGGGTTCGGGTGCGTGTACCGGATGCCTGCCGGGCTCATGATCACGATGAAGTCGACGGACGTGGAGCGCTCGATGCTCGACGCGATCGGCTGCAGTTCGTTCGTCGGGTCGCCGCTCCGCACCGCCGCGGCCGTGCCCGGAGCCGCGGCGACGGTCTCGGCGAGGGCCAGGGTCTCGGTGCGCGCGCGGTCGAAGTCGGTGGTGCGCGCCTGCTGGATGGCGACCGTGATGCCGACCGCCGTGAGCAGGACCGCGACGGCCAACTGCAGGATCAGGACCTGCTTCGAGATGCTCAGCCGCGCGGCGCGGCGGCGTATCGGCCGCAGCATTCGCGGGGGAACGGGCTCGCGCATCCGGACAGTGTGGCACTCATCGGGGGCGCTGCCCAGCAGCCGCGGTCCCTAGCGCGCCGGTCCGTGTGCGTAATGCGCGTAATGCTGACCTGCGGGGCCGCTCTCGACGATGGTCTTGGGGTCGGGCCACGCTGTGGTGGCCCACCGGTGTTGGGAGTCTTCGCATGGCGGCGAGTGCAGCGTCAGTTCCGGCGGTAAGAACCGGGTCGCGGTGGTACCGGCAGTTGTACGCGTGGGTGCTCGTGGGGATCGTGGCCGGCGCCGCGGTCGGCGCGGCCTGGCCGAAGGCGGGCGCGAACCTCCAGCCGCTCGGCACGGTATTCGTCTCCATGATCACGATGGTGGTCGGGCCGATCATCTTCGTGACCGTCGTCGGCGGTATCGCCGGCGTGGACGACCTGCGCAAGGTCGGCCGGATCGGCGTGAAGTCCCTCATCTACTTCGAGGGGATGACGACCGTCGCGCTGGTGCTCGGGCTGGTCGCGGTCGACGTGCTGCACCCGGGCAGCTCGATCCACGCCGACCCGGCATCGCTCAAGCTCACCGGCTACGCGGCGCAGTACGCGGCCGAGGGCAAGGCGCAGGGCTTCTGGTCGATCCTCACCGAGATCGTGCCGACGAGCGCGATCGGCGCCTTCACCTCGACCGGCAGCGACCTCCAGGTGGTCTTCTTCGCCGTGCTGTTCGGCGTCGCGATCAAGCTGGTCGGCGAGCCCGCGGCCGGCGTCGCGGCGGGCGTGGAGAAGCTCGGCAGGGTCTTCTTCGCCGTGCTGCGCATCATCATGTACGCGGCCCCCGTCGGCGCGTTCGGCGCGATGGCCTTCACCGTCGGCAAGTACGGAGTGCACACGCTCACCAGCCTCGGCTCGCTGATCGGCCTCATGTACGGCACGTGCGCGATCTTCGTGATCGTCGCGCTCGGCATCGTCTGCGCGACCTTCAAGCTCAACGTCCTGTCACTCCTGCGGTACATCAAGGACGAGCTGGTCATCGTGCTCGGCACGTCGTCGAGCGAGACGGTGCTGCCGCGGCTGATGCGCAAGATCGAGCGGGCGGGCGTGCCCGAGGACGTCGTCGGCCTGACGGTGCCGACCGGCTACTCCTTCAACCTCGACGGCACCTGCATCTATCTGACGCTCGCGGCGCTGTTCGTCGCACAGGCCACCGGCACCCGCCTGTCCCTCGCCCAGCAGCTCGGCATCCTCGGGATCCTGCTGCTGACCTCGAAGGGCGCGGCGGGCGTGACCGGCTCGGGGTTCATCGTCCTGGCGGCCACCCTCGCCTCGGTCGGCACGATCCCGGTCGCCGGCATCATGCTGATCTTCGGCATCGACCGCTTCATGTCCACGGCCCGCGCGCTCACCAACGCGTGCGGCAACGCGGTCGGCTCGTTCGTCGTCGCCGCGTGGGAGGGCGTGCTCGACCGCGACCGGGCCCGCGCCGTGCTCTCCGGTGCGCACGCGGGCGGCGATGAAGGTGAGAGCGAGGACGGCCTCGCGCCGGCCGTCGCCTGACCCGCCGTGAGATCCGGGTGCCGGTCCCGAAACAGGGACCGGCACCCGACACAAAGATCACCACGGATGTCATGGTTCGGAAACATCCCGCCTCTACCTTGCGGACATGGCGGATGTGTTCGACGAGTACGCACTGGGCGCGGCCTGGGACGAGATGTTCTCTGCCCCCGGCGCGCCGCGGCCTGCCTACCGGGCCGTGCGCGCGGCGCTCGACCGTTTCGACCCGGGCGAGCTGCGGCTGCGCGCCGACCAGGTGGCGCGCGCGTTCACCGACCGCGGCGTCACCTTCGCCTTCGACGGCGAGGAGCGGCCCTTCCCGCTCGACCTCGTGCCCCGGGTGATCGCCGCCGACGAGTGGGATCTGATCGACCGCGGCGTCCGGCAGCGGGTGCTGGCCCTCGAGGCCTTCCTCGCCGACGTGTACGGCCCGGCGAACTGCTTCCATGACCGGATCGTTCCGCGCTCGGTCGTGCTCACCGGCAGCGGATTCCACCGGGCGGCGCACGGCATCGAACCGACGAACGGCGTCCGCGTGCACGTCGCGGGCATCGACCTGGTGCGCGACGTGGACGGCCGGTTCCGGGTCCTGGAGGACAACGTGCGGGTGCCGTCCGGTGTCAGTTATGTGCTGGAGAACCGGCGCATCATGACCCGCACGTTCCCCGGTTTGTTCGCCGAGCAGCGGGTGCGGCCGGTCGACGACTACCCGGTCCGGCTCCTCAAAGCGCTGCGTGCGGCGTCCCCGCACGCCGTCGCCGATCCGACCGTCGTCGTGCTCACCCCGGGCGTCGCGAACTCGGCCTACTTCGAGCACGCGCTGCTCGCCCGGCTGATGGGCGTTCAGCTCGTCGAAGGGCGCGACCTCTTCTGCGTCGGCAACCGGGTCATGATGCGCACGACGGCGGGGGAGGAGCCCGTGCACGTCATCTACCGGCGCATCGACGACGACTTCATCGACCCGCTGCACTTCCGGCCCGAGTCCGTCATCGGCGTCCCCGGCATCCTGAACGCGGCGCGAGCCGGCACCGTCGCGATAGCCAACGCCGTCGGCTGCGGCGCCGCCGACGACAAGCTCATCTACACGTACATCCCGGAGCTGATCAGGTACTTCCTCGGCGAGGAACCCGTCCTCGAGAACGTCGAGACGCATCGCCTCGAGGATGACGAACGCCTCGAGTTCGTGCTCGATCACCTCGCCGATCTCGTTCTCAAGCCGGTCGACGGCGCGGGCGGCAAGGGCATCGTGATCGGTCCGGCCGCCGACGAGCGCACCCTCGACAACCTGCGCGTCCAGGTCTCGAAGAACCCGCGCGGCTGGATCGCGCAACGCCCCGTCGCGCTCTCCACCTCGCCCACGTTCACCGCCGACCGCTTCGCGCCGCGGCACATCGATCTGCGGCCGTTCGCGGTCAACGACGGCGAGCGCGTCTGGGTGCTCCCCGGCGGCCTCACGCGCGTCGCGCTGCGCGAAGGGGCGCTGATCGTCAACTCCAGCCAGGGCGGCGGATCCAAGGACACCTGGGTGCTCGCGGGCGAGTCCGCGCACGCGGAGGCCGTGAACCCGGTGCAATCCGCCGGTAGCGACGCCGCCGACGGCCAGGTCGACCCCGCCGACGCCGTCGCCGGGCGGCTCGCCGGACCGGGCGCCGACGGCCTCCAGCAGCAACAGCAGCAGCAACAGCAAGCGCAGAAGGACTGCTAGGCGAAGGAGGACGGTTCATGCTCAGCCGGATAGCCGAGTCACTGTTCTGGCTCGGCCGGTACGTCGAGCGCGCCGACGACACGGCACGCATCCTCGACGCCTTCATGCATCGGCTGCTCGACGATCCCGCGACCGACGAGCACGCCGCGTGCCGCACGCTCTACGCAATCCTCGGCGTCGAGCCCGCCGCCGCGCAGGGAGCACGGTACGACGCGGTCGGGGTCATGGACCTGCTCGGCTTCGACACGGCCAATCCCAGCGCCGTCGCCGGGGCGTGGTGCGCGGCCCGCGACAACGCGCGCGGCGTGAGCGAGGTGATCTCGACCGAGGCGTGGGAGTGCCTCAACGCCGCGTGGCACGCGCTGCCCGGCCAGCGGAAGGCCGCCGGCCGGATCGGCCCGTACGCCTACCTGCGGTTCGTCCGCGAGCGCGCGGCGCTGTTCTGCGGGCTCGCCGACTCGACCATGAGCCGCGACGACGGCTGGCTGTTCCTGACCATCGGCCGCAGCCTGGAACGCGTCGACATGACCGCGCGGCTGCTGTCGGCCAAGATGGTCGCCTCCCGCAACGCGCCCGACTGGTCGACCTTGCTGCGTGCCGCCGGAGCCGACGAGCCGCACCGCCGCACGCTCGGCTGGGGCCGCGACCCGCAGTCGGCCGCGCGGTTCCTGCTGCTGGACCAGACGTTCCCGCGCTCGGTCATCCACGCCCTCGGCGTCGCCGAGCAGTGCCTCGTCACGCTCGCGGGCGGCCCGAACTCCGCGCGCCGCGACGTGGGCCGGATGCGCACGATGCTCGAATACGCCGAGGACCGCACGCTCAGCACGCAGCTGACGACGTATCTCAAGGAACTGCAGGAGGGCTGCGTCACCGCGACGCGGCACATCGCCGACGAGTACTTCCAGTACAGCGCGCCGCTGGCCTGGCAGCACCGCGAGGACTGAGGGAGAGGGACCCGCACGCCATGTCGATTTTCGAGCCCGAAGACACCTCCCGCGGCCGCTGGCGGCTGGCGATCCGGCACGAGACCGTCCTGCGCTACGACGGGCCGGTCCGGGCGTCGTACAACGAGCTGCGGATGACCCCGCTCGACACGGCGGCCCAGACCCGGTTGAGCAGCCGTGTCGAGATCGGCCCGGTGGCCCAGCCGTGGCACTACACGGACTACTGGGGCACCCGGGTGACCAGCTTCGACCTCCAGGACCCGCACGAATCGCTCACCATCCGGGCGAGCTCCGTCGTCGAGACCAGCCCCTCGATGTGGGCCGAGCCGGCGGCCGCCGCGCAGCGCGACGAGTCCTGGGACGCGATCGAGACCGCCGTGAAGTCCGGCGACCTCGCCGAGTTCACCGCGCCCACGGCCCGCACCAAGCTCACCCCGAAGCTGGCGCAGGAGCTCCGCGAGCGCGTGGACGGCGCCGGACCGCACACCGCCGCCGAGCGCATCTGCGGCTGGATCCACGAGGCGATGGCCTACGTCCCCGGTGCCACCGGCGTGCACACCAGCGGCCGCGAGGCCTGGGAGAGCAAGTCGGGCGTCTGCCAGGACTTCTCGCACATCGCCATCGGCATGCTTCGCGCCGCCGGCGTGCCGGCCCGCTACGTGTCGGGCTATCTGTTCCCGCTGAAGGAGTCGACGCCCGGCGTCAGCTGCGAGGGCCAGAGCCACGCCTGGACCGAGTACTGGGCCGGCGGCTGGTACGGCATCGACGCCACCAACGACGTCGCCCCCGGCCTGCGCCACGTCGTCGTCGGCCACGGCCGCGAGTACACCGACGTCGTCCCGCACAAGGGCATCTACCTCGGCTCGCCGGAGAGCACCCTGGCGGTCTCGGTGAAGCTGACCCGGCTGGCGTGAGAACGGCGATCGGGCCGCCTCGGACGCCGCCGGCGGCGTAGGGTGGGCGCTCGGAGGTGGTCGGGCATCGCTCTGAAGTGCCCGACCATCGCCTTCAAACATCCTCTCGCCGGTTCGTTATCTTTTCGTTAGCTCCCTCGTCATCCCGGTGCGCAATACTCGGCCTAGCTGCTTACGCAGAAAACCGACATTTCGGTGGTGATCGTGGTGAATTCCGAACCCTCCCCGGCAGTGGCCAGGGCGTGCGCGCACTGGCCCGCCTGTCCCGACGCCGACGCTCCCGACCGCGAGGCAGCCCTGCCCGTGGCCACGCACCCCGAGCAGGGCTGGAGCCTGCTATGCAACGGCGTCGTGCTCTTCGAGGACACCGGCGAACTGCTGCCGGACGGTCGGATCATCGCCCCGCGGCGGCCCACCGACGCGCGCGTCGCGGCCCAGGCCTGATCAGCTCCGCGAGCCGAGTGCGAAACCCCCGGGTGTCCCGGGGGAAGCGAGCCGGGACCGCGGCGGGGCCGTGCGCGGCCGCGGACGGACCTCTCCGGCCCGCCGGGGCCCGGGCGGATTTCCGCCGGAGCCGGTGAAGCGGAACGATCCGGGTAAAGGCCTTATGTGAATTCCCCGGACCGCCGCGGCACGGACGGTTGGCGGCAGCCGCCTATCGGCCCCGACCCGCGCTTCTTCGCGCGTCAGCGGGCCAGGCTGCTGCGTCTGGCCCGGCGCGCCTGGGCGCGCAGCGAGCGCTACGACGCCCCGGTGACGCCGCACGCCGCCGCGGGCGGCCCGCCCCAGGATCCTGACGGGCCCAGCGAGCGCATCGCGCTGGCGTACGAGCTGGCGCGCCGCCAGGTGCCGGCGACCTGGATCGCCGCGCGCTGCGCGCTGCCGCACGCGTTCGTCGAGCTGATCGTCGCAGAGGTCGCCGACACTCCGGGCACCGCGCCGCGCCGCCGCGACTGACGGGGGCCGCCCACGATCGCCGTCCCCCGTGGCCCGGATCCTCGGGGGACGGCCCTTTTCCACGGCCTTCCGCCGGCCGCGCCTACGCCGCCTTCTCCCGCGCCGCCTACGCCGAGTCCGGTGTGAAGTCGAGCACGGTCGTCGAGCGGTAGACGTCGCCGGGCTTGAGCACCGTTGAGGGGAACTCGGGCCGGTTCGGCGAGTCGGGGTAGTGCTGGGTCTCCAGCGCCACGCCGCCGTACTTCGGGTACGCGACCCCGCCCGTGCCGACGAGCGTGCCGTCGAGGTGGCTGCAGGTGTAGACCTGGATGCCCGGCTCGGTCGTCTCGAGGCGCATCGTGCGGCCGCTGCGCGGGTCCTTCAGGGAGGCGACGTTGCGCGGACGCTCGGTGCGGCCCCCGGACAGCAGGTAGCAGTGGTCGTAGCCGTCGGCGAGCACGAACTGCGGGTGCGGATCGTCCTGCCGCGCGCCGATCGCCCGCGGGGTGCGGAAGTCGAACGGCGTGCCCGCGACCGTGATCGGGCTGTCGAGCGGGATCAGGGCGGTGTCGACCGGCAGGATCTCCTGCGCGGCGATCGAGAGCTCGTGGTCCAGGATCGAGGTGCCCGAGTCATCGCCGGCGAGGTTGAAGTGCGCGTGGTTGGTCAGGTTCACGATCGTCGTCGCGTCGGTCTCGGCGGTGTAGTCGAGCGTGAAGCGGCCGTGCGCGAGGGTGTAGCGGACGGAGACGGTGAGCGTTCCGGGGAAGCCCTCCTCGCCGTCCGGGCTCACCCGGGTCAGGGTGACGGCGCTGCCGCCCTCGACCTCCTCGGCCGCCGCGGTGTCCCACATCCGCGCTCCGAAGCCGGGCACGCCGCCGTGCAGCGAGTTGGGACGGCCGTCGTCGTTGTGCTCCAGCTGGTACGCGGTGCCGTCGAGCTCGAACCGGCCCCCGGCGATCCGGTTCCCGTAGCGGCCGATCAGCGCGCCGAAGAACGGGCTGCGCTCCAGGTAGTCGGCCAGGTCGCCGAAGCCGAGCACGACGTTCGCCGCGCGTCCGGTCCGGTCCGGCACGCGCAGCGCCTGGATGATCGCGCCGTAGTCGAGGATCGAGGCGCGGGCCCCGGTCGAGTCGGTCAGGGTCCACCGGCTGACCGCGGTGCCGTCGGGCAGCGAGCCGAAGGAATCGCGGGAGGGGGCTGGCACGGAAAGCCTCCTGGTGAGAACGTTAACAAAGTGTCGGGGTGCAACGGTACCGGCTGACCGGCGCCGTTGCATCCGGTGTTCACTTTCGCGCTCCTCCGGGCCCCGGCGCTCCCTCCTCCGGGCCCCGGCGCTCCCTCCTCCGGGCGCTGGGTGCGGGTATTTCCGTCTTGGCCGCCGTCACCGCCTCGCCGGACTGGCTGACGGTGGCGTCCAGGCCGGGCCAGCGAGGTCACCACGGCCGGGGCTCAGAGGCTCGGGGTCGGATTCACCTGCGAGGCGGCGACGCCGTAACCGGCGATCGACCACTTCTCGAGGATCTTCGCGTAATCGCCGTCGGCGATCAGCTTGTTGACGGCCCCGGACAGGATTCCGCTCAGCGGCGAGCCCTTCGCGGTGACGAATCCGACCGCGGTCGAGCTGATCTGGCTCAGGAACTTCACGTTCGCGACGTGCGAGGCGTCGTACTTGAGGCTCAGCGTCGGGCCGAAGTAGACGTCGATGTGCCCGTTCGCCAAGCCGAGCCAGATGGCCGCGTTGTCGGAGAAGTACTGGACCGAATACGGCTTCTTGCCCGCCGCCGCGCACGTCGAGGCGTTCTTCGTCAGGATCGTCTGGAACGTGGTACCCGCGCCGGTACCGATGGTCAGGCCGCACAGCTGCGTGATCGACGTGATCGAGCTCAGGCTGCTGCCGCTCGGCGCCAGCAGCGACTGGCCGTCGGTGAGGTACGTGGCGAAGTCGACGATCTTCTCCCGCGCCGAGGTCACGCCGAAGTTGTCCTGGCCGACCGCGAACCGGCCGTTCTGCACGCCGGGGATGATGGTGTCGAACGTACCGTTCTGCACGGACCACGTGACGCCGAGCACCTTCGCGACGGCGTTGCGCAGGTCCACGTCGGCCCCGATGTTCGCGCCCGACGAGTTCTCGCCCACGTGCGGCAGGCCGGTGACGCCGGGGGAGTAGGTCGTGCCCAGGCTCAGCCCGTTCGCCGCGCCCGGGTCGGCGGCGAGCAGCGCAGCGTGCAGCGAGGAGTCTTCGGCGACGGAGGAGACCACGTCCTGCGTCGGGTAGCTCGCCGACGCGGTGGACGAAGCGCCTGACGTGATCGAGGCCGGGTCGGAGGACGAACTGCAGGCCGCCAGGAGTGACGCGGCGGCGACAGCGGTGAGGGCTATCCGGGCAGCACGAAATGGCATGACGGCTCCTTGGTCGAGAAAGCAAAGGGTGGATTCAGAGGACTGCTTCGAGGAACGCGCGGGTGCGTTCGTGCGCGGCGCCGTTGAGGACCACGTCGGGCGGACCGGACTCGAGCACGCGGCCGCCGTCGACGAACACCACCGTGTCGGCGACCTCGCGCGCGAAGCCGATCTCGTGCGTCACCACGATCATCGACATGCCGCTCAATGCGAGATCCCGCACCACGCGCAGCACCTCGCCGACCAGTTCCGGGTCGAGCGCGCTGGTCGGCTCATCGAAGAGCAGCAGGTCGGGGCTGAGCGCGAGAGCCCGCGCGATGGCGACGCGCTGCTGCTGGCCGCCGGAGAGTTGCCTGGGGTAGGCGTCCTCGCGCCCCGCGAGGCCGACGCGCCCCAGCAGTTCGCGCGCCGTCGCCGCGGCCTCCTTCCTCGTCGCCCGGCGCAGCGCGACCGGCGCCTCGACCAGGTTCTCCAGCACGGTCAGATGCGGGAACAGGTTGAACTGCTGGAACACCATCCCGATCCGGGCGCGCTGCCGGGTCAGCTCCCGGGACGGCAGCTCCTGCAGCCGCTTGACCTCGCCCTGCGCGTCGCCGACCGGCCGGTAGCCGATGATTTCGCCGCCGAGTTCGACGAAGCCGGCGTCCGGCTTCTCCAGATGGTTGATGCAGCGCAGCAGCGTGCTCTTGCCCGAACCGGACGGCCCCAGGATCACCGTGACGCCGCCGCGCGGTACGTCCAGGTCCACGCCGTGCAGCACGGTGTGCGAGCCGAAGCTCTTGCGCAGGCCGCGTATCCGTAGGAGCGTCTCGCCGGTCTTCACAGGCTCGCTCATCACAGGCTTCCTACCCGCGTGCCGCGACCGCGCGCGTAAAACCGCTCGACGTAGTACTGGCCGATCGACAGCAGCGTGGTCAGGATGACGTACCAGAGTGTTGCGACGATCAGCAGCGGCACGACCTGGAAGTCGGCGTTGTAGACCAGTTGGACCGCGTAGAGCAGGTCGACCACGGCGATCACGCTGACCAGCGACGTCGACTTGAGCGTGCCGATCAGCAGGTTCCCGGTCGCGGGCACGATCGCGGGCATCGCCTGCGGCAGCACGATCCGCCGGAAGGTGTGCAGCCGGCCGAGCCCGAGGGACTGCGCGGCCTCGGACTGGCCGCGGTCCACCGACAGGATCCCGCCGCGCACGATCTCCGAGGAGAACGCGGCGACGTCCAGGGTCAGTGTCACGAACGCGGCGAGCTCGCCGGAGAACAGGTGCGCGGTGTCGGTCGAGCCGAACGACGGACCGAACGGGACACCGAAGGAGAGCCGCGGATAGAGCGAGGCGAGCTCGTACCAGAACAGCAGCTGGACCAGCAGCGGCACCGAGCGGACCAGCCAGACGAACCCGAACGCGAACGTGCGCGGGACCGGTCCGCCCCACAGCCGCACGTATGCCACGACCACGCCGAGCACGAAGCCCGCCGCCATCGTCGCGGCCGTGAGCCACACCGTGAGTTCGAGCCCGCCGACGACGGCGGACGAGGTGAAGTACCGGCCGACCACGCCCCATTCGAAGCGGCGGTTGGTCAGCAGTGTGTGCGCGAGCATCGCGGCGAGCAGCAGCGTCACGCCCGCGGAGACCCAGCGGCCCGGACGACGCGGCGCGGCCAGGCGCGCGTCGAGCAGGTCCGCGTCGGAATACGACATGGATTGGCCCCGGGAAGAAGAGGACTGAGTTTCATTTCGAGACGTCGGAATACCCGGCAGGCGGGCCGTGTCCGACGGGGAATCGGGAAACGCCGGAAAAGGCGGTCGCTCAGCGGCTCAACGACACAGGGCGCTGTTGACGCGCAGCAGGTCCACGTGGCGGCGGGCGACGAGACGGGAGCGGGCGGCGGCGCCCGGACAGCCGGTACGCAGGTCGCGCATGCCCCTCACCTCGCCTCTCGCGGCTAACCGTCCGGTTGGTCGACCCTCGCTTCGACGATAGGGAGCGGTTCGACGGGGTGTCAAGGCCGTTCCGCGGACCGGAGAGTGGACGAAGATTGACAGTTCCGCGCTCCGGTGTCTAGCTTCGATAGCGGAGGATATTCGCAAAGTCTCGCATCGAGCCCGGGAGGTGCGCCGTGGAGTCGAAGGGTCGGGAGACTCGCCCCGCCACGCCGATCACGCCCCGTCTCGTCGTCCGGCGGCACGTGGACTTCGTGCGCGTCAGTAGCGCCCTGTGTAGCTGACCGCTTCCGAACCAGCTACCGCCCACCCCTGCCCGCGCGCCTCCGCGTCGCCCTGTCGGCGGACTCCCGTCCGCGCGCCGAGGTCCCGGGCTGCCCTCGTGAGGACTCCCATGACCGAGAACCGGTCCCAGCAGCTCCCTGGCCGTCCCATCCGCGCCGGCGTCGTCGTCGGCAACCCGAAGCCCGCCTCCCGCACGTACCAGGCCGCCGTGCACGTCGTCGAGCGGCTGACCGGCGCCGTGCCGGAGCTCGCCGTCGACCTCGCCGCCCTCGGCTCCGGCCTGCTCGACTGGTCCGACGCCGACGCGAGCGCCGCCGTGGAGGCCGTGCGCGGCCTCGACCTGGTCGTCTTCGCCAGCCCGACCTATAAGGCCACATACACCGGACTGCTCAAGCTCTTCCTCGACCGCTTCCCGGCGAACGGACTCGACGGCGTCGTCGCCGTGCCGCTGATGCTCGGTGCCGGCCCCGGGCACCAGCTCGCGCCGGAGGTCTTCCTCAAGCCGGTGCTCGCCGAGCTCGGGGCGACCCTTCCGACCCGCGCGCTCTACGTGCTGGACAGCGCGCACGACGACCCGGCCGCGTACGAGGCCTGGCTCGCCACCGCCCGAACCCGCGTCCTGTCCGCGGCCGGTGCCGCATGACCGTCACCGCGGACCGGGATTCCGTGGGCATAGCCCTGGATCCGGCGACGCTGCGCCGCGTGCTGGCCGCGTTCCCGACCGGCGTCACCGCGCTCGCCGCGCTCGTCGACGGCGAGCCGGTGGGCATCGCCGCGAACTCGTTCACCTCGGTATCGCTCGACCCGCCACTGGTCTCGGTCTGCGTCGCCACCACGTCGAGCACCTGGCCGAAACTGCGCCGCGCCGCCCGGCTCGGCGTCAGCGTCCTGAGCCATGAGCAGGAGGAGGCGAGCCGCAGCCTCGCCTCCCGCGGCGCCGACCGCTTCGCCGGCCTCTCCTGGCGCGCGACCGAAGACGGAGCGATCCTGCTCGACGGCGCGAGCGCCTGGTTCGACTGCTCCGTCGAGCGCGAGATCCGCGCGGGGGACCACGAGATCGTGCTGCTCGACGTGCACGATCTGGGCACCGACCCGCTGACTCCTCCGCTGGTCTTCCACGGCAGCCGTTACCGGCGCCTCGCCTGATCACCTCTTGAAACAGCAGAGCGGAACACCATCCATGTCTTTGATCCATCTCGCCGTCGCGCTGGACGGCGCCGGCTGGCATCCGGCGGCCTCCCGCGAGTCCTCCGCCGTCCCCGCGAACGAGCTGTTCAGCGGGCGCTACTGGCTCGACCAGGTCCGGCGGGCCGAGGCCGGGCTGCTCGACTTCGTCACCATCGAGGACGGATTCGCCCTCGCGCCCGAGGGCCCCGACGGTCCCGAGGCCGCGGTGCGCGCCCGCCTCGACGCATCGCTGATCGCGGCCCGCGTCGCGCCGGTGACGAGGAACATCGGCCTCGTGCCGACCGTGACGACGGCGCACACCGAACCCTTCCACGTGTCCAAGACCATTGCGACGCTCGACTACGCGAGCACCGGACGCGCGGGCTGGCGCGTGCAGATCGGCGCGGTCGAGGCGGAAACCCCGCTCTTCGGCCGCCGCCGGCCCGCCGACCCCGACATCCCCGCGCTGTTCGAGGAGGCCGCCGACCACGTCGAGGTCGTGCGCCGCCTGTGGGACAGCTGGGAGGACGACGCGGAGATCCGGGACGCGGCGAGCGGCCGGTTCATCGACCGCGACAAGCTGCACTACATCGACTTCACCGGCTCCCGGTTCAGCGTGCGCGGACCGTCGATCACGCCGCGCCCGCCGCAGGGCCAGCCTCTCGTCGTCGCGCTCGCGCACGCCTCGATCCCGTACGCGTTCGCCGCCCGCTCCGCGGACGTCGCGCTCATCACCCCGCACACCGTCGAGGCGATCCCGGGCATCGTCCAGGAGATCCGCGCCGCTCAGGCGGAGGCGGGTCGCGGCGACGAGCGCCTGCTGGTCTTCGGCGAATTCGTGGTCTTCCTCGACGAGGACCCGGCCGCGGCCATCGCCCGCAAGGAGCGGCTGGACGAGGTCGCGGGAACGCCGTACCGCTCGGACGCCCCGGTCTTCGTCGGCTCGCCGGGCGCGCTGGCCGACCAGCTCGCGGGCTGGTCGGAAGCCGGCCTCGACGGGTTCCGGCTCCGGCCCGGCACGGTGCCGCGAGACCTCGCCGCCATCACCGACAGGGTGGTGCCCGAGTTGCAGGCCAGGGGCCTGTTCCGCCGCTCGTACGAGGCCGACACGCTGCGCGGGCTGCTCGGATTCGAGCGTCCCGCGAACCGTTACGCCGTGACCGCCTAGGAGAACGCGATGACGAAGCAGATCCACCTCGCCGCGCACTTCCCCGGCGTGAACAACACGACGGTGTGGAGCGACCCGCGGTCCGGCAGCCACATCGAGTTCGAGTCCTTCCGCCGCTTCGCCCAGACGGCCGAGCGCGCGAAGTTCGACTTCCTGTTCCTGGCCGAGGGCCTGCGGCTGCGCGAGCAGAACGGGCTCATCTACGACCTCGACGTCGTCGGCCGGCCGGACACGTTCACCGTGCTCGCCGCGCTCGCCGCCGTCACCGAACGGCTCGGGCTCGCGGGCACCATCAACTCCACCTTCAATGAGCCCTACGAGGTGGCGCGGCAGTTCGCGACGCTCGACCACCTGAGCGACGGCCGGGCCGCCTGGAACGTCGTCACCTCCTGGGACGCGTTCACCGGGGAGAACTTCCGGCGCGGCGGCTACCTGCCGCAGGACCAGCGCTACGAGCGGGCCCGCAGCTTCCTGCGCGCCGCGAAGACGCTGTTCGACTCGTGGCCCGAGCCGTTCTCGATCCATGACGAGTTCTTCGACATCGAAGGCCGCTTCAACGTGCCGCGCTCGCCGCAGGGCAGGCCGGTCGTCTTCCAGGCCGGAGACTCGGACGAGGGCCGCGAGTTCGCCGCCGCCGAGGCGGACGCGATCTTCAGCAGGCACGGCACGAAGGACGCGGGCCAGGCCTTCTACGCCGACGTCAAGGCGCGGATGGCCAAGTACGGCCGGGAACGCGACCAGCTCAAGGTCCTGCCGGCCGCGACTTTCGTGCTCGCCGACACCGACGCCGAGGCGCATGAGCTCGCCGACGTCGTACGGCACCAGCAGGTCAGCGGCCAGACGGCGATACGCACCCTGGAGCAGCTGTGGAACCGCGACCTGAGCGGCTACGACCCGGACGGCCCGCTGCCGAAGATCGATCCTGACCTCGGCGAGCACACCGTCGCACGCGGCCGCGCCAGCGTCCGGATGCACCGTGACCCGCTCCAGGTCGCCAACGAGTGGCGGGCGCTGGCCGAGGCCAAGGGCTACTCGATCCGCGAGCTCGTCATCAACGTGACCGGCCGTCAGAACTTCATCGGCTCGCCGCGCACGATCGCCGAGACCATCAACGAGTACGTGCAGGCCGACGCGGCGGACGGCTTCATCCTCGTCCCGCACATCACGCCGGACGGCCTAGCGGAGTTCGCCGAGAAAGTCGTACCACTGCTCCAGGAGCGCGGCGTATTCCGGGCCGAATACACCGGCACGACGCTGCGCGAGCACCTCGGACTGGACGCGCTGTGAAATTCCTGGCCATCAGCCTGATCATCCACACGCCGCACCCGGTGACCGGCGAGCGCAAGAGCACGGCCGAGCGCTTCCGCGAACTGATCGACAACGCGGTCCTCGCCGACGATCTCGGATTCGACGGGTTCGGCGTGGGGGAGCGGCACGAGCGTCCGTTCATCTCCTCCTCGCCGCCCGTCGTGCTCAGCCACCTCGCGGCCGTGACGAAGAACGTGCGCCTGTTCACGGCCGTCACCACACTCAGCCTGCTCGACCCGGTGCGCGCCTACGAGGACTACGCGACGCTGGACCACCTTTCCGGCGGCCGCCTGGACCTCATCATCGGGAAGGGGAACGGCGCAGCCCAGCGCGAACTGTTCCACGTCACGACAGATGACCAGTGGGACCGCAACATCGAGAGCTACGAGCTGTTCCGCAGGCTGTGGCGCGAGGAGAAAGTCACCTGGTCAGGGAAGTTCCGCCCTGATCTGAAGGACGCGGAGACCTGGCCGCGCCCGTTGCAGCAGCCGATCCGCGTCTGGCACGGCAGCGCGACCAGCAGGCAGTCCGTCGACCTCGCGGCCCGCTACGGCGAGCCGCTGTTCTCGGCGAACGTCACCAACCCGATCGACCCGTACGCCGACCTGGTGGATTACTACCGGCAGCGCTGGGAGCACCACGGCCACGATCCCGCGCGGCTCACGGTCGGTGCGGGATCGGCGGGCTTCTTCGCACGCAAGCGCTCCCAGGACGCGCTCGACGAGTACCGGCCGGTCTTCGAGGCGAACCTCCGATTCCAGCGCCGGATCGGGCTGCCGATCGTCTTCGAGACCTTCGAGGACTACATCGAGCGCAGTTCGGCGCTGATCGGAAGTCCGCAGCAGATCATCGAGAAGGTGCACAAGTACCACGAACGGCTCGGCCACACCGTGCTGCACCTGCACGCCGACGCCGGCGGGCTCAGCCGGCGGCAGCACGTCGACTCCCTCGCGCTCTTCCAGTCCGACATCGCCCCGGTCCTGCGGCGGGAGATCCCCGATCCGCCGTTCGCCTGGGCGCCCGTCATCCCCGAGGTGGACGCATGACCCGCACCCCCCTGGCGATCCTCGACCTCGTTCCGATCAGCACCGGCTCGAACGCCGGGCAGGCGCTGCGCAACAGCATCGACCTCGCCCGGCGGGCCGAGCAGTTCGGCTACGCGCGGTACTGGTTCGCCGAGCACCATCTGAACCCCGGCGTCGCCGGAACCTCCCCGGCCGTCGTCATCGCGCTGGTCGCCGGAGCCACCGAACGGATCCGGCTCGGCGCGGGCGCCGTGCAGCTCGGGCATCGGACGGCGCTGTCGACGGTCGAGGAGTTCGGCCTGCTGGACGCGCTCTACCCCGGCCGCGTCGACCTCGGCCTCGGCCGTTCCGGCGGACGAGGAAAGCCCGGACCCGGCGCCACGTCCCCCGAACCGCCCAACCGCGCGGAGTACACGACCTCGAACGGCCTACTGATCCCGCCGGCGTTCGACTTCCGGAGTGTCCTGGCCTCGCCGCGCTTCAGTCTGCACGGAGCGCTGCTCCAGCAGCCGAAGGCCGAATCGCAGGACTACGCCGAGCAGATCGGCGACATCCTCGACCTGATCCGCGGCACGTACGTCACGGCGGAAGGCGTCGACGCGCATGTGGTGCCCGGCGAGGGAGCCGACCTCGAACTGTGGATCCTCGGCAGCAGCGGCGGCGAGAGCGCGAACGTCGCCGGCGCCAACAGCCTGCGGTTCGCGGCGAACTACCACGTCAGCCCGGCCACCGTACTCGAAGCCGTCGAGGGATACCGCGCCGCGTTCCAGCCGTCCGAGACACCCGATGGACTCGCGGCGCCCTACGTGAGCGTGTCAGCGGACGTGGTCGTCGCGGACGACGAGGCCAGGGCGCGGGAGCTGGCATCCGGCTACGGCCAGTGGGTGCGCAGCATCCGCGCCGCCGAAGGCGCGATCCGGTACCCCACGCCGCAGGAGGCCGCGGCGTACGTGTGGCCGGAAGGCGGCCGGGCGCTCGTGGACGACCGCGTGCGCACACAGTTCGTCGGCACGGCCAAGAGCGTGGCCGACCAGCTCGAGACCTTGCGGGACGCGACCGGCGCCGACGAGCTGATCGTCACCACGATCACGCACGACCACGCCGACCGCGTCCGCTCCTTCGAGCTCCTGGCCGAGGAGTGGGCCGCCCGCTGAGGCAGCCTCGTGCGGGGTCCGCCGATCCAGGGCACCGCCGTCAGGGCAGTGGCTTGACGAACGGGTGCACCGCGAATCCGCGCGCCGCCGCACCGTGGTCGGGAAGCTCCGTGTAGCCGGCCGCGAGGTAGAGACCCACCGCCTCCGGCTGGCTCGGGCCCGTCGTCAGGAACACCTGCCGGTACCCGAGCCCCGCCGCGCGCCGCTCGAGCTCGTCGAGAACCCGGCGGCCGAGCCCGCGGCGCCGGTGCTCGGCGTGCGTCCAGATCCGCTTGAACTCGGCCGTGGGCCGGTCCGGGAACGCCGAGTCCGGCTCCAGGATCCCGCGCGCGGCGAGCTCGAAGTCGAACGCGCGCAGCGCTCCGCCCGCGACCGTCTGCCCGTCCTCGATCAGCAGCACGAGCGCGCCGCCGTGCTCCTCGGTGAACAGCTCGGTCGGATGCTTGGTGAACTCGGCCGTGGCCCCGGCCCCGTAGCGCGTGGTGTACTCGTCGAGCAGCCCGGCCATCAGCGGAGCGACAGCGGGATCCTCCGGCCTTGCCAGCGCCGCCGTCGTCGAATCCAGTGCGGCCATCGCGTTTCTCCGAGTTCGTTCGACATCACCGGGTCAACCGCCCCAACTCGGGGCGCCGCGGAGAAATTCCTCGGCGGCGCTCCCCGGCCCGGCTTCCGTCGAGGCCGGAGCGCCGCGAAGCCGGCCCAGGACGGAGGTGGGTGGGGCCGGGCGAACCGGCCTACGTCCGCTGCCGAAGACAGCGCGGCATCGCGCGTGAGTTCGAGCCGCGATGGAGAAACAGTGGGTGAAGCCCTCGCCTGTCGTCGTGAAGAAAAGTACCCTGGCCCCCGACATGACTCTGCATCAACTCAGCAGCACGGAGTTCGGCACCGTCGCCCCCCACTCCGTGCTGGTGGCCGTGGACCTCTCCCGCACCTCCCTGCGCGCCGTCGACTACGCGGTGGGACTCGCCCGCCGGTCCGGCGTCCGCGTCGTCGGGGTGTACGTGCGCCACCACAACTCCCTGCTGCTCGGCACCCCCGGCTTCTCCGGGTACGCGCAGGTCGCCGAGACCGATCTGGCGCGGGAGGCGGGCGATTACCTGGCCGAGAGCGCCGAGCGGCTGGGCACCGAGCACGCCTTCGCCGTGCTCGACGGCTCGCCGGTGTCCGCGATCCGCAAGCTGGCCACCGCCGTTTCGGCTCGCTCGCGGTGCGGCTGGCCCGCACCGCGCCGTGCCCGGTGATCATCGTGCCGTGACGCTGCGGCGCTCGGTCACAGGGCGCGCATGTCCGCCATCTCGGACGAGGGCACCGAGTTCTTCGTCGGAGTCGTGTATTCGGCCCACGAGGTCGGGGCCTGTCCCGGGTTGAGCGTGCGCAGCCGAGCGATGACCGCCGGGTCCTGCGCCTCCAGCCACTGGGCCATCTGGCGGAACGACACGAGCCGCACGTCGGGGTACTCGGCGATCTCGCGGAGCGCCTGCTCGACGGACGCCATGTAGATCCCGCCGTTCCACGACTCGAAGTGGTTGCCGATGAAGTACGGCGCCCGGTTGGTCGTGTACGCGCGGTTGAAGCCCGCCATGTAGGCGTTCGCCGACTGCCGCTGCCAGTACGGCCGCATCGACTTCGAGCCGGACGGATTGGCGTTCGACTGATTGGCCATCATGTTGTAGTCCATCGACAGCACCTGGAACCCGGTCCCCGGGAACGGGATGCACTGCAGCGGGAAGTCCCACACGCCGAGCCGCTTCTCCGGCCAGATCTGCAGGCCGCCGGGATTGCTCGCGTCGTACGTCCAGCCGAGGTCCCGGGCAGTGGGCAGCAGCTGGTTCTGGCCGAGCAGGCAGGGCGTACGGCCGCCGGTGAGTTCCTTCGAGTAGTCGAACGGGAGCGCGTCGAGATCCGTGAAGCCCGTGTTCGTGCGCCACGAGTGCACGAAACCGATGGCCTGGTCGATCTCGCTGCGCCACTGCGCCGAGCTCCACGTGCCGACGCCCTGGTCGTCGCAGAAGTGCCCGTTGAAGTGTGTGCCGATCTCGTGCCCTTCCAGCCACGCCGCCCCGACCTGCTGGATCGTCGCGCGCACGGAGTCGTCCGAGAGGTACCCGATCGCCGAGGAGCCGAGCGGCTTGCCGGGCGGGGCGTAGAGCATCC